>VMBT01000010.1_pt1 | contig 147173 bp, 137 predicted proteins | sample 4404301 | NCBI WGS metagenome assembly VMBT01 (sample SAMN12238535, study PRJNA552566) | marine metagenome | isolation source: Coastal seawater | place: USA: coastal Georgia, Sapelo Island | collected 2008-08/2009-08 | reverse complement strand
TAAGGTTGGTTTTTACCGTATTTTTGCTGTTTGTTTTGGTTTTTTTGGAGTTCTTGCCATTTTCCAACCATTCAATGATGGTTTCACAATATGGCTTATTCTTCCGGTAATTGCGGGTTTTTGCTATGCGCTTTCAAGTATCTTAGTTAGATTTTTTCCTGATGAAATACATTCAGGTTCTATTCAGATAGGACAGCAATTAGTTACCGCGCTAATAGGAGCTGTAGTATTAACGGCCATGGGTGATTTTGTTTCAATTGAAACGATTAAAGATGCTCAGATTTTCCTATTGTTAGGATTGTTTGGGGGTATAGGAGTTTTAAGTTTGGTAATCTCATATCGAATGGTTGAACCTTCTCTCTTGGCTCCTTTCGAATATTTTGGCATTCCAATATCATTTATCTTGGGATGGTTGTTTTTTGCAGAGGCACCATTTGAAATTTTATTCCCCGGTGTTTTTTTCATCGTCTCTGCTGGTATGATAATTATTTACCGTGAAAGTAGAAACAAACTTTAGCAGATTTTTACCATTTTTATTTTGTTTTGAGCTCTAGTGAGCATTATTCCTTCTTCATAGGATTAGTTTATGACTGCAACATTTTTTGATTTAGCACTTTATGCCGGAGGAATTTTTATTCTCTTTCTTACGCCAGGGCCTGTTTGGATGGCGCTTGTAGCGCGAACATTATCAGGTGGCTTTGGATCGGCATGGCCATTGGCTCTTGGAGTCGTTATTGGAGACATCCTTTGGCCGATAATAGCTATTCTTGGGCTTAGCTGGGTGGCAATGCAGTATGACGGGTTGCTTGATTTATTAAAATACGTTGCAACTCTTATCTTTTTTGTTTTGGGCTTTAGCCTGATTAGCAATCCTGACCGGGCTGTAAATAATGATAATAGACTTACACGGCCAGGTCAGTTAGCAGGTTTTATTGCTGGAGTTGCAATCATTCTTAGCAATCCTAAAGCGATTTTGTTTTATATTGGCGTTCTGCCTGGGTTTTTCGATTTATCACGCGTGACTTTACTGGATATCGTCGCAATTTGTACAATTTCTGCTGTTTTACCATTTCTTGGTAATCTTACTCTTTCGATAATGGTTGATCGTGTAAGGCACCTTCTTAGTTCGCCAGCCACACTTAGAAAAGTTAATACTATTTCTGGTATTCTTTTAATTCTTGTGGGGGTTATAATCCCACTGACATAAAGTGATTGATAAGTTTACGTTGCGATTTTAGTTACATCAAAGTTGGAAAGTTTAACTTGAAATGAAGATTGTACAGATTTCAGATATTCATCTTGGAGCTCCTGGTGAGGAGATAAATGGATGTCACCCATCTGAAAGGTTGCTCTCGTGTTTTGAGGATATAGTTGCTTGGCATAGTGATGCGGAATTTTGTGTTATAACGGGTGACTTAACGGAGTTTGCTGAACCTGCAGCTTATGAATTTCTCAAATCTTCTTTAAAAGATTTTCCTCTACCGTGTTACTTGATGTTGGGCAATCATGACGATCGAGGGGTTTTCCAAAGTGTATTTGATGATTATTTTCAGGATGAAAATGGGTATGTCCAATATAGCCTCAAGACCAAAAATGGCGTTTTTCTTTTTCTTGATACAACTAAAGAGGGAACGGATGCACATGAAGGGCAGCTGTGCAGTCAGCGACTAAAATGGTTGAAGGACGCTTTAATCAATGCTGGTGATGAGCCAATATATATTTTTATGCATCATCCACCCTTCAATATAGGCGTTCATTATGTTGATAAAATCAAACTAGTAGAAGTTGAGGATTTTGCAGAAACACTCAAACACGGGCAGAATATCAAACATATTTTCTTTGGCCACGTGCATCGCATGACCTCTGTGTCATGGCGAGGCATTCAGTTCACTAGTTTGCCAAGCTTGAACCACCAAATCCCGCTAGTACCCAATAGTGTTGGCAATGAGTTTTGTGATGAACCACCAGCTTATGGTGTAGTCAATATAGATGATGAGCAATTAACTTTTCATTTTAATACTTTTATGCAGCGTAATGGATTGAACCAAACCTGAATAATATTTTACCAGCGTAATCCTCGACTAGCTAAAACCCTTTGAGCTCGGTCAGGGTAATCAGTAATAATACCGTCTACTCCTGCATCAACCATGTTTTCTAAGTCTTCAATTTCATTTACCGTCCAAGCGCAAACGACCAGGCCCAGTTCATGGGCTTCTTGCACCAGCTCCACTGTCACATCACTAAATTCTGGGCACCACATTTGGCCTTTGTGACTGGCCACTGCTTTCGGTATTGAGATATCAAAGGAGGCAAAATCTGGGATATTAAAATCAGAATATTCATCTAAGGTTTCATCATCTTTCCCAGGTAGTTCAGATAAAAAAGAGCAAGGAATTTCGGGTGCTACCCTTTGGCACTCTCTAAGCAAATCCCAATCAAAACTATGCAGTACGGTTCTGCTTTCAAGTTTTTTCCCCCGAACTTCATCGACTACTCGCCGAACAGCATTTTCAGCATCAAGTGCTGGTCCAGATTTTATTTCAAGTAATAAATATAAGTTTTCGTTATTTGGCAAACATGCAAAATCCAATAACTCTAAAAGCGTTGGTATCCTAATTTTCGATAAAAATTTTTGCTCAGGATAGCGTTGTCCATATTTTGAACGCTCATCTAGACCGCCAACATCAAATTCTTTCAATTCAGTCAAAGTAAGTTCATTTATGCTGGGACCATCTTTTTGCAGCCATCTCCCAGTATTATCTCGCGTTGAGGCTGCAGAAAGGTAATCATCGTGAGTAATGACCGGCACATGATCTTTCGAAAACAAGACATCAAATTCTAATGCCGTAACACCTAGATCCAGAGTAAATTCAAAGCCCTCAATGGTATTTTCTGGCATTAATCCGCGGGCGCCTCGATGCCCAATCAGGCGTACAAAGCCTGGAAGGCTTCTAAAACCATTTAATTGAGGGAAGTCTTTCACTATCCAAGCCTTTTTTCTGTCTCGGGACTGAAAACGTGAATATTGGTTTCCTTTGCAGAAAATGAAACTGTAGAACCAGCTTCTGCTGTTACGTGGCCTGACAAACTAGCAACAATCTCGATATCAGTATCTTCAAGAGTCCCATGCAATAGGCTGTTAGAACCAAGTTGCTCTACCATTTGAATAACAATTTTAATATTACCTTTTTTATCTTCCTCAAGATGCTCGGGCCTAATGCCAATTGAGACCTTTCCTTTATGTTTTAAACTTTTCTTAATTTTTTTGCCGTTGCAGAGCAAAATACTTTTTTCGCTAGAGTCGGCGGGAATGAAATTCATAGATGGACTTCCAATAAATCCTGCAACAAAAATTGTTTCTGGATGATCATAGAGTTCTATTGGCGTTCCGAACTGCTCGACAACACCATCATTTAAAACCATTAGCCTGTCACCAAGTGTCATCGCTTCAACTTGGTCATGGGTAACGTAAATTGATGTCACGTTAAGACGTTTCTGTAATTTGCGAATTTCTAAACGCATTTGGACGCGCAGTTTAGCATCAAGGTTTGACAAAGGTTCATCAAAAAGAAAAACTTGTGGATCTCTAACAATAGCACGCCCCATAGCTACGCGCTGTCGTTGCCCACCAGAAAGTTGGCGAGGCTTTCGGTCTAAATATTCACTTATTCCTAATATTTCCGCTGCTTCTAAAACACGCCGTTCAATTTCTTGTTTTTCAATTTTTCTTATTTTTAAACCGTAGCCCATATTCTGTCGAACAGACATGTGTGGGTAAAGAGCGTAGTTTTGGAATACCATTGCTATATCGCGATCTGCTGGTTCAAGATCATTAACTGTTTTATCTCCGATACTAATCTTGCCGGACGTTATTTTTTCCAAACCTGCTATCATTCGAAGAAGTGTGGATTTACCACAGCCCGATGGCCCAACCACAACAACAAATTCACCATCTTGGATATTTCCATTTAAATTATGGAGCACCTCGACGTCGCCATAAGTCTTCACAAGATCTTCTAGTTTTATGGTTGCCATTTCAATTTATCCGTCATTTATCCGTTTCTGTTAATCCCTGAACAAAGAGTTTTTGCATTGCGATGACAACAAAAACGGGAGGGATCATTGCTAATAGGGCCGTCATCATTATTATGTTCCATTCAGGTTGTTGCTCTGCCGACTCAAGCATTTGTTTGATGCTCATAACGATTGTGGTCATATCACTATCGGTGGTGATCAAAAGGGGCCAAAGATATTGGTTCCAGCCATAAATAAATAAGATTACAAATAATGCTGCGATATTGGTTCTGCTCAAGGGAATTAAGATATCCCAGAAAAACCTCATTGGTTTAGCACCATCAATACGAGAGCTTTCGAGCATTTCATCAGGAATTGTCAGGAAGACCTGCCGAAACATAAAAGTAGCAGTTGCAGAAGCAATTAAAGGTACTGAAAGACCCCAGTAGCTATTGAGCATCCCTAAATTGGCAACAACCTCAAAGGTTGGTAAAATTCTCACTTCGACCGGAAGCATCAGCGTAATAAAAATGAGCCAGAAAAATCCCATTCGAAATGGAAATTTAAAATAAACAATCGCAAAAGCAGACAGAAGAGAAATTGCTATTTTCCCAATTGCTATCATCATGGCCATTGACAGAGAGTTAAAAAGCATACGCCAAACTGGAGCGGTTTCTGCTCCAGATAGGCCTCTACCAAAAAGGGTAGTTACAAAATTTTCCCAAAAATAGCTGCCTGGTAGCAAGGGAATGGGAGCTTGCGTCATTCTAAGTGGGTCATGAGTTGCTGCTACAAATGTTATCCAAATTGGCAACGCAACAATAAGTATACCAATTATTAGAACAAGATGGCTAACTATATCTAGTATTGGGCGATTTTGAACCATCAGTATTCCACCCTTCGCTCTATGTAACGAAACTGAACTATAGTCATTGCAACGACAAGAAACATCAAGATTACTGATTGAGCAGCTGATCCTCCAAGGTCGAGCCCAACAAAACCATCATTATAAACTTTGTAGACTAAAATCGATGTGGCGTTAGCAGGTCCGCCCTGAGTAATTGCGTGGATGATACCGAAAGTGTCAAAAAAAGCATAAACTGCATTAATCACGAGTAAGAAAAATGTTGTTGGAGAGATCATAGGAAAAATATGATCAAAAAATCTTCTAATTGGACCGGCGCCATCGATCGCGGCTGCATCTATTAGTGACCGTGGTATGGATTGCATTGCCGCTAAATAGAAAAGAAAGTTATAAGCAATCTGTTTCCATGCCGCTGCTATGATGACTAAGGACATCGCTTGAGATCCATTCAGATAGTGGTTCCAGTCGACGCCTACAAATTCCAGTAAATAAGGGAAAATTCCAAGTGTGGGATTAAACATGAATACCCACAACGCTCCAGCAAGAACTGGAGCAACAGCATATGGCCAGATAAGAAGTGTTCTATAAGTTGTTGTTCCTTTTATTACTCTATCGGCAAATCCAGCTAAAATAAGTGCTAAAAACATTGAGAGAAAAGCGACACAAATAGAAAAGAGTATAGTCCTTCCAAAGCTGTCTAGATATATTTCATCAGTTGCTAAGTAAACGAAATTTTCGAACCATACAAATTCTGTTGACATACCAAAGGCATCTTCAATCAAAAAGGACTGATAAACGGCCTGAGTAGCAGGCCAGATGAAAAATATAAGTGTAATAATGACCTGCGGTGCCACTAAAAAATATGGCAAAGGAGACGTCGGAAAATGAACGCGCTTTAGCATTGAGGCATCTCCACAGGCGTTTTTAAAGAATTGCTCGGCGGCTCTATGAAAGAGCCACCGATGATTTGCTTAAATTATTTTGCTGATCGCTCAAATTTTCGCAATAGTTTATTTCCGCGGTCAACGGCAGCATCTAAAGCAGCCTTTGCGGTTTTATTGCCAGCCCAGAGAGCTTCCATCTCTTCGTTGATCACGTCACGGATTTGAACAAAGTTACCAAAACGTAAGCCGCGTGAGTTTGGAGTCGGTGTGTTCAGGCTCAACTGTTTTGTAGCAGTATCAGTACCAGGGTTTTCTTTATAGAAGCCTTGGCTTTCCGATACATCGCCAGCTGCTGAGGTAATTGGTACATAGCCAGTTTCTTGGTGCCACCAAGCTTGAACATCAGATGAGGACAAATATGTTAGAAATTTTGAAAGTCCTTTATACTCGTCTGCCTCATGGCCTTGAAGAGCCCATAAGGTTGCTCCTCCGATAATGGAGTTTTGTGGAGCGCTTGCTACATCAGTATCAAGAGGCAACATCGTTTGACCGAACTCAAACTGCGCTTGCTTAACGATTGAACCATAATAAGCTGATGAGTTCATCCACATTCCACATTCACCATTTGTGAACATTGGGAGCGAGTCTCCTCTTCGACCACCATAGGCAAACAGTTTATCTTTTTGGCTGTCTGCAATTGCTTGTAATCTATTTGCAACATGATCGTTGTTGAAGGTGAATTCTGTATCAAACCCTGTGAAACCATTCTCTTTTGTTCCGATTGCGATATCGTGCCATGCAGAATAGTTTTCAATCATAACCCAACTTTGCCATCCAAAAGAGTAGCCACAATCCATACCGTTTGCGACAAGTGCTTTTGCGGCTGTTTCTACTTCATCCCATGTTGTTGGAACTGAAGCACCAGCGGCCTTTAGAGCGTCTGCATTGTACCAAAGAACAGGAGTAGAGCTGTTAAATGGCATAGATAGAAGTTGGCCTTCCGGTGTTTGATAATAAGAAACAACCGCTGGTAAGTAGGCTGACCCATCAAATGGCTCACCAGAGTCTGCCATCATCTGCTCTACTGGATATACAGCGCCTTTTGCGGCCATCATCGTAGCTGTACCAACCTCAAACACCTGAACTAGGTGAGGCTGTTCACCCGCTCGGAAAGCTGCAATTGCTGCAGTCATAGTCTCGGTATAATTACCTTTGTAAGTTGGAATTATTTCGTAATCGCTTTGGCTTGCGTTGAAATCAGCGGCGATCTTATCGACGCGCTCACCGTTTGTGCCACCCATTGCGTGCCACCAGTGGACTTCTGTTTTTGCAACAACTGCACCTGCCGTCATGGCTAATGCGATTGCTGCAGAAAATAATGTTTTTGGAGCCTTCATGTTCTCCCTCCCTGAAAAATTATTTTTATAACTAGGGAGGATTTACGAATAAATTTAATAATGCAAGATAATTTTTATTTTAAATTTTATAACATTTTGTTATAATAGATTGGAAGAAATGTATTTGAATAATAAAGTGAAATTGTATTTTTAAGTTACAGGATAGCTAAGTCATTGAAATTCAAATTAAGACAGCTTGAAGCCTTTCGTGCGGTGGCAGAAACTGGAAGTATGACACGTGCGGCTCAGAAACTAGAGATATCACAACCTGCCGTGAGCCGGCTCCTTTCTGATTTTTCAAATTCAGTTGGTTTTGACCTATTTCGAAGGAGGCAAGGAATTTTAGAGCCAACAAGTGATTCTAGGTATCTGCTTGCCGAAGTAACTAGAATTATTGATAATTTAGAGCATCTTGAAGATTTACGGCGTGACCTTACAGAAAGAACAGTGGGTCATATTCGCATAGCCTGTTTGCCTGGGTTTGCGACCAGCCACCTACCTGGAGTTTTAGTTAAATTCCTTGAAGACAGACCGGGTGTAACGGTTTCGCTTGAACCGGATAGGCCAGAAAGGATTTTAGAGTGGATTATCGGGCAGCAATATGATTGTGGGCTAACGGATGCTTTTTCAGGTCATCCGGCTACTATAAGCCAAGATCTATTCATAAGGTCTGTTTGTATTTTACCAAAAGGTCATTCGCTTTCTGACAAGAAAGTTATTACGCCGCCAGATCTAGCCTCTGAGCGATTGATACACACCAGACGAGATAGTTGGTTTTTCCAAGAATTGTATCGTTCATTTGGCAATAGTAATGTGGAAATAAATAGTTTAGTGGAGGTTCGGCAATTCACCACGGCCTGTATAATGGTCAAAGAAGGTCTTGGAGCTTCAATTGTGAGTGCATTAGATGCGGATGCGTTCAAGTCTTCGGGTATAGTAATCAAGCCATTTGAACCAAAAATTTTACATCGACTGTCGATAATTCAACCCGCCTCTGGTCCGAGTTCTCCAGTTATCTTGGATTTTATTGATGCATTTCGAGAAAGTTTAGAGCCCTATATATCTAAAGACGTTGAGTAAAAATTCTTATTTCTTTATGTTTCGATTAAGATTTTTCTAGGCGGCAAAAATATGGAAAAAGATTTAAGCCTTGGTGCGGCATGGATGAATGGTAATGTTCTACCTATTTCGCAGGCTACCATTCCGGTAAACGATTGGGGTTTGGTCCACTCAGATATAACGTATGATGTCGTTCCGGTGATAAATGGTGCTTTTTTTAGATTTGAGGAATATCTGTCTCGTTTTTTTTCTTCGATGGAAAGTCTTTATCTTGATCCAGGAATGAACAAATCAGAAGTTCAAAAAGCACTTCACCACATGGTCAGTCAATCAGGTTTGCGAGATAGTTATGTAGCTATGGTTTGCAGTCGTGGAAGACCAAAAATACCAGGATCAAGAGATCCTAGGGATTGTGAAAATCATTTTTTCGCATGGTGTGTGCCTTATGTACATGTAATTAAACCTGAAATTATAGATCAGGGCGCAACGGCTTGGATTTCCCAAAACGTGTATCGAATTCCTGAAGAAAGTGTAAATCCTCGCGTCAAAAACTATCATTGGGGAGACTTCACTCAGGGTATATTTGAAGCAAAAGATAATAAATACGAGACAGTAATTTTGTTAGATTTTGATGGTAATGTAACAGAAGGTCCTGGTTTTAATGTTTTTGCCATCAAAGATGGAGTTTTAATAACACCTGATCGAGGAGTCTTGGCTGGTGTAAGTAGAAAAACAGTTTTAGAAATTGCTGATCACCTTGGTATAGTTGCTAGTATACGCCCATTAAGTGTCGATGAACTTTTAGCGGCAGACGAAGTTTTTCTCTCTTCTTCTGGAGGAGGTGTGATTCCAATAGTTCGTGTGAATGAAACAATTTATGGAAACGGTGTGAAAGGACCGATTTCAGTTCGGTTAAACGAAACATACTGGCAATGGACTAAGTTTGAAAAATATAGAGATCCAATTAATTACATCGCTTGATTAGTTTGCTTGATCTAAGGGGTTAAATAAAGGTTTTTGTCCAAAGATTGCACCACGTTTGCAATGTTCTTCCAGGTCAAGAGCGTCCTGAAAATTTTCGACTAATAGATACTGATATTCTACATTAGTCCGAATATACTTTTTGGTCATTTGGTCTAGCGTTATTGAACCTTCTCTAAATTTATTAAGTTGAGAACTTTTAAGAGAAGGAATGACTATTCTATTTGATAAAAGAGAACAAAACTGGTCACCTGTCGCTCTTCCGGTCGCATGACTATTAAGCCGAGTTATCAACCCAAACTTATTTTTTCCTAATCTTAGAGCTTTTTCTAAATCTTTTCCTGCAGTGCTAACGTAAAGTAATGTTTGTCCATCCCAAATTATGTAGATACCAGCGGCTACTGCAGGAAAATTTTTTTGCGGCCAGTTTTTGAATTTATATCTTTTTGAGAATGAATTTTTAATCAAGTCTGTAACTTTTCCAAAACATTAGTTAGCTGTTCAGTTTTTCCCAGGTTGGCAAAAGGTCTGTTGGTAAAGCGGTGGCATGATATACGCCCCTAGCTATCGCCCTCGCCATGCAAAGACTGGCTGCATGGCAAATTTCAGCAAAATCATAAACTTTGTCTGCGATTGTAACTTTTCTTGTGGTAGACGCAAAAATTAAATCACCATCGAAGGGCAGATGAGAAGGAACTATTGCCCTAGCTAATCCATCATGGGCTGCAGTGGCCAGCCTTTGAGCCTGTGCCTTTGTTAAATCTGCATCTGTAGCAACAATACCAATTGTTGTGTTAGATCTTTCTACTATTGGGCTAATTTTTGTATTGGCTAACGATCTAGCATGGCCACTATTTAAGGGTGGCCCAAGCCCGCCAAATTCGTCAGCGATTTCAAATGGTGCTGCCCAAAAATTCCTTCCCGACTCGTCTGTGACATTGCCAACTGGATTAATTGCCACTAATGCACCGACCGTCACTCCGTTATCTAATGTAAATGACGCTGAGCCTAAGCCTCCTTTCATCATACCACACTGAGCACCAAAACCGGCACCAACACTACCCAATTTGAAATCTAGACTTGAATTATTGAAGGCTTTGCTACCTAGTCCTGGATAAGGGTTACTTTCCCAAGTTTTGTCTCCGCCATTGTTAAGATCAAATAATATAGCAGCAGGCACTAATGGAATAATGTTTCCAGCTACTTCTAAACCTTTTCCTGCGACCTTGAGTGCATCCACAACTCCAGTAGCTGCGTCTAATCCAAAAGTGGATCCTCCAGATAACACAAGTGCATCAACAGTTTCTATCGTTTTGTCTGGTGCTAATAAATCTGTTTCTCGAGTCCCAGGGGCTCCACCCATAACTGAGTAGGAGGTAACTAAGGGGTAATCTCCAATTAAGACTGTTACACCGGTCTTAATTTTTTCATCTTCTGCATTTCCTACACGAAGACCGTCAACATCTGTAATAAGGTTTTTAGGACCTGGAACCATCGTTATATACACCGCCCTCCATCAACTTGCATGCAGACACCCGTCACCATACTAGCTTCTTCTGAGCACAAATAGCATGCTGCATTTGCAATATCTTCAGGTTGGGCAAATCTTCCAAGAGGTATAGTTGAGAGAAATTTCTGCCGCATTTCTGGTGTGTCCTCACCTAGAAAAGAGGCAAGTAGCGGTGTTTCACTGGCGACGGGATTAACGGCATTGACCCGAACCCCGAAAGGGGCAAGCTCCACTGCCATTGTCCGGGTGGCGGTATTCATCCAGCCTTTTGAACTATTGTACCAATTCAAATTTGGTCTAGGAGACACTCCTGCTGTTGAAGCTATATTTAATATTGAACCGCTACCCTGTTTTTTCATATGAGGAACAAACGCCTTTGCCATTAAATAAACTGATTTACAATTTATACGAAAAACGCGATCAAAGTCCTCTTCTGTAACTTCATCAAGCGGTGTGGGTAAGTGGGTAACACCTGCATTGTTAACTACAACATCCACACTGTCAAAATTGTCAAACACAACTTTCTTCAAATTTTCTACTGACTTTGTATCGCCGACATCGGTTTTGACTGCTAAAGTTTTTGGCCCTAGAGTTGCCGAGAGGTCTCTTGCAGCACTCTCATTGACATCAACGATGACTACCCTCGACCCCTCTCCAAGGAATTTTTCGACAATTGCTTTTCCTAAACCCGAAGCGGCTCCAGTTACAATTGCTGTTTTGTTTTCTAATCGCATTTTAAAATTCCTTTTTTATTGGTGATAGCTGGCTACAGTTTTCAAAGTTGAAAACCCATAAAGTGCTTCAAACCCTTTTTCTCGTCCATGCCCTGAGAATCCTCGTCCTCCAAATGGAAGTTCAACACCACCACCGGCTCCATAATTGTTTATAAAAACCTGTCCTGACTTGAGTTTTTTGGCCAATCGCATTTGGCGGGCACCATCATTTGTCCAAATGCTTGCGACTAAACCGTAGTCTGTACCATTCGCAATGCTGATAGCTTCTTCTTCTGTATCGAAAGGCATAATAACTTGCACAGGACCAAATATTTCATCTTTGGCCAAAATATGATCTTCTGGAACATCTGCAAACAAGTGTGGGGCAACATAATGTCCTTTTGTTGGAGCACTGCTGTCTATTTCTCCTTGAGCAACTAAGTTCAGCCTCTGACCTTTAGAAATAAAATCTTCCACAATTGATTTTTGCCTTTCTGATATCAAAGGTCCCAAAGCTCCATCATTAATTGCTGGTCGAACGATTAAGTCTTTGTACTTTTGGGACATATGATCAACCACTTCGTTATATCGGGAACGATGGACTAATATACGGCTGCTAGCGGAACAAGTCTGACCGCCATTCTGGATCCCCGCGTTCACAAGAAAGGGAAGCGCACTTTCCAGATTTGCGTCTTCAAAGAATAATTGGGGTGATTTACCTCCAAGTTCTAACGTTACAGGAACAATATTATTAGCAGCTGATGCTTGCACCAAGCGGCCTGTTGTAACTGATCCAGTAAAACTTATGTGATTAATTCCTTTATGCGCGCAAAGAGCAGCACCTGCTTTGGCGCCCAGCCCAGGAACCACATTAAGCACACCTTTGGGTAGACCCGCTTCAATAGCAAGATTAGCAAAAGTTAAGGCGGTCAAGCAGGCTTCTTCAGCTGGTTTCAATACACATGTATTTCCCATTGCTAGGGCTGCGCCAACAGATCGACCAATAATCTGCATAGGGTAATTCCAAGGAACAATATGACCAGTTACACCGTGGGGTTCTCGCAAAGTATATACCGTGTATCCTTCTAAATACGGTATTGTCTCCCCGTGAACTTTATCAGCTGCGCCACCATAAAATTCCATATACCGAGCCAACGCTCTAACATCTGCTTGAGCTTGAGTTAAGGGTTTTCCCACATCAAGTGCCTCGAGTGTAGATAAAAGATCTATATTTTTTAGAACAAGCCTGCCTAAGTTGCTCAATATACGCCCGCGTTCCGCTGCTGGTGTTGTGTTCCAGCACTGGTCAAATGCATTTTTTGCATTCTCAATAGCCTCACCAATATCATTTTCATTGCCTGATGCGATTTCAGTTAATGTACTCCCATCAGATGGATTTTTTAATTCCAGCTTTTCAAGGTCGGTAGGATGACGCCATTGGCCTCCAATTAAGCAACAAGATGGATCGAAGGGTAGATGAGGAAGCGACATTATTTATAACTCCATTTGAAAACTAGGTAACTTAGGTGCTGCTTCAATTAACGTTTTTGTATATGCATTTTGAGGTTGTTCCAAAACCTTTTTGGTAAGCCCTTCTTCGATAATCTTACCGTCCTTCATAACCAGGCATCGATCGGTAATTGAGCGGATTACAGCTAGATCATGACTTATGAATAGGTAACTAAGGCCATATTCTTCAGCGAGTTGAGCGATCAAATCGAGAATTTGGGCTCTTACTGTTACATCAAGAGCCGACACCGCTTCATCAAAAATAACGAGTTTTGGTTTAATGATCAAAGCGCGTGCTATCGCAATTCTTTGCCGCTGACCGCCAGAAAATTCATGAATATATTTATTCTTGTCTGCAGATGATAGTCCAACATCTTCTAAAACATTGTCTATTTTACTTTCAATATTCTTGACCTCAAGAGCGTCTTTAATGAGATAAAAAGGCTCTTTTATAAGAGTTGAGACTTTATGTCTTGGATTGAAGGAACCGTAAGGATCCTGGAAGACGACTTGAATATTTTTCCTGGTATTTAGTGTAGCTTTGGAAATATCTTGATCTTCGACATTAATCGCACCTTCGTAAATTGGCTCAAGGCCAAGTATTGCCCTGGTTAGAGTTGATTTGCCGCAACCAGACTCTCCAACCAGTCCAACTCTTTCACCATTTTTTATGTCAAAAGAAACATTTGAAACGGCCGTAAAATAATCACTTTTCGAAAAAATTTTAGTACGTGCTAACCTGTATCTGCAAGTGACGTTTTGGATGGTCAAAAGAAGGTCGGCACTTCTCTTTGCTGAGGGTAAATCAACTGAATGTCCTGATGCTGCAAAAAGTGAACGGGTGTATGGATGTTTCATATTTCGAAATAAATTTTGTGTTTCATCAATTTCAACAATGATACCGTTTTGCATAATCGCAATCTCATCTGCCATGTCGGAGACAACCGCAAGGTCATGCGTTATCAAAATTAAAGAGATATTATCTTCTTTAACTAATCTTTTAAGTAGAGCTAGAATCTGGGCCTGAGTTGTTACGTCTAAAGCCGTAGTTGGCTCGTCAGCAATTACGATCGAAGGTTTCAATGCAATTGCAATCCCTATAACAACCCTTTGACGTTGCCCTCCCGATAATTCGTGTGGGTAGCGTTTTATTACTTCAGTTGCTGGGCTTAGGCCTACTCTTTCTAAAATATTGAGAGTTTCCGTATCGGCAGATTTTTTATTTTTTTCACTGTGTAATACGATTGTCTCGCTGATTTGATCTCCTACAGTTTTTACTGGATTCAAAGCTGTCATAGGTTCTTGAAATATCATGCCTATTTTAGCTCCACGGATTTTACATAACTCAAACTCGTCTTTTTCAGTGATGTCTTGATCTTTGAAAAATATTTTTCCCTTCAATTTTGCGTATTTGGGTTGAAGCTGGATTATTGAAAGTGCTGTCATAGATTTTCCAGATCCACTCTCGCCTGTTATGGCCAGAATACGGCCCTGACCAAGTTTAAATGAAATATTATTGAGAATACTTTCTGACCCTATTTTGAGACTTAAATTTTCAACAGATAAGATACTCATTCTCGGGATCTCCTCACTCGAGGATCAAGAAGATCGCGAAGACCATCCCCCATTAAATTCAACCCTAGAACGGTTACGATTATTGCTGACCCGGGAATGATTGCCAGGTGAGGAGCAAAGCTGACCATAGTTCCCGCCTCTGCCAAGATACCTAGTGAAAATTGAATTGTGCCTTGGACTATTAGAAGGTTAGCAATATTGGGAAAAATATGTTCTGCGGATATTCGAAGGTCTGATTTACCACTTACCCGCGCTGCTAAAATGAACTCTTTTTGCCAAAGACTTAGTGCGGCTCCACGACTGACACGGGCAAAGACTGGTATATTGAATATTCCAATCGCAATGATAGCATTCATAGCTCCAGCGCCAAAGAGTGCTGTTATTAGGATAGCAATAACTAAAGATGGAAATGCGAATATTAGATCATTTGTTCGCATGATGGTTTCATCTAAAAGCGAATTTTTCTTAGTTGCTGCTGCTAGACCAAGTGGAACTCCAATAAAAAAACCTATTCCAACTGCTAAGATTGCAACGGCTAGTGAAGTTCGTGCCCCGATCATAATCATTGATAAAATGTCACGTCCGAAGTGATCTGTACCTAACCAATGCACTTCGTTTGGGGTCTGTAATTTATCAGGTATCGAAAGTTGGGTAATATCAAATGGGACCCAGAGAAACGAAACTAAAGCTGCGATTACAACCAATGCACTTAATAAACCGCCAAGTATCAAAGAGTTATTTTTCATACTCGCCGCCTTAACCTTGGATCAACGACTGCGTAAGCCACATCTACGATAAAGTTCACAGTTATGACAGCAAAAACAAGGAGCATTACCACGCTCTCGACTACGATTAAATCTCTTTGTGTTATAGCTTGAAAAACTAATCGTCCTAAGCCAGGAAGGAAGAACACTTGTTCGATTATGATGGCACCAGCCATTAAAAAGGAAAATTGAAGCCCAATAATTGTTAGTACTGGAATAAGAGCATTTCTCAAGGCATGTCGCCAAATCACAGCTTTTTTACCAAAGCCTTTTGCTCTTGCAGTTCTTATATAATCCTCTGACAGAGTTTCAATTAGCGCACTTCGCATTACTCGTGATAGTATCGAAGCTTGAGGCAAAGCTAGAGCAATAGCTGGAAGTGTTAAAGATTTCAAACTTAGAAGAATACCGTTTTCCCATTCCACAAAACCACCCGCGGAGAACCATCTAAGCTTCAACGCAAAAATAACGACTAATATCATCGCAAACCAAAAGTTGGGTATAGCTATTCCAAACTGTGTGGCTCCCATGACTGCTGCATCGCCGGCTTTGCCTCTTTGAGTTGCGGCGTAAATACCGGCAGGAAAAGCGATGAAAGTGGAAATCAATAATGCATAAAGAGCTAGAGGCAAGGAAACCCAAATTCTCTCCTTAATCATATCTGAAACTGGACTGCGATAGGTATAAGATGTTCCGAAATCACCTTTGACCATACCACTGACCCAAGAAAAATACCTTGATAACTTGTCTTGATCTAAGCCCAACTCTGCTCTCAAAGCAGCAATAGTATCTTCTTGTGCATTAATGCCCAGCATGAATGAAGCTGGGTCGCCAGGAGCAATTTCTACGACTGAAAAAATAATAATAGAAGCTAGACACAGGCTTACTATCAGTGAAATAGCTCTTTTAAGAATATATCCCAGCATCTTAAATTTTCTAGAAAAGGTCAGAATTTATAATGTAAGAGGCGGGGAGAACTTTCCCCGCCTTCATAAGTGCTTTTTCCAAACTTAATCTGCCCAACTAACTCCTGTAAGGTCGGTAGCTTGCGTTGGCGCATTCTTCCAAAGGCCTCGAACTTTCGCATTTGCAACTGTGGTGAAAGCTAATTCGAAAAGATATCCATTCACGTAATCATCTGAAATAATGCGTTGCGCTTTTTTCAGCATGCTGCTCCGTTTAGCTGGATCCGTAGTCCCATTCAGTTCGGTCATAAGAGATTGAAATTCTGGGTTATCATACTGAAAATAGTAATCAGGTCTTGCATATATCCCAATATCCATTGGCTCAGTGTGGCTTACTATTGTAAGGCCGTAGTCTTTTCCTCTAAAAACTTGCTCAAGCCACTGTGCCCACTCCAAATTACTAATCTCAGTTTCGATTCCTACAGCACGTAATTGAGAGGCAATTATTTCTCCTCCACGCCTAGCATATGAAGGAGGGGGAAGTTTTAAAGTGGTTGTGAAGCCACCTGAAAGGCCCGCCTCAGCTAGAAGTTTTTTCGAAAGCTCTGGGTCATAATTTGAATTACCAGTTAGATCTACATAATCCGGATTATGCGGAGCAAAGTGAGTACCAATTGGAGTGCCGTAACCAAACATAGCACCGTCGATGATGGCTTGACGGTCGATTGCATGAGCAATTGCCTTTCGCACTTTGACATTATCTAAAGGCGGCATTTTATTATTTGTAGACAAAATAGTCTCACCTTCCGTTGAACCTTCTAAAACCTGAAACCTTGGATCAGCTTCAAATTGTGGAAGGTTTTCAGGTGCTGGAAAACCAGTAAAAACATCTACATCTTGCGCCATAACAGCTGCAAATGCTGCTGTTGGGTCTGAGATAAATTTAAAAGTAACGTTCTCTAAAGCAGGTTTAGCGCCCCAATAGTTTGGATTTCGAGATAGTTCTATTCGATCGCCTTGAACCCAGTTTTTAAAAGTAAAGGCGCCAGTTCCTACTGGGTTGTTTTTAATGCCTTCAATACTTTCAGGTGCAACTATCACAGCATCACCCCAGGCCATATTAAACAAAAAGCTTCCATTAGGCTTATCCAATGAAACTTTAACCGTGGTGTTATCTACGACAGCAACATCAGTTATCCCAGAGAATAAAGCTTTTTGAGCATTTGTACTATCTTCAGCTCTGGCTCGATCAAGGGAAAATTTTACGTCGTTTGCATCCATTGAGCTGCCATCATGAAAATTTACTCCAGAGCGAAGTTTAAACGTATAGACCGTACCGTCACTTGAAATATCCCAAGACTCTGCCAAGCCAGCTATTATTGATCCATCGGATGCAAATCGTGTTAAACCTTCAAAAACATTTGAATATAGAACACTATCAATTGCTCCGGCAGCTGCGCTTGTTGGATCGAGATGGGGTGGTTCTAGTTGCATGGCAACTGTAATATCAGATTGAGCGGAAAGGCTAAGTCCCGCGCCGGCAAATAAAGCGAAAGCGCCAGCTGCAATTATTTTTTTTGATTGAAACATATTTATACTCCCTTTCTAAAGGTCATTTTTATCTGCAGAAAATCGCTGATGTAAAAAATGTGTAAGGGAAGCTTATACTAGGATTGTTATTTTTAAATAAAAAAAGTTAATTAGTAAGTTTTTTGTTATTTTTACGGACTAGAGTTGGATAACTTTTTTAATAATAAAAGTATAAATTCAGCTAACTATCTGAATTCTTAATTTTTATTATCCATCTGTAATTTCAAATATTTTTCTTTGTTTTGAAACGAGAGCCGTGTAGCGTTTTCGGATAACCAATAAAAAATGTAAAAATGGATAAAAACAACTTATGGCGCATGAGCGCTTCAGAAATAGTTAAAGCAACAACTGCTGGTGAGGTGCGTTCTATTGACGTCATAACTTCAGTTGTAGACAGAATGCAAAAGGTAAATCCAAAGTTAAATGCTATCGTTTGTGATCTGTCAGATGAAGCTCTTAAAACTGCGGAACTTTTAGATCGAGCTCGGAATAATGGAAAGGAATGCGGACCATTACATGGTGTTCCAGTTACAATCAAAATTAACGTTGACCAGAAAGGTCATTCAACTTCAAACGGTGTTCTTGCTTTAAAAGACTGGATGGCACCTGATGACGCACCAGTTGTCAAAAACTTAAAAAATGCCGGTGCTATTATTATTGGTCGTACTAATACTCCTGAATTTTCATTCAGAGCTGATACAGATAATGAGCTGTATGGGAGAACGAATAACCCCTGGGGTGGCCATGTTTCTGCTGGAGGTTCTTCAGGTGGAGCTGGTGCAGCCGTTATGTCCGGTATGGGAGCCTTAGGTCATGGTAACGATATTGGCGGTTCGCTTAGATTTCCAGCAGCGGCAAATGGTGCCTTTACAGTAAAACCAGGCCTTGGTCGTGTACCTGCTTGGAACCCTTCTCAAAATTCGGAAAGGGGAATTTTAGCGCAATCTATGTCGGTTCAAGGGCTTTTGACGCGAGATCCATCTGATTTGGATTTGGCAATGCCAATCCTAATGAAAAATGATCCTGTTGATCCATTTCACGTTCCGTTGCCTTATGACATGGGGGCTCGCAATAATAAGTGTAAAGTTGCACTGTCCCGTGAAACTCCAGGTTTTGAAACCCATCCCGAGATTTACAAAGGCTTAGAGTTAGCTGCTGATGCTTTGCGTGATGCAGGTCATGAAGTTGTCGAAGTTGACCCGCCCTTAATTCTTGAAACTGCCATGGCAGGTTATAGAGCTTTAATGGGAGAGGTAATAGAATTACTAGGTCCTGATATAAGAAAATTGGGATCCTCAGAAATTAATCGAATTTTTGATGAGTACTTCAAACAATTCAAACCATATACTGGAACTGATTTACTGAAGATACTTGCAAAGAGAAGTTATTATGCAAGGGAATGGTCGATTTTTTTGACCAAGTATCCACTAATTTTAAGTCCATTTTTGCCACAACCATTTTTTAAGCCTGGAAGAGATTTGGAGGGTCAAGAAGGTGTTCGGGAAGTTCTCGGATCGGCTCTTTGGTCGTATTCGATAAACTTTTTAGGGCTTCCAGCAGGTTGTTTTCCAACTCATCTCGCCCAATTAGAGCAGGGGGCTCAAACAATTAATGTTCAATTAATTGGGCAAAGATGGCGGGAAGATTTAATAGTCCAAAGTATGAAAACAATCCGAAATCGATTAGGAACATTTTCAAATGAACTTTGGTCAATCATGGAAAAAAATAACTAGAAATTGGGGCTGTAAAAATGTCATTCCCGAGATTTAATTTAGAGCGCTTTGAAAATTCTTCTGGAGACGAAAGAAAAAAACAGAGTGATGAACTTGATAAAATTTGTAGTGAAACAGGTTTTCTAGTCATAGAAGGTCACGGCGTTTCCCAAAGAGCTATCAAAGACCAATGGAATATTGTTTCAAAATTCTTTTCGTCGCCTCTAGAGGTGAAAAGGGAAGTTAAAGTTCCCTACAGTGGATATCCCTACGGCTGGATTGGACCCGACCAAGAGGCTTTAGCGGCCTCAAAAGGTGAGGTAACTCCACCCGATTTGAAAGAGAGTTTTAATGGTGGTCCGTTAAACATTCCTAATAATATTAAAGATAATGCTGCTTATGAGTTTTGTTATCAACCTACACTTTGGCCAAAAATAGAAGGCTTTAGGGAAATTTGGGAAAGATATTATGCTGAAATGGAGCGCTTAGCTAAACGTATTATGGCGGCATTTGCTGAAGCTTTGGGTTTGGAGAATTCTTATTTTGACAGATTTATAAATAACCCAATTTCAGCGTTACGAGCTCTGCATTATCCTGAAACTAACGATTTTATAATTGATAAGCAGCAAAGAGCAGGCGCTCATACAGATTATGGTTCTCTAACAATATTACTACCGCAGGCTGGAACCTCCGGTTTGCAAATAAAGAAAAAAAATACTTGGGTTGACGTACCTGCTCTTGAAGACTGTTTTGTTATAAACATTGGCGATTTAATGGAACTTTGGACAGCAAAACGTTGGATATCAACTCTTCATAGAGTTGTTGCAAAACCAAACCAGCCTGCACGGAAAAGTCTTGCTTATTTTCATCAGCCCGATTGGGAAGCCACTATCAAACCAATAAGTAACTCTTCTTCTGAAGCCGTTGTTTCTGGACCATATCTAATGGAGAAATTTAAAAGTACAAATTTATAGGTTTGATGATCAAACGAGCATTCCACGAGCGGCTACAGGGACTGTTTGTAATATTGTATTGTTTTGAACCATAACTAGTTCGTCAACCATATTGACCGCTACACAAACATGGTTAGGTATCACGGTAACAATATCACCTACCGAGGGCTTCATTTTGCAATCTTCAAGATCAAGAAACCCATGCTCTTCTGAAAATTTTATTATAGAGGCTTCTGGATACTCGTTTATGTGACCAAATCCATTTAGCCCTCCAGTATCAGAGGTTAGTGTTTTTGAACCTGCGTCTAATATTCCCCGATTTTCGTTTGCTCTACTGACAACACTTGTAAACACTCGAAAACCACAGTCTGCAAGTTGAGCGAAGCCATCTTGAACCATCATCATATCATTAAAAATGCATGTTCCTGCTCGATGCTCTGTGGCACCTTCAAGCTTCCCAATATTTGCAAAGTTTGGTGTCCCGCCGGTAGATATTATTTTTGCTTTAACTTTTAAATCATCAAGCATTTTGGTAAGTGAATTATGAAACATTTGGGTGTCATCCCAACCTTGTAGGGTTGGGTAATAGAGTAGTCCGGTAAATTTTAACCACTTATCTTCAATAATTGATTGCACTAAATTTGCAGCCTCTTTGGGATCTTCGACGCCTGCTCTTTTTTGTCCAGTGTCACACTCGATTAGAACATCAAGAGGCCGATTTGCAGCCTCCGCAGCCTTTGAATATTCTTGCAAAGATACATGATTGTCTGCACAGACTTTTAATGGAAGTTTTTTCTGCAAACTGGCTAAACGACCTGATCTGGCAGCTCCTAAAATATTTGTTGCTATTAGAATATCGTCTATACCTGCTTCTGCCATTACTTCGGCTTCCCCGAGCTTTTGACAAGTTATCCCGCGGGCGCCTGCATCTATTTGCATTTTCGCCAGGAGGGGTGATTTATGCGTTTTAATGTGCGGACGATTGGCTACTCCAGCTGCATCACAAATTTTTTGTGCACGGAGTATATTTTTTTTAATTATATCCAAGTCAATAACCGCACAAGGTGTGCCGAATTGGCTGATGATAGAAGACTTTAAACTGTCTAGACTATTCATAAATGAATGCTTTCTTAAAAAGTTTACTAAGGTTGTTTAACAGTTTCGGTTTCAAACTCCGCAGGAGATGTGATTTCGATAAGTTCAAGGTCATCGCTATGCTGGACTTCCCTATGCCTTATTCCAGGGGGCTGGAGTGCTGCTGATCCTGGCCTAAAAGTTATTTCTCCTTGTCCTTCATATTCAAAGGTAACCCAACCTTGAAGTATATAAATCATTTGAAAATCTAAGTGGTGGATATGCCAAGCTGGTTCGGCGTGCCTGCCAGGAACAGCTCTAATCACATTTGCTGAGAATTTTCCTTTTGTTGCATCATTAATACCTAAATCACGATATTCAAAAAAGGCTCGAAGACCGCCAGTAAAATGACTTTTGAATGTGCCTGTTCCATCTGCATGACTTACGCAAAATGCTTGGCCTTTCCATATACCTGATGACATCATCCTCTCCCCACGTCAAAGACTGTCGCTCCAGTAGTTTTCCGAGCCATAAGCATTTCAAAGGCTTTTGGTACATCTTTCAAAGCATACCTTTGATTAATATGCATTTTTACGTGACCTTCAGCCAACATTTTAAACATATTTTCGGAAACTTGTTTTAAGCTTTCTTTGCTTGATATGAAATCAAACAAAGTTGGTCTTTGAGCGTAAAGCGATCCATTTTTAGCCAAGTCTCCCATAGCAATATCCTTTATAATACCACTCGACTGGCCAAAAGAGACGAATAAACCAAATTTCTTTAAACAAGAGAGTGTATGAGGGTATGTCGCCTGACCTACGCTATCGTATGCGACATCAACACCAATACCGCCCGTGATGCGCGCTACTTCTTCAACAAAGCTTGATTTGTTGTAGTTTATTACGTGATCATAGCCTGCATCCTTGGCAAGTTTGATCTTATCATCACTTCCAACGGTCCCTATACTTTCTGCACCAATGTACTTAAGCCATTGACCAGCTATCAAGCCAACACCGCCAGCTGCGGCGTGAAATAAAACTTTGTGAGAATTTTGGACTTTGAACGATCTATTTAATAAGTATTCGACCGTCATACCTTTAAGCATTGATGCTGCGGCTACTTCATCGGTAACATCATCGGGCAGTTTGACTAATTTTTCCGCAGGCAAAACCCGTTCTTCTCTATATGCTCCGTTAGGCGTGGTGTATGCGACTCTGTCTCCAATTTTCAGGTGACTTACATTTTTACCCAATTCTGCAACTATTCCAGCAGCTTCCCCGCCAGGGATTTGGGGACCGTTTTCTGGAAATGGGTATGTACCACTCGTCATATAAACGTCGATGAAATTCAAACCAATTTTGGTTTGGTGAATCAATGCATCATCTGGTCCTAAATGTGGTGTTTCTATTTCTCGCCAATCTAATACCTCTATTCCACCGGGCCTATCCGCACAAATTGCCTTTGGCATATAATTCTCCTATTAAGTTTATATTATTAAGCATATCAAATAGATGAAAATTTAATAGCGCCAATAGGTAAAAATTTAATAATTTAGATTTTAAACTGAATATGAAAAAGGGTGGATACGATGGCAGAAAAAACTTGTCTTGTGATAGGTGGTGGCAGGGGCATGGGCGCTGCTACAGCCAAGGAAATGCAAAAAAGAGGTTATAAACTCTCACTAATGTCGCCATCCGATAGTTGTGAACAACTAGCTGAAGAATTGAATGGTATTGCTTTACGTGGAAAAGCCGAGGTTCCTGAAAATTTGAAAAGTATTATTGATTTTACAATGGAGAAATATGGGCGAATTGACTCGGTTTTGGTCCACGTGGGAGGGCCTCCGAAAGGTGATCTTTTGGAAATTGAGGATGAAGACTGGGACAAAGCAAATCAAATGATAATTAAACCCGTCATTCGGATTGCAAAATTAGTAACACCAATAATGCTAGAACAAGGGGGTGGATCAATAGTTAATATTACTACTTTTTCTGCTTTTGAACCAAGTCTCACTTTTCCTACATCCAGTGTTTATAGGGCAGGGGTTTCTTCTTTTACAAAATTATTTTCAGATAGGTACGGAGCAGATAATATCCGAATGAATTGCCTTCTGCCGGGTTTTACTGACAGTTTGAATTTACCTGATGAATTTGCAAAATTATCATCACTAAATCGTTTGGCTAGAGCTGAAGAACAGGCAAAGGTAGCGGCATTTTTACTATCTGATGATAGCAGTTACATAACTGGTCAAAGCATTAGGTCGGACGGGGGCGTTACACGGCATATGTAGCTTATTTGCTGAGACGAGTTATTGAAGTCAATTTTTATATTTTTGTGGTAACATGGCCATCACGATTGGAGCGCCTAAAATTACAAAAAATATTCTCAATAGGTGATGGGCTACAACGAAAGTTAAATCCGCACCGACAATAATAGCCAAAACAACCAGTTCACCCTGACCTCCAGGAGCAAATGATAGAATAGCCTCAACTGGTTTTGCTATTTTTAAAATTAAAACGAGGACCAAGACACATGTAGTTAGCAGCAGCAGCAGTATGCTGAAAATAAGTCCAGCTAAAATATCACGGCGTATTTCAATCGAAGAAATTCCTACATATTTTACACCTATGCCTATTGCGATAAAATATTGTGCAGCCCAAATTATTTCAGCTGGTGGGCGATTGGTTAAGAGCCCGCTTAAACTAAAAACGGCAGCCAAAATTAAAGGCCCTAATATCGAAGCGCCAAATAAACCTACTTTCTTCGCAATTCTCCATCCAAAAACAGCGCTAACTAAAAGCAGCAGGAGCTGTAGGGGTTGGAATTCTTTTATAGGCATTCCAGGAGGGTTAGTAAGATTTATTTCCCAAAATGAACTTAAAACAATGGGCAAAAAAACAACGATAACTAAAATACGAGTTGCATGTATTAGAGAAACTGAACGAACATTGGCGCCAGCCTCTTCAGCAAACACAATCATATCTTGTACACCACCAGGCATTGATGAAAAATATGCTGTTGGAAAATCAAAATTGAAAAATTTTCTGAAAAATAATACACCTAACAGTCCAATAAGAACGGTGAATAACGGAATAATTAGAAGTGTAGTAGTTAAGCTGGGAATACTATAGAAAAATGCTGGGGTAACCGCTGCACCAACTGCAACCCCCAATATTGTGCGCATCCCATCTCCTAAGGGTTTGTATACTTTCAATTTATAACCAAAAAGAGCAGCGATAAGGCAGCTAGTAAGGGGGCCAAACAACCATGGCAAAGGTGCATTTATAAAGAGAAATAAGCCAGCTCCAATTAAAGCTATGAAGTGAGTTTTGAGTATTGGAGAGATCAAAATTTAACCTTGGTACTTAAACCGCTGAGTGATTGCATGGTGTGCTCAATTTTACAACACCTAATCAATTCTTAAATGTTTAGAGCCAGTGTTCGTAGTCACTAACAAGCAGGTGAAGTGGATCTTCATCTTCTTCGATTTCTGCAAAGCGACCAATATCATCTACAAATATATTGTCATGCTCGTCGTCATTTACAGTTGATACTTCTCCGATTAAAACATCTCCCTTTTCTCCCCAAAATGCATGCCAGTCTCCGGGCATCAAGGTTACACTTTCGCCGGGACTAAGCCTGAGTTTTTCTCCTGGAGCAAATTGAGTTAAAATTCCATCACGGTAAATCGTGCCGCCATTATGGGAGCTAAAGTTTCCATCTTCATCACTCCCGTATACTTCTATGATAAGATCTGCGCCGCCTCTGTTTATAATATCTTCAGCCTTTACGATGTGTGTGTGCATCGGAGAAATTTGATCCTTTTTTGAAACTAATAATTTTTCTGCATAACACATACCTCTCCCACGGGATAAATGCTCTAATTTTCCATTTCTCAGAGTGAACAAAAACAACCCCATTTCATGGAACTTTCCGCAACCATAATCGGTTATATCCCAACCACATCTTGACCTGATTATTTCAGATGCATCAGCTTTTTTTTCCTTAAAATGAGATGCTGACCAATAGGCGAAAGGGGGTAATTTGAAGCCAAATTTTTGAATAAATTCGTCGGCTTCAAGCATAATATTGTTTATTTCTGATCTTTTCATTAGTTATCTGCTTTAGGTGAAATATTAGAAATTTCTGATCTTAAAATTAAAACTATGATTATTATTTTATCTAACTCTAGTTGAATGGAAGACTTTTGTATAAAATTTATTTAACTTTTTTGCTATTGATGGCCGCTAGCCACAGTTTTGCAAACAACATAATTGAAGGAAACCTAGGGTCTAAAATTCAGGGAGAAGTAATTTCAAAATTTAATTACCCCTGGTCACTGTCTTTCATAGACAACGACCATCTTTTGGTCGCAACGAAGCCAGGCAAACTATGGCTTGTAGACAGTTTTGGATCCAAAACTGAAGTCAAAAATATTATGAACGTTCAGTACGGCGGGCAAGGCGGAATGGGTGATGTTGTCCCACATCCAAATTTTAAAAAAAATAAATACATTTATCTCTCTTACATAGCCTCGGATGATGGAGGTAAGACAAGATATGCCGTGGTTGATCGAGCTAAATTAAACGACCTAAAAAGCCCCAAGCTAGAAAGCAGGCAGAGGATATGGGAGCAATTTCCAGCAGTGAAAGGCAAAGGACATTTTTCTCATCGAATAGTTTTTGGTCCTGAGGGAACTGTCCATGAAAACAAAATATTCATCACATCTGGTGATCGGCAAATGCAAAAACCTGCTCAAATGTGGGATACCAATTTTGGAAAGATAGTCCGTCTAAACGATGATGGAACGGTTCCACAGCAGAATCCTTTTCAAGGCAAAGGTGAATTGGCTAAAACATTTTGGACGACTGGGCATAGAAATCCCCTTGGCATAGCTTTTGATCAGAAAAATAACTTATGGGCCAATGAAATGGGCCCACGACATGGGGACGAATTGAATCTAATAGTGGCAGGATCAAACTATGGATGGCCATTAGTTTCAGAAGGTAATCACTACGGCGGAGCCCTAATTCCACCACACGAGACAAGGCCGGACTTCGCGTCGCCAGTTGCATATTGGGTTCCAACGCTCGCCCCGTCAGGACTAACTTTTTATATTGGGAATGAATTTAAAAACTGGGAGGGGCACGCACTTTTGGGCGGACTAAAGGGGAAGTCGTTGGTGAGACTGAAACTCACAGATCAAAAGGTTATTGAAGAAGAAAGATTTTCATGGCGAGTGAGAGTCAGAGATGTAGAGGTTCAAAAAAATGGCCTTATATGGGTTATTGAAGATGGATCCGATGCTCGCTTGATAAAATTTTCATTGCCTGATTAGTGAACATGAAATACATCTTCGCGAAATACAGTTTCAATTTTTCTCTACTGATTTTCTTAGTGGTTTCTGGTGCAGACGCTGAAATCGCTTCCAAAGATACTTTGCTAAATGCGATTGATAGTGTGAACGCAGATATCTTATTTTTACGCCACGCTTTGGCACCAGGATTTGGCGATCCTGATAATTTTGATTTAAAGAATTGTGACACCCAGAGAAATTTGGATATAAAAGGGCGGTCTCAGGCTTCAAAAATAGGCGAAGAGCTCAGACTTCGAAATATCAAATTCACAGAAATTTTATCAAGTCAGTGGTGCAGGTGTAAAGAAACAGCAAATTTACTAGATTTAGGAAAATGGAAAGAGTTTGCTGGACTAAATTCATTCTTTCAAAACTATGCTAATAAAGAAGAAACGATGGCTTTATTGAACCACAAGTTTAAAGTTCTCAATAAAGGTTTGACGTTGATGATAACTCATCAGGTTGTAATTCGTGAGGTAACTGGCAAAGTAGTTTCAAGCGGAGGGATGGCAGCTTTTAATTCAAAAACAGGCCAATCTGTGGTTTTTCAATTAAGTAATTAAATTGATAGTTTTTTTAATGATTAATTATTAATCTTAAAAGAGTTTAAATGTGTAATTGCTCAAAAATACCATTTACACAATTTCAAATGAAATAAGTTATTGATTAATTTTTTAAACGAAAGCACACTCCTCTGGTGTAATGACAAGGGGGATAAATATGACTCTTACGCACCAAATAAGCCGAAGGTTAGCAATTGCTCTAGTAGCAAGTGCGGGCCTTTTCTCATCAGTTAGTGTTGCAGCTGCTGATAAAATAAAAGTTGCGGCGATTTATACGCTGCCGGTTGAACAGCAGTGGATCAGCAGAATTCACAAAGCGCTGAATACAGCTGCAGACCGTGGCGATATAGAATACACTTATTCTGAAAATGTGGCTAATACCGACTATGAGCGTGTTATGCGCGAGTATGCTGAGCAGGGACAACAGCTTATAGTTGGAGAAGTTTTTGGTTTAGAAAGAGCTGCTAGAAAAGTAGCAAAAGATTACCAAAATACAGCTTTTTTAATGGGCTCATCGTTTGGAGGTGTTGGACCAAATTTCGCAGTTTTTGATAATTGGATTCATGAACCTTCCTATCTTTCTGGAATGATTGCTGGCTCCATGACTAAATCTAATAAAATCGGAATGGTAGGCGGATATGCCATACCCGAAGTGAATCGTTTAATGCACGCATTTATGGATGGTGCTAGAGACGTGAATCCAGATGTAAAGTTTATGGTTAACTTCATCGATAGTTGGTATGATCCACCCAAAGCAAAAGAAAGTGCATTTGCTATGATGGATGCAGGTGCTGATATCATGTATGCAGAACGTTTCGGTGTGTCCGATGCTGCTGTTGAAAGAGGTGTGAAGGCTATAGGCAACGTTATAGATACTTCAGGTGACTATCCGGGCACAATTTTAGCTTCTGCATTATGGCACATGGAAGCTACCATAGATAAGGCAATATCAAATGTTGTGTCAGGTAACTTTGAAGCAGCAGACTATGGGCAATATAGCTTTATGGCCTATGGTGGTGGATCTCTTGTAATGGATGAAAGTCTAGTACCAGCAGATGTGGCAACCGCTGTTAAAGCCAAGCAGCAAGAAATACTAGATGGTTTGTTCCGAGTAAATGTAAATGATGCTCGGCCTCAATCTGACGGTTAAATTCTATTGGTCGGCACAACATTGTGCCGACCACTTCTAAAATGACTTCTTCACCCGTATTACATCTAAATGGTTTGACTAAAACATTTGGGTCTGTCCAGGCAGCTCAATCAATTAGTTTAGAGCTTTTTAAAGGTGAGGTGCTTGCTCTTTTAGGTGAAAACGGAGCGGGAAAAACCACTTTAATGAATATGCTGTTTGGTCATTACATGCCAGACTCTGGGACTATTGACATTTTTGACACTTCGGGAACTGCTAAGCCTTTACAGCTGGGCAATCCTCAGGCTGCTATTGCTGCTGGGATAGGTATGGTTCACCAGCATTTTACTCTGGCAGAAAATCTAGATGCTCTCGATAATATAATGCTTGGATCTGAAAGATTTTTTGACTTTAGACGAAATAAGACCAAAGCAATGCAAAAAGTTCAAAAAATAATGGATGATAGCGGTTTAGCTGCTCCCATGAATATTCCAGTTGGAAAATTGACAGTAGGAGAGAGACAGCGAGTCGAGATCTTAAAAGCGCTTTATCAGGACGTGAAAATTCTAGTTCTTGATGAGCCGACAGCAGTTTTAACACCACAGGAATCTGATAAGTTATTTGAGAATATTACAACCATGACTAAAAATGGGCTGTCAGTTATTTTCATATCCCATAAATTGAGAGAAGTTTTAGCCTTTTCAAATCGAATAGCAGTACTGCGTCATGGTCGAAAAGTGGGCGAGATATCAAGTAAAGAAGCAAATGAAAGAAAAATAGCGCGTTTAATGGTAGGCGAGGAGACAGAAATTTCTTCTCGCAAAAAAATGAAACCTGGAGAAGCAGTTTTAGAATTAGATAATTTGACTATTTCTGGCTCTTCAAAAAGAGAAAGTATTTCAAACGTTAATCTTATTGTAAAAAAACATGAAATTTTGGGAATAGCTGGAATTTCTGGGAATGGCCAAACTGTTTTGGCCAATGCTATCTCAGGTTTGTTAAAGCCGTCTTCGGGTAAGATTAAGTTAGAGAGTGAAATCTTAATCTCAAATGATCCGTCAAACATAATTCAAGCTGGAGTAGGGCGTATACCAGAAGACAGGCATAAAGATGGTATAGTTGGCCAGATGACCGTCGCAGAGAATATGATATTAGAAGACCTATCTAATAAGCGAATTCAAAGTCGTGGTTTGCTGAACCGTGAAGCAATAATACAGCACTGTGAAGATTTAAGCGTAAAATATGATGTTAGAGGGCCAGGTGCAAATGCTTCGGCGCGTTTACTATCAGGTGGAAATATACAAAAATTAATTTTAGCACGCGTTTTTGAAGCTGCACCAAAGTTGATCCTTGCAAATCAACCAACTAGGGGGCTGGATATGGGTGCAGCAGCTGACGTAGCAAATCGTCTTTTGGAAGCCCGTCAGCGAGGTTCTGGTGTTATTTTAATTTCCGAAGATCTAGATGAAATTCTAAGTTTATCAGATCGTATTATGGTGATTTATGACGGTGAGCTCAAAGCTGTTGAAACACATGACAGAGAAACAATTGGCTTAATGATGGCTGGTGAGGCAGCATGATACGAATAGAGCCTCGAAATACGAATTCTGCTATCTTTAGCTATGGTGTGCCTATTCTATCTGCGCTGGTGGCTTTAATTTTAGCTTCAATACCCCTTTGGTTTGCGGGCGCTCCTGTTTTGGTTTCATATGTTGAGATGGCTAAAGGAGTATTTGGATCTAAGTTTGCTTTTTCTGAGATGCTCACAAGGGCAACTCCCTTAATGTTCACAGGACTAGCGGCGGCATTAGCTTTCCGCGCTAAACTCTGGAATATTGGAGCTGAAGGCCAGTTATATTTAGGGGCAATGGCTGCTGTAGCTGTTGGAACAGGGGTTTTAGAAGCGCCGGCGTTTATCTTGGTTCCCATAATAATATTGTTTGGTTGCGCAGCTGGATCTGTGGGAATGGTCGTACCTGCTTTCTTAAAGACACGATATGGTGCTGATGAGGTAGTAACAACTTTGTTGCTCAACTTTATTATTCTGATTTTCCTACAGTATATGTTAGAAGGTCCTTTGAAAGACCCGATGGGCTTAGGTTGGCCGCAGAGTTCTCCAATATTGGATCAGGGAATGCTCCCGCCTTTAATGGAGAGAATGCGTGTACACTCCGGTTTGTTAATTGCTGTTGCTTGCGCTTTGATTGCACAATTTATGCTGGTTAGATCTGTCTGGGGCTTCAAGTTGCGCGCAGTAGGTGAAAACGTTTTTGCAGCTCGGCATGCGGGAATAAAAGTCAACCGAACAATACTTGGTGCGGCCTTAGTTTCTGGTGCTCTAGCAGGAATGGCGGGCGTTAGCGAAGTTGCGGGTCTTAAAGGCTATCTCACTTCAGATCTGTCTCCTGGATTTGGCTATGCCGGAATAATTGTTGCAATGCTTGCAGGGTTATCACCAATCGGCGTTGTAATATCCGCACTATTTATAGCTTCAGTTTTTGTCGGTGCTGATAGCATGAGTCGAGCTATGGGTGTGTCTTCATATCTTGCAGATTTAGTTGTTTCAACTTCACTACTCTGTGTTTTAATTGGTGGATTTTTCGCCCGATTTAAATTAGTAAAAACAAGCGTAAAAGGTCAAAATTAAATGGCTGAGATTATTCAAATTCTTCTAAGTGATAGTTTTTGGGCAGCCTCCTTGCGAATTGCTACTCCACTAATTTTTGGAGTTTTGGGTGCTCTAATTTGTGAAAAATCTGGTGTCCTTAATTTAGGCATCGAAGGAATATTTGTGGCGGGTGCTATGTCAGGTTGGATGGCTGTTTGGTTGGGTGCTGGTCTGTGGGGAGGTGTAATAGTTGCTGGATTAGCTGGCGCATTTTTTGGTCTAATTCATGCAATTTTAACAGTCCCCTTGGGTCTTTCTCAACATGTTTCAGGACTTGGGGTTACTTTATTTGCTACCTCTGTAAGTTATTTCTCTTACAGAACCGCTTTACCTGATGTTTCTTCCCCGCCAAGAATTGAACCCTTTCGACCGTTGGAAATTCCAATTGTATCAGACCTTCCATTTGTTGGGCCTGTTTTCTTCCAGCAAACGGCTCTCACTTGGCTAGCCTTATTTATGGTTGGGCTTGTTTGGTATATCATGAATCGTACCGGTTTAGGCGTTGCCATTAAGGCGGTAGGTGATAATCCAAATAGTGTTGATGCCCAGGGTTTGAGTGTTTATGGGCTCAGGATTGGAGCAATTGTAGTTGGTTCAGCTCTAATGGCCTTGGGTGGAGCTTTCCTCACCATGTCAGCTTTTGATGCTTTTTTCTTTGGTATGGTCAACGGTCGAGGTTGGATCTGCATAGCTCTGGTTATTTTTGCAAGTTGGAAGCCAGGAAAAGCTCTGTTGGGAGCACTTCTATTTGGAGCGTTTGATGCACTACAAGTTCGAATGCAGACCGAGGTTGGTGCAAAAGTCCCAACTCAGGTTTTTTTGGCAGCGCCATACGTTCTTTCAATTGTCGCTTTGGTGATAGCTGCTAGGCGGGCAGAATATCCAAGAGCGCTTCTCACTCCTTGGTTCAAAGGACAAAGATAGGAGCTAATTATGTTTGATTTTATGGTTAAAAATGCCTCTCTGCCCGACGGCAAAGTGGGTATGGATGTTGGCTGTAAAAATGGAATTATAACTGCCATTGAAAGGAATATTTCAGCTGAGGCGAAAGAAACTATAGATGCTGATGGTCTACTCTTAGCACCCCCATTTATTGATCCGCACTTTCATATGGATGCAACTTTATCGCTTGGGACTCCAAGATTAAATAAATCTGGAACTTTGTTAGAGGGTATATCTCTTTGGGGTGAATTGAAACCTGTCCAAACCATAGATGATATCATTGAAAGATCATTACGATATTGTGATTTAGCTGTTTCAATGGGCATAGGAGCTATAAGGAGCCATGTTGATACCTGTGATGACGAACTGAAGGGTGTTCAAGCACTTTTGGAGGTCAAGAAACAGGTTAAAGACTATATCGACCTTCAATTAGTGGCATTTCCTCAAGATGGACTTTATCGCTCTCCTAAAGCCCTGGAAAACACAATTCGTGCTTTGGATTTGGGTGTGGATATAGTGGGCGGTATACCCCATTTCGAAAGAACAATGTCAGAAGGTGCTCAATCCATTAAAACTCTTTGTGAAATAGCATCTGAGCGGGGTCTGTTAGTTGATATGCATTGTGATGAAACTGATGATCCAATGAGCCGTCATATCGAAAGTCTAGCTTATGAAACTCAACGGCTTGGTTTGCAGGGCCGGGTAGCAGGTTCTCACCTTACATCAATGCACTCGATGGATAATTATTACGTATCTAAGCTGATACCATTAATCGTTGAAGCAGAAGTGCACGCAATACCCAATCCTCTTATTAATATAATGCTGCAGGGCAGGCATGATACCTATCCAAAACGTAGAGGACAGACACGAGTGAGAGAGTTGCGGGATGCAGGTGTTTTAACTGGATTTGGTTCGGATTGCGTAATGGATCCTTGGTACTCGCTTGGGAGGGCCGATATGCTTGACGTCGCATTTATGGGCTTACATGTTGGCCAATTATCTAGCCGTGAAGATATGGCGTGGTGTTTTGAAGCGGTTACAACGAATTCTGCTAGTATAATGCATCTTGAAGGCTATGGTCTGAGTAAAGGATCAAAGGCGAACTTTAATTTGCTTCAAGCAAAAGACCCAATAGAGGCTATCAGGTTACGAGCGCATCGGCTCGCCATAGTGCGAGGCGGAAGACTAATCGCAAAAAATACCCATTTGGCTGCAAATTTGTTCATAGACGGGCGCCCTGATATCGTTGATCCTGCTTCTTATGCCCCATCTCAAGATTAGTATGTTGCTGATAAGTATTCAAATTCTACTTCGGGTTTAAATGATTTACGCAGTAAATGAAAAAATAAAAAGTCATTTAATAATGCTTTTGTTTTCTTTGTTTGTAGCGGGATCATTTGTTTTTGGAAAATTGTATGCTGAGCTAATTGAGCCAGAAATTTTAACTTTTTATCGATTTTTGTTGGGTGCTACCCTTCTCGGTTTATATTTGATTGTTACGAAAAGACTATCGCGTGATCTCTTTTTTAAACCATGGCGCTACTTAATTCTTGGGGGAATTTATTCGATATATTTTGTTTTTATGTTTATAGCCCTCAGATATACTTCAACAATTTCAACCTCAGCAATCTTTGCACTTATGCCTTTTGCGACCCTTATTTTAGATTCAATGATTTTCAATAAAAAGTCTCATTCTTTGATCTGGTTGGCGCTTTGTATAAGTTCGGTGGGCGCACTTTACATTGTCTTTGATGGTTCATTGATTAACGCATTGAACTTTAAGTTAGACTTCGGTGAACTTATTTTCTTAATAGGAACGATTGTTTATTCTAGTTATGCTTTAGTCCAACCTAGACTGAATTTTGGGGAAAATTTGTTGATTACTACCTTTGGTGTTTTGACAGCTGGAACCCTTATTTTGGCCATGTCTATAATAATCCAAGGTTTAGATTTTACCCCAACAAATATTTCCATTGGGTTAGTTTTTTTAATAATTTATTTGGCTATCTTTGCCTCCATAGGAACAATCTTATGCCTAAACTTTGCTTCCTCAAGAATTCCAGGAACAAATGTTATGGCATATAGCCTTTTAATTCCCTTTTGGGTGTTAATGTTTGAAACTTTTACCAAAGATAGTTTTGCTCCAGGCTATACTTACGTGGGTATCATTCCAATAGGTTTTGGACTTCTGCTTTTATACCGGAATTCATAAGTATTACTTGGAAACTTACTAGGATTGCTTTATGCCTAGTAGGTTGCCTCAACATACCTAAATTCTCTAGATGCAGATCCGTCTAAAGCATCTAGTGCTGCTTGGTAATCTGGTCCGTTATATCCAGCATTTGCTGCTTCAATACTAGGCCATTCGATAACAACAGTTCGTGTCTTTTGCCCTTCCTCTCTTACGGCAACCGGCAATCCCCGGGCTAGAAATTTAGCTCCGGCTTTTTCCATTGCTGGTAATGCTAACGCTGCATATTTTGCTAATTTTTCTTCGTCTGAAACTGACTTATAGATGACAACCTGAAGGACTTTTGACATTTTTCTTCCTTTTATTTTGATTATTCTTACCGCTTATTTTTGCATCACAAATTCACTAAAGTTAAATAAATTTTTGTCAATTCGCATTTTTTGTTTGCATCTGGAAGTAAAATTAGACCAAATAGTAAAAAATTGACCATATGGTAAAAATATTTTGGAGGATAGTTAGTTATGGCTTCATCAGGACAAGTTGAGCAGCTTGAGTCAGGCCGGGTAACCAAAGAGCAATTGGATGCAAACTTCAGTGACCTTCATCCAGAGTTTGACTCACATGAAGCTGCGGTTGCTGCGGACCGATGCTACTTTTGCTATGATGCGCCATGCGTCACTGCGTGTCCAACATCAATTGATATCCCTTTGTTTATAAGACAAATTGCAACTGACATGCCCTTGGCATCAGCAAAAACAATATTCGACCAAAACATTTTAGGTGGAATGTGTGCTAGAGTTTGCCCAACTGAGACATTATGCGAGGAAGCCTGCGTGCGCGAAGCTGCTGAGGGTAAGCCTGTCGAAATAGGACGCTTGCAACGTTATGCGACAGACGTTTCTATGCGATCTGAAGCACACCCATATACAAGAGCAAAAACTACTGGAAAAAGCGTTGCAATTGTTGGCGCTGGTCCTGCTGGCTTAGCTGCCGCACATCGTTTGGCAATGCTAGGCCACGAGGTTGATATATTTGATGCAGGGGTAAAGCCTGGCGGTCTGAATGAGTTTGGGATTGCGGCTTACAAAGCTACTGATAATTTTGCTCAAGAAGAAGTTGAGTGGTTATTAAAAATTGGTGGTATAAAACTGCACTCAGGTAAAGCTTTAGGCAAAGACTTTACTCTTGAAGATCTCAATAAATCTCACAATGCAACATTTATCGGCATAGGACTTGATAGCGTTCGCAAACTGTCCTTAGATAAAGAAAACCTCAGCAATGTCGAAAATGCTGTGGATTTCATTGCCAGGCTAAGGCAATCTTCTGACTTTTCCAAAGTTCCCGTCGGCTCGAATGTTGTTGTAATTGGCGGAGGTATGACTGCAATTGATGCGGCCGTTCAATCAAAATTGTTAGGAGCAGAAGAGGTTACGCTAGTTTATAGAGGATCTCAAAAAAAGATGCCTGCTTCACAATATGAGCAAGAGATAGCTAAGTCGAAAGGCGTACGCATTATATTCAACGCAAAGCCGGTTAGCATAGAGGGCTCTACATCTGTAGAACATATTGAATTTGAACAAACTGGGAATGGATCAGCTGCTAACAAAAACTTTTCTGTAAAAACTGATCATGTTCTTAAGGCTATTGGACAGCTTTTAACGGACGAGCCACAAAATTTGGAATTAGAAGGGGCAAAAATTAAAGTTAACGCCCTTTTTGAAACGTCGGTCAAAAATGTTTGGGCTGGTGGAGACTGTGTATCCGCTGGCGACGACTTGACAGTTACTGCAGTTGCGCAAGGCAGAGACGCAGCTGAAAATATTCATTTTAAACTTATGGGAGAAGGATAATGGCTGATTTAACTTCAAGTTTTTGTGGTATTTCGTCCCCAAATCCATTTTGGCTAGCCTCAGCGCCGCCTACCGACAAAGAGTATAATGTGCGCCGAGCTTTTGAAGCTGGTTGGGGCGGTGTTGTATGGAAAACTCTGGGATCTGAAGGTCCTCCAATTGTGAACGTAAATGGACCTAGGTATGGTGCTATATGGGGAGCAGATAGGCGCCTCTTGGGATTAAATAACATTGAGCTTATAACAGATCGATCATTAGAAATTAATCTGGAAGAAATGGCTCGGATTAAAAAAGATTTTCCAGATAGAGCTTTAGTTGCCTCTGTAATGGTGCCTTGTGAAGAGCAACATTGGAAAGAAATTGTGCCTAGAATAGCGGAAACCGGAGTTGACGGTTTTGAGTTGAATTTTGGATGCCCACATGGAATGTCAGAAAGGGGCATGGGATCGGCTGTTGGGCAAGTTCCAGAGTATATTGAAATGGTAACGCGCTGGTGTAAGGAATCTACAGATTTACCAGTTATTGTTAAACTCACTCCTAATATAACAAATATAATCTACCCGGCTACTGCCGCTAAAGAGGGCGGTGCAGACGCTGTCAGTCTTATAAATACAATTTCATCAATTGTATCCGTAGATCTCGATGATATGGCTCCTAACCCAACAATTGATGGTAAAGGTACTGCTGGTGGATATTGTGGACCTGCGGTTAAACCAATTGCTTTAAATATGGTTGCTCAGATAGCTCGTACACCCGAAACTCATGGATTACCAATTTCTGGAATAGGTGGTGTTACAACTTGGCGAGATGCAGCTGAATTTTTAGCGCTTGGAGCTGGAAACGTTCAAGTTTGTACTGCAGCGATGACCTATGGATTTGGAATTATTAAAGAAATGACTGCTGGTTTATCTAGCTGGATGGATGAAAAAGGTTATAATTCTGTCGATGAAATAGTTGGAAGAGCGGTGCCAAATGTAACTGATTGGCAGTACCTAAATTTAAATTACACTACCAAGGCCAGAATTGATCAGGACTCATGCATAAGTTGTGGTCGCTGCTATGCTGCTTGTGAAGATACATCACACCAAGCTATAGCGATGTCAGCTGATAGAGTATTTACAGTAAAAGATGATGAGTGTGTGGCGTGTAATATGTGTGTTAACGTCTGTCCCGTTGAAAATTGTATTACAATGGAGCAGCTATCTCCTGGTGACTTGGATGAGAGAACTGGAAACCGTGTAGCTGCCGAATATGGTAACTGGACGCAACATCCTAATAATCCAATGGCAAAAGCCGCTGAATAGAATAAAATAAAGATCTATCTAAGGGTGCCCCTGTATAATCATTAGGGCGCCCTTACACTCAAAGTCCGTAACAAAACGCTTGTTAAATAATCCTCTGCATCATCAAACAATTCTTCTTCACTTTGATTTAAAATTGATTTCACCTGAATATCAAAATCTGCGTAATGTTGCGTCATAGCCCAAATTGAAAAGAATAAATGATAACCGTTTACATATTTTAATTTTTTTTCTTCAATCCATTTATCAATAACTGCAACTTTTTCGTCTAATGTTTGTTTTAAGCTGGTTGCTAAAACGTTTTGAGTCAGCGGCGCTCCGTGCAAAATTTCGGTTGCAAACAATTTACTTTCTTGTGGTTTTTGTTTTGACATCTTTAGCTTTGCTTTCATGTAACCTAATAGCTCGTCTATTGGGTCCCCATCAGAAGAAATGTTATGAAGTGGGGCGACCCACTCATCCAATAAACCGCTTAAAACATCAAAATATATTTGATCTTTACTCGAATAATAGTAGAGGATGTTTGGCTTAGTAAGGCCAGAGGCGACGGCAATCTTATCTAATGTTGCACCACGCAAACCGTATTCTGAAAAGACTTCCAAAGCAGCTTTTTTAATAGTGCTGCGTTTTTCTTTTTGAATTCTTGAGAGGGTCTTTTTTTCTATCAAATTCATTTATTTAACTAGTCACTCTTTGTTCGCAGATCTAAATTTTCAAAACATAGATTTGGTCTTAAAAATTGTTGTGTGCTGCTGTTAATTTAAGCAACCTTAGAACAAGAATTAAAAAAAATTAAGAAAAATTGTCCAATTGGTCAAAAAATTCATTGACCGCCCTCGTTTATATGTTCCAATGTCACTTAGGGCCAAGATTGTTTTGGTTAATTTTTGTTATTGGGGGTTTTTAGTTTGGAAAGTATGAAAAATCTTAGGATCGATCCAGATCGACTTTGGGACAGTCTAATGGAAATGGCAAAAATCGGCCCTGGAATTGCTGGTGGAAATAATCGTCAAACATTAACGGACGAGGATGCGGAAGGCCGAGCACTATTTCAAAAGTGGTGTGAAGATGCAGGTATGAAAATGGGTGTTGATACCATGGGTAATATGTTTGCTTCAAGGGCTGGCTCAGATCCAGATGCTCTTCCTGTTTATGTTGGCTCTCATCTCGACACGCAACCAACAGGTGGAAAGTATGATGGTGTTTTAGGTGTTTTGGGTGGTTTAGAAGTTATAAGAACGTTGAATGATCTTGATGTGACGACAAAGCATCCAATCGTAGTAGTAAATTGGACTAATGAAGAAGGAACACGTTTTGCCCCAGCAATGCTCGCATCAGGGGTTTTTGCTGGAAAACACGATCAAGAGTGGGCTTATGATCGAGTGGATAGTGAAGGAAAGAAATTTGGTGATGAACTAAAACGTATTGGATGGGTGGGCGACGAGAAGGTCGGCGCCAGAGAAATGCACGCCATGTTCGAGCTGCATATTGAGCAAGGCCCTATTTTAGAAGCTGAAAATAAAGATATTGGTGTTGTTACCCACGGTCAGGGTTTGCGATGGATTGAGTGTAAAATTACTGGAAAAGAGAGCCATACTGGCTCGACTCCCATGCGTATGCGCAAAAATGCAGGTAGGGGTTTAGCGTTAGTTACCGAACTGGTTCATGAAATTGCCATGAAGCACCAACCGAATGCTGTTGGCGCAATTGGACATATTGATGTGTACCCCAATTCTCGAAATATCATCCCTGGGCAAATTGTCTGCACCGTAGATATGCGAACGCACTTGTTGGATATACTAGAAGCAATGGTTGCAGAGTTTGAGGAGAAAGCTCCAAAATTATGTAGTGATATTGGTGTTGATTTCGAATGTTCAATAGTTGGGCAATTTAATCCACCTGCTTTTGATGAGGGTTGTGTTTCAGCGGTTAGAGAAGCTGCAGAAGAACTTGGTTACAGCCATATGGATATAGTTTCGGGAGCTGGGCACGATGCTTGTTGGATAAATGATCTTGCACCAACTGCTATGATCATGTGCCCGTGTGAAGACGGTTTAAGCCACAATGAGGCCGAAGAAATATCCAAAGAATGGGCACAAGCTGGTACCGATGTTTTGCTTCATGCAGTTTTAAATACAGCTATCATTCAATAGTCATATCGTTAGGAGTTAAATAATGTCGAAGGTAATTAAAAATGGAACCGTTGTAACTCATGATTTGACTTACAAAGCCGATATTTTAATCGAGGGTTCAAAAATTAGTGAAATCGGACAAAATTTGTCTGGTGACACTGAACTTGATGCGACAGGTTGCTATGTTATGCCAGGTGGTATCGATCCGCATACCCATTTGGAAATGCCATTTATGGGCACCTATTCAAGCGATGATTTTGAGAGCGGTACTAGAGCCGGTCTTGCTGGTGGTACGACCATGGTTGTAGATTTTGCTTTGCCTAATCAAGGTGAAAGCTTGCTTGATGCTATAAAGCGTTGGGACAATAAATCTACTAGAGCAAATTGTGATTACTCTTTTCACATGGCGGTTACTTGGTGGGGTGAGCAAGTATTTAATGACATGAAAACGGTTATAGAAGAGCGTGGGATAAACACATTTAAGCATTTTTTGGCATATAAAGGTGCTTTGATGGTTAATGATGATGAATTATATTCATCTTTTTCCCGCTTAGCCGATCTTGGCGGTATCGCGATGGTTCATGCGGAAAATGGTGATGTTGTTGCTGAATTGAGCGCTAAGCTTTTGGCCGATGGCAATAATGGTCCAGAGGCTCACGCGTATTCTAGACCCAGTCAGGTTGAAGGTGAAGCCACAAATCGTGCTATTATGATCGCAGATATGGCCGGTGTTCCGCTTTATGTTGTTCATACTTCTTGTGAAGAAGCTCACGAGGCGATCCGACGTGCTAGACAAGCTGGGAAGCGTGTTTGGGGTGAGCCGTTGATTCAACATCTCACTTTAGATGAAACTGAATATTTTAATAAAGATTGGGATCATGCTGCTAGAAGAGTAATGTCTCCACCATTTAGAAATAAAAAGCATCAGGATAGTTTGTGGGCTGGTTTACAAGCTGGATCTTTGAGTGTGGTTGCTACGGATCATTGTGCATTTACCACGGAGCAAAAACGTTTTGGGGTGGGTGATTTTACTAAAATTCCAAATGGGACGGGAGGCTTAGAAGATAGATTACCTATGCTTTGGACGCATGGAGTGAGAACTGGCCGACTAACAATGAATGAGTTTGTTGCGGTAACGTCTACAAATATTGCAAAAATACTAAATTGTTATCCTAAGAAAGGTGCTGTGCTTGTGGGGGCGGATGCTGATTTGATTGTCTGGGATCCAGAAAAGTCTAAGACGATTAAGGCATCAACTCAACAATCAGCGATTGATTACAATGTTTTTGAGGGTCATACGGTAACCGGATTGCCCAGGTACACTTTATCGAGAGGCTATGTGGCGATTTCTGATGGCGAAGTTAATACTAAAGAGGGTCACGGCGAATTTGTTGCAAGAAAAGGTAATACCCCAGTCAACCAAGCTCTTTCGAATTGGAAAGATCTTACATCTCCAACTCCGGTGAAGCGCACTGGGATACCTGCCACAGGTGTTTAAGATTTAGGGACAACTAGAACTAGTGACTAACGAAACAGTGATTTCAGCGAAGTCGTTGGATTTAACCTTCCAAACCAACGATGGGCCAGTACATGCTTTAAAAGATGTAAACCTTAATGTAACAAAAGGTGATTTTGTAAGTTTTATTGGGCCATCAGGTTGCGGTAAAACAACATTTCTAAGAGTTATGGCGGATCTAGACCAGCCAACAGATGGGACCATCACGATTAATGGTGTGTCTCCAAAAGCTGCTCGAGAAAGTCGGGCATATGGATATGTCTTTCAATCAGCGGGACTGTATCCGTGGCGCACAATAGGAAAAAATATACGCTTACCTTTAGAAATAATGGGGATAAGCAAGTCTGAGCAAAAAGAGCGAGTTGAAAAAGTTCTAAAGCTAGTTGAGTTAGAAGATTTTGAAAAGAAATTTCCATGGCAGCTTTCTGGTGGCATGCAACAAAGAGTATCTATTGCAAGGGCTCTAGCATTTGATGCTGATATTTTATTAATGGATGAACCTTTTGGTGCTTTGGATGAAATAGTAAGAGACTATTTAAACGAACAGTTACTGAAACTTTGGCATTCAACAAAAAAAACAATTTGTTTTGTAACCCACTCGATACCAGAGGCGGTATACCTATCCACTAAAATTGTTGTTATGTCTCCTCGCCCAGGACGAATTATTGATATAATTGAAAGTGATTTGCCTGATAAACGACCCTTGGAGATAAGAGATACTAAAGAGTTTATTGATATTGCCCAAAGAGTAAGAGAAGGTTTAAGGGCTGGGCATAGTTATGAATAAGTCGCTCATTCCAATAGTAACAATCTCCATGTTTATAGTGCTAATTTGGTATGCTTTTTCAATAGTATTGAATTCGTCATGGGCTTTAGACAAGGCAGAAAGGAATAATCAGAAACTTAGTTTTTCTGAACTTGTTCATGATACCTGGTCTCAGAAAAAGCCTAAATTACCGACGCCTCATCAGGTAGGCTATGAAATGTGGAAGACGACTTTTGATAAAAAAATTACGTCTAAGCGATCGCTTGTTTACCATGGTTGGATAACGTTATCAGCAACATTGGCTGGCTTCATGTTGGGGACGCTTTTAGGTGTTTTATTAGCTTTAGCAATTGTACACGACAAAGCGACAGATTTAAGTGTGATGCCCTGGATTATTACGAGTCAAACAATACCAATCTTGGCATTAGCTCCTATGATCATTGTCGTATCTAGCTCAATTGGCTTTACCGGGCTCATGCCTAAGGCGATCATTTCAATGTACCTTTCTTTTTTTCCAATTGTAGTGGGAATGGTTAAGGGATTGAGATCACCTGACTTACTTGAAATTGATCAGATGAAAACTTGGTCGGCCTCGCAATTTCAGATTTTGATTAAATTAAGGCTCCCGAAGTCAATTCCCTTTTTGTTTACCTCGCTGAAGCTTGGCATGGCGGCATCGCTTGTCGGCGCAATTGTTGGAGAGCTACCATCTGGTGCAATCGCTGGTTTGGGAGCTAGAATGCTTTCAGGAAGTTATTATGGACAGACAATCCAAATCTGGAGTGCATTATTTGCCGCAGCTATCCTTGCAGCTTCATTGGTTGGATTGATTAGTTTAATCCAGGCCTTTGTTTTTAAAAGGATGATGATTGCTCAATGAATAGTTTTTTCCTATTTTCTATTGTTTTTTGGGTAGCCGCTTGGACACTAAATATTTTTATTAGTCAATCTAACCTTGTTAAAACTAAAATGGTTGTGCCTCCTATTTTATTTGGAGTATCTTTACTTCTGATTTGGGAGGCCTCAATTAGTGCTTTCGAGGTAAGTCCAGTAATTCTCCCAGCCCCGTCTTTGGTATTCATAAAATTTATTAACAGCGTTTCAATTCTTTGGATTGATTTTGTACAGACTTTCGTCAAGGGAGCTTTAAGCGGATATATCTTTGGTTGTTCAGCAGCTTTTGGTGTAGCTCTTTTAGCAGATCGTTTTAAGTTCTTAGAACGTGGGTTATTGCCGATTGGAACTTTTATGGCAGCTCTTCCCATTGTTGGTACGGCACCAATATTGGTTAGGTGGTTTGGTTTTGACTGGGAGTCGAAATCTGCTGTAGTTACAGTGATGGTATTTTTCCCAATGCTGATAAATACTATACAAGGTTTGCAAATGTCCGATAAAATTCATCGTGATTTAATGCGGACATATAATGCAACATCATTTCAAACGTTAGTAAAATTAAGATTAGCAGCTGCAATGCCTTTTATTTTTAATGGACTTAAAATCTGTTCTACCCTAGCATTAATTGGGGCGATTGTAGCTGAATTTTTTGGATCGCCGATTAAGGGAATTGGATTCAGGATTTCAACAGAAGTTGGCAGGTTTGCATTAGATATGGTCTGGGCAGAAATAACAATAGCGGCAATAACAGGATCGTTGTTTTATGGTGGGATTGTTTTGCTGGAAAAGGTGGTAACCTTCTGGCACCCGTCGCAAAGAGTAAGATTAAAATAAAATTGTAGTTAAAGGAGATTATATATGAAAAATTTATTTAAATTTGCCCTTGGTGGCATTGTTATGTTGGTGGCATCCATTGCCTCAGCGTCAGATGATGTAACAATTCAGTTAAAGTGGGTTACACAAACGCAGTTTGCTGGATATTATGTGGCACAAGACAAAGGATTTTATAAAGAGGAAGGTTTAAATGTTACCATCAAACCAGGGGGACCAGATATTGGGCCAATGCAAGTCCTTGCTGGAGGTGGCGCAGATGTGGCAGTTGATTGGATGCCATCCGCTTTAGCAGCAAGAGAAAAAGGACTTTCTGCTGTAAATATTGCTCAACCGTTTAAAAGTTCCGGAATGATGCTTACTTGTAGAAAAGATCGCGGAGTAAACTCTGTCTCCGACCTTAAGGGTAAAAACCTGGGTGTATGGTATTATGGTAATGAATATCCATTCTTGAGCTGGATGAATAAATTAGGTCTTTCCACAAACGGGGGCTCTGACGGAGTAACTGTTTTTAAGCAAGGTTGGGATATTCTTCCTTTAACTCAAGGTGATGCAACATGTGTTTCGACAATGGCATACAATGAATATTGGCAGGTTCTTGCTGAAGGCTTAAAACCGTCTGAATTAACAGTGTTTAAGTATGAGGATGAAGGTGTTGCGACACTTGAAGATGGTCTTTATGTTTTGGAAGAAAACTTAAAGGACGCGGCTTTCAAAGATAAGATGGTAAGATTTGTAAGGGCGTCAATGAAAGGGTGGAAATATGCTGAGCAAAACCCAGCTGAGGCTGCCGAAATCGTTGTTGATAACGACGACTCTGGAGCTCAGACAGTTGAGCATAACACAACCCAAATGGGAGAAATAATTAAGTTAACTGCAGGCAGCAATGGAGCCTTAGATCCTGCAGATTATCAACGTACAGTTGATAGTTTAATGACCGGTGGTTCAGATCCGGTTATCACTAAAATGCCAACAGGTGCTTGGACACACGAAATTACGGATCTAGCATTAAAATAATTTTAAAAATTTTTTGAATTCAGAGGGGCAGCTAGTGCTGCCCCTTTCTTTTGAAAACTGTGTCGAGAGCTTGTTCGAGATCATTTATGAGATCTACTGGGTCTTCAATTCCTGCTGAAATTCTTATAAGGTTTTCATGTACAGGAAAGTCATCACCAGAGACGGTTTTTCTGTGTTCAATAAGACTTTCAACACCACCAAGAGATGTGGCTGGATAGAAAACTTTACAGGCTCTAACAACATTTATAGCATCAGTTTGTGAGCCTTTAACAATGACTGATAGCATTCCGCCAAATTGTCCATTAGTTTGATGTTTTGCAATTTGATGATTAGGGTGCGTTTCTAAACCTGGATATAGAACTTTTTCTATGAATTCGTGGTTATTGAAATGTTTAGCAAGTAACATCGCATTTTGACTGTTCTTTTCCACACGTAGAAATAGAGTTCGTAAGCCTCTTATTAGTAAAAATGCATCTTGTGAGTTTAAGACAGTTCCATGCAATTTCCTTATAGTAAATAAGTTTTCATACATGCTGCTTTGTTGATTAAATGACAGGGCACCAGCGGATATGTCGGAATGCCCATTTAGATATTTTGTGGCAGAATGGAATGAGATATCTGCTCCAAGATCGAGAGATTTTGTCATTGTTGGAGGCGTCGCAGTAGCGTCCACAATCAATTTTGCTCCAGCTTTGTGAGCCAGCTCTGAAGCAGAAGATATATCTGTAACTTCCCAATTTGGATTATTTGGTGTTTCAACCCAAACTAACTGTGTAACTCCATTTTTAATGATGGACTCCATACTAGCTAGATCACCAGCCTCATAATAATCTACACGAATTCTATTTTTCGAAGCAAAGTTTTGAATTTGACCTAAGACGCCATGGTACATCACTCTCGGCACAGCGATCTGAGCTTCTGCTGGCAACATTTCTAAGACAGCAGTACATGCTGACATTCCGGATGAAAATAAAAGTGAAGCATTAGCGTTTTCAAGCTCTGAGATAATTTCCTCAGCAAGTTGGGTGGTTTTATTTCCATCTCGTCTGTACCAGTAAGCTTGTCGTGGCTGATAATTTTCATCCCTTGAATAAGTCGCTGAGTGGTCAATAGATGGGACTACAGAACCTGTTTCAGGATCGCTAAAATGTAATGCCTGCGCTATTTTTGTAGAAATAGATAGGTCTTTGTCATTCTTTAGCTTCATTTGCTGATTTTCTTTCGTACTAGATGTCTAAATGAAAGGTAGGCTAGATATTTCTCCTAAGCGGATTTTATTATCTTGACTATGAACTTCAACAGACTGTTTAGGTAACCAGTAATGCCGGTTGATTAAAGAAAGCCCTACATTTTTTTTTAGCCTTGGAGACCAAATAGCAGACGTTATTTGCCCAATTTTTTCATCTCCAACCATAACGGGCCAAGGCATTGAGCAGGTTGGACACTTGTCTCCATCGAAAGTAACCCCTCTGATTTTCTTTTTTACACCGGAGGTGGCAATTTTTTCTAAAGCAGCCCGGCCTATGAAATCAATCGATCCATCCAATGAGCAAAATTTAGCCAGCCCTATTTCTAGTGGGTTATTTTCTCTCGTAAATTCGTTGCCATAGCTCAGAAGGCCTCCCTCGATCCTCTCTATTAAGTTTGGACAACCGGGTGAAATTTCAAATTCAATACCTGCCTCCCAAATTGTTTCCCAAAGATCCGAGCCAAGATTGCTATTTTGTAAATATATTTCGAAGCCACCCTGTCTGGAGTAACCAGACCTTGCAATTAGTTGCTGTGTCCCTTGAAATTCAATCCACCCAAATTTAAAAAAATCTATATTTTTTATTTGATTACCAAATATTTTGGAAATTAAATTTTCCGCTTTCGGCCCTTGGATGGCTAAAGGGCAAACATCGGGTTCAAATACATTCACGTTCATTTTTGCACCCAAGGCTAAACCTTTTGCATAAAGCAAAACGTCACTATCGGCTATAGAAAGCCAAAATCGTTCTTTGCCAAGTTTTAAAAGCACTGGATCGTTTATAATTCCAGCGTTTTCATCAATTATTGGCAAATAATAACAGTCACCAACATCTGCTTTCGATATATTTCTAGGTGTCATTAATTGAACTAGCTTTTCGGCGTCTGGCCCTGCTATTTCTACCTGTCTTTGACATGAAACATCCCAAATTTGAACATGTTCTCGCAAGTGCCAGTAATCCTCTTCAACAGATTTTTGGAAACCTTTTGGAAGTAACATATGATTAACGATAGAGTAGCCAGTCACACCGGCAGCTTCAACATTTTGGGTATAGGCAGTACGTCTTAATCTGCGCGACATATTTAAGCCATCAGTCATAAGAAGTTCCTTACTCTGGTTGAGATGCCCATGTTGAATAGCTATTTGGTGATAAAATTACCGGCATGTGATACCTGGCATTTTTATCTGGCATTGAAAATCTTAGCACGACTTCTGAAATTATTTGATTATCTGAAGAAGACAGTCCCAAAGAGTTCCAATATTCACCAGTTTCAAAAATCAATTCGAACCTATCTTCCTTTTGAGCTAAAGATAAATCCACATTTTTTTCCAACCGCCCGCTTGGGTCAATATGTGAAATAAAAACTTCCAAATTTTGTGTAATATTCATCAGACGTACGCGAATTCCACTAGCATGCGTTCCGTTCATTCCATTCAAAGTGTGTGAAGATACAATAGCCATTATTCAATAGATGCCTTGTCACGTTTATCAGAAGTAGCAGCAACAATTGGGCTTATCACACCGCGGCATTTTACATTCAAGCAGGCCGTCTTTCCACTTTTTATTGCCCTTGCTAGCGCGGGTTTCAATTCACTTCTAGTTGTAACCAATTCTCCGTATCCACCAAGGCCTTCGAACATAGTGTGAAAAGGAATGTCACGAAAGTCAGTTGCGTAGTGCTGTCCGTTAGCAAATAAGCGCTCTTGTTGCTGACTTATACAGTCTAGACCCCCATTATTATCAATGACCACAATAATCGGTAGACCTTCCTGAAATGCACTTTCAATCGATAGACCACCTGAAAGAAACGCACCGTCTCCCGAAATAACAACGACATTTTTATCGGGATATGCTGCTTTCGCGGAAATCCCAAAACTAATTCCAACACCTAAAAGCGAATAGTTTCCAGGATGCATAATGCCTCCAAGCTTTTTACCCCGCCATCCAGAAATATTAACCGCAATTTCATTCCAAAAGTGAGTATTCCCACCATCAAAAACAAGCCAGTCCTCGTCATTCATTTCTGAAATTATATCGACGCCAAGTTGTAAAGGATGCATCTTTCGGTTTGATTTTGAATCCTCAATTTCCTCCTTCAATAAGTGATTTTCCCAGTCTTCAACCCATTTTTTGCGACGTTCAGTTTGTAGCTCAAACCAATTTTCCCACTTACGATTAATTGAAGTCATAGCATCGAGGAAGGCAGCTGGATGAGATAATAGTATTTCATCTGCAGCGAAATTATATTCTAACTCTTCGCTGCTACCATTAACGCAGATAAGTTTTGTATCCTTTGGAATAAACGGAGGGTTACCAAAATTCATTTGGTTATCCAGTCGACCACCGATCATTATTACCGTGTCTGCCTCATGAATAGCCATCTTAGAAGGATGATATTGATGAAAATCTGCAAGCCCCATATTGGCAGAACAATCCTCACCCAACAATTTTGTATGGTAAGGTACATTAAAAATAGGTATTTTAAGTTTTTCACCAACTTCTGCGAGGCTTTTCTCTGAATGTGACCACCAAATTCCGTGACCCCCAATAATCACTGGGCGCTCAGAGTTTTCGACAATGTTCAATATATCTGTAAGTCTTTTTGGTTCTGGCCAAGCTCTTTGTGGTCGAGTTTGGTGTCTTACCCATGGGCGTTCATCTCTGCCAGCATCTTCTTCGAAAGATGAAAACATGATATCTACAGGTAAACTAAGGTGAACAGGCCCTGGATAACCCGACGTGGCCGCTTGCCAAGCCCGTTCAACAAACTCACCTATACGTTCTCCATCGGTAATTTGAATAGAATATTTCACAAGCGGCTTTGCGATCGCTACGTCATCTATTTCTTTAAAGCCGCCTGCTCCTTGTCTCTTTAGAGTTGATGAACCTGTAATGAAAATTACTGGACTGCGCTCCCCCATTGCTTCCAACATTGCGGGTACAGCATTAGCAAAACCTTCAGGTCCAACCAAGCAAACAGTTGGTTTTCGGTGTATTCGTGCATGGCCGTCAGCTAAATGACCTGCAATTTGTTCATGGGGAGTATTTATGACTGGCATTTGGCATTCCATGAACCCTTCGAGTGCTGGGTTGCAAAACCCCCCGGCTAAAGTGAAAACATGGTCAACACCTTTTTCCTTCAATGAGTGGGCTAGTAATGCTCCGCCGCGTAGCTTGGCTTTTGCCATTAATGATACTCCTGATTCACTTTATTTTATTTACCATTTATAACCATTATCGAATATTTTTGGAGATACCGTCATATAAAACATCTCCTGAAATTTTTTCTAAATCATTGATACCCAATTGTGCCATTACAACTCCTATCTCGTCTTTAAGAAGTGATAGATAGTCGTTAAGGCCTTTTTTGCTGGATGCTGCTAAAGCCATCATTATCGGCCTTCCTAGCATAACGAAATTAGCTCCAAGTGCTAAAGCTTTTACTACATCTTCTCCATTTCTCGCTCCGCTATCAAAAATTATTGGCATGTTGGGGCCAACAGTGTTTCTTATTTTGGGTAAAGCACTTAAAGCGGGAGGTGAGCTATCTAATTGTCTACCACCATGATTAGATACCCAAATTGCATCCACACCTGCGTTTTGAACACGGCTTGCGTCGTCTGTATCCATTATACCTTTAACAATTAAGTTGCCTTTCCATTTTTCCCTTAATGCATCAAGAAATTCCCAATTAGCACCGGCCCGGCTAGCATTTCTATCAAACCTATTTTTGGATCCATATCGAAAATTTTTTGGTTCAGGGATCCCTTTGAAAAGCGTACTTAGTGACCAGTGTGGATGAAGTGAAAAATCCACAAATTGTTTTAAACCTATTTTAAAAGGCACAACAAAGCCGTTACGAAGGTCGCGTACCCGACGCGATACCACAGGTACATCAACGGTCAAAATTAACGTTTTATATTCAGCTGCTTTAGCTCGATCTACTAACGTCCAAGCGTCTTGAGTTGGCCCGTTGACGTATAGTTGAAACCAAGTTTGATCTTTTCCCCATTTTTTAAGATCTTCGAGACTTGAAGAGGCAGCAGTCGAAACACAAAGCGGAATATTAAATTTTTTAGCAGTTTCTGCTAAATTTTTGTCTGCACCTGGCCAAGCTAGATCGCACATGCCCATGGGAGCAATTCCAAAAGGAAAATCAAAGGAATAATTTAGAAATTTAGAATTGAGTTTAGGATCCTTAATTTCAGCTAAAACTTTTGATTTTAAGAAAATATCATTGAAGATTTCGGAGTTTCTATCAGAAGCGATTTCTCGACCAGCAGAACCTTCGATAAAATCAAATATCATTCTAGGCAATTTTCGTTTTGCCTTAGCTCTAGCATCTTCGAAACTTATTATGCTTTTGGAGCCCAACATAATTATTTTCCTTTGCCAAAGCGGGATTCCGACTTGAAAAGCTTAGCTGCTCTTATAAATTTGGACAAATGAAATATAGAATGTTTTACGTTACGGTAAAATTTATACGATAACTTAAGGATCAGTTGATTAACTAAATTAAAATATTTTCTATAATTTACTTTCACGTAAAATCCATCAACAATGATGACATCATAGATGTTTGGGTAATGTAGCGATAGATGACTGCGCATGGATATAATAAGGGCCGCTTGAATCTTCCATTTGTTGGAATTTCCACTTTTGCAAAGTCTCCCTTTGTCGAAGATTGGGACGCTATAGAGGCGGATATCGCTGTTTTAGGAGCTCCTTTTGACTCAGGAACACAATGGCGATCCGGAGCTAGGTTTGGACCTAAGGCTATACGTGAAGCGTCTATGCTTTTTAGTTTTGGTCATTCGGGTGCTTATGATCATGAAGACGATATAACCTACTTAGATGAGTCAACCCGGATTGTAGATATAGGCGATGCCGATATAATCCATACTAAAACTGATCAAAGCCACAAAAATATTGAGGTTGGTGTCAGAAAGATTCTCAGAGCAGGGGCTTTACCTGTTGTCCTAGGAGGCGATCACTCAGTAAATATACCCTGTATAAACGCATTTGAAGAGTTCTGTGGCGATAATGGTCCAATACATATTGTTCAAATTGATGCCCATTTGGATTTTGTTGATGAAAGACACGGTGTGACTGCTGGCCATGGAAATCCGATGCGTCGCGCTGCTGAAAAAAGCTATGTTGAAGGGTTGTCACAATTTGGAATTCGAAACGTGTCCTCCACTGCGAAGGAAGGGTATGAAGATGCTAAATCATTTGGTTCAGACATATTGTCTGTTCGACAAATAAGAAAACTTGGCGTTGAACAGGTTATAAAAAGGGTCCCATCAAATAAAAATATATACGTAACAATAGATATAGATGCGTTTTGTCCGTCAATAGCAGCAGGGACAGGAACACCCAGTCATGGCGGTTTCTTATACTACGAGGTTCTTGAGCTTTTACAAGGATTGTCTAAACAAAATAATATAGTGGGCATAGATTTAGTAGAAGTTGCACCAGCATATGATCCAAGTGAGTCTACACAGATTTTAGCAGCACAAATCTTACTAAATTTTTTAGGATTTATATCTCATTCCAAATAATTTTATGTAAATTTGGGAGAAAAAACTTGTTTATATATGCTTGATGTAAATACCAAGCGTTTAAAAGTACTATTTTCAAAACAAATTTGTACCGGTTTCAAAAGCGAAAACTTTTGATTTGCAAAATAAATTCAACGACTCAATTTTAGAGAACTTGTCTAGAATTTATTTCAATATGTGGTAATGCCTCTTAATCTTTCTGATCTTCTTCTAAGAAGTTCTACTGTTGCTAAAAGAGCGATTGATAAGGTCACTAAAATGGTTGCTACCGCGAGGATCGTTGGACTTATTTGTTCGCGAAGTCCTAAAAACATTTGCCATGGCAGTGTTTTTTGACTTGCAGAGCCTATAAACATGACGACGACTACTTCGTCAAAGGAAGTAATAAAAGCAAACAAACCCCCTGAAATTACACCTGGAAGTATCAAAGGCATTTGGATACGGAAAAAAGTTGTAACTGGCCCTGCGCCCATATTGGCAGCAGCTCTTGTAAGTGAGTGATCAAATCCAACCAATGTTGCAGTAACTGTTATTATAACAAATGGAATACCTAAAACTGCATGAGCTAGAACAACTTTTATATAGCCAACAAAATCTTTGTTCAGACCAAGAGAGTTTTCCATCCAATTGCCTAATGTTGAGTAGAAAAAAAACATGCCGGTTGCTGAGATAATCAATGGAACGATCATTGGGGATATTAAAATGGCCATTATAACGCGTTTTGCAGGTACATGGCTTTGGCTCAATCCAATTGCGGCTAGGGTACCTAATGATACTGAGATAATTGTAGCTAAAGGAGCTATTATTAAGGAATTGTAGAAAGATCTGAGCCATTCTCCATTCGAGTCTGCTCTAATGCCTAGAAAATCATAATAATGCCGAAGAGAGTATCCTGCAGGATCCAGTTGTAGCATTTTATCGGTGAAAGTAAAAAAATCTTGGGCATTGAAAGACAATGGCATAATCACCAATATTGGAGTTATCAGAAATAGAAATATAGCGCCGCAAATAACAAGAAAAACGTAATGCCAAAGTACTTGTAACGGTGTGAGATACGGTAGGATTCGCGCTCTATACCTGCCTTCATATAACCAAAAGATAAACCATCCCAAAAACCATCCTAAAATCAAACTTAGCAAACTGAGAGCCACCCCCCCTAAAAGAAAGCCGCCTAATACAAAAATAAGTAGGTTTAATATTTTCGAAATTTTCTCGTTTCTCAGTACAGCGATGTAGAAAAAACATAAAAATGCAGCTGACATTCCGCCGGCAATAGTTCCCAGTATCAAAGTGTCAAAAGAAGAGCCTATCACAAGTCCTAGACTACTACCAAAAACAGCAAGGATTGGTACTACGAAGGTTAAAGGTTTTCTAGTTGTTGGGGTTAAAACTGCCAAAGCGAATTATCCTAACTTCACGTTATCAATGCCCACGATTTTATCATAGGCCCAGTAGAGAATTAATACGACAGCAAGTAATATTGCGCCTAAAGCAGCCGCTAGTCCCCAATTTAGCGAACTTGAAATATGATAAGCGATCCGGTTGGAAATAAATACGCCTTCTCGGCCGCCAACAATTTCAGGGGTAATGTAGTATCCAATAGAAAGTATAAAAACTAATATTGAACCGGCCCCAATTCCTGGGATTGATTGTGGAAAATAAACCCGCCAAAATGCTGTCCAATTTGTAGCACCCAGTGATTTAGCAGCCCTCAAATAACTTGGAGGTATTGTTTGCATCACGGAATACATTGGTAAAATCATGAAAGGGAGAAGAATATGAGTCATGGCTACAATTGTTCCAAACTGATTGTGTATAATTTCTAACCGATTGTCAGTTGAAACAATACCTAACCATACCAAAACCTCATTAATCACACCCTGCTGTTGTAACATTACTTTCCAGGCAGAAGTTCTTACAAGTAGTGACGTCCAAAAAGGTAATAAAACTAGAATCATCAGTAAATTTGAAATTCGCGTAGGCAAATTTGCTAAGAGCCATGCGATTGGATAGCCTAACAAAATACAACTAAAGGTTATTATAAGTGACATCTGCACAGTTCGATTGAAAAGTTTAATCAAAATCTGCTTATTTTCTGGCTGTGCCTTTATGCCGTCCAGCGTTTTTTGCATGTCTATAGCATTTAAAAAATAGCCTGAAGTAAATTTGGATGAGTGGGTCTTGATGGTAACCCATATCTTTGGATCTGCCCACCCTTCATCAGCATCAATCATTATTTGTTTATAGTCTACCTTTGGTAAACTATTGGCGTATTCAAATGTTTTTCGTATTAGCTCTCCCAAGTCAAAGTCGAGGTTTTCTATCAATTGTTTATTTTCTTCGTTTTGAAGGTCATCTATCAATGCTACATAAATCGATGGCCAGGGCTTTGCTTTTGAAAGTTTTTTCTCTTCTTCGAGTGAAGTAAAGACTGCCCACATGGTATATTCTCTGCTGGCTAGTGGAAGAGCTTGTGATATTTGGGAAGATGGTAAAAAATCTATTTTGCCTTGATACTCTTTTCCTTCTAGAACTCCCAATCTTTCGATTTGAGTTTTTATTAAGTTTTTGTTTTCATCAGCCCCATCAGCATTGAAAAGCTCTAAAAGTGTCTTTCTATCTTTCCATGACCGATCAAATTTTGAGAGTAGTTTACTTAAGTCTTTTCCTGGATCATCTAAGCCTCTACCGCTTTTCCGAAAAGTTGATGAAGCCCCCGTTTGCTCGTAATTTAAGCGAGTCCCAAGTTTGGTATGTTCTTTGGCTTCCACTGCAAGACTTAAATCGTAAAAAGCAGCTTTGAATACTTCATCAGGTGGCAGTTTAGCCGACTGTGGGTTCCAATCGTTGATCAGATCAACAGTCCTAGGGATTATTTTTTCGACCATTTGATTTTCAACTGACCGAAATAACATGTTTCCAATAGGAACAATGAACGTCATTAAAACAAAAATTAAGAGAGGTGCAATTAATAATAAAGCCCGAAGTTTTTCACGCCTGAGGGCTCTTGCAAGCGACTTTTTCAAAGGGGTTCCGTCCGCCGCATACATTGAAATATTATCAGATTGTGACATTATTTTTACTAGGAAAATAAAAGGGGCAGATTGCCCCTTTTAGTTTTTTTGTATCTTTTGAATTACTTGGCTAACCAAGCCTGCCACTTAGCATCTATATCATCACGATAGTCTGCCCAAAACTCATAATTGTAAAGAAATGTGTTCTTTGCATTATTTGGGTCTGTTGGCATATGTGGTGCCATGTCTATTCCTAGATCAGCATGTTTTCCAACCAACGGTGCAGATGAGGCTCTCGTTGGACCATATGAGATATATTTTGCTTGATCCGCTAATCGAGTAGTGTCTGTTGCAAAATATATATAGTCTAATGCTCTAGCTTCACGCTCTGGGCTTAAGCCTGCTGGGATGATCCAACCGTCTAAGTCGAAAACCTGAGCATCCCACAACATAGCTACAGGTTGCTTTTGTTCTTCAATAAGAGCAAACAAACGGCCATTGTAAGTTGATCCCATAATAACTTCGCCATCAGCTAAAAGTTGAGGGGTATCGGCACCGGCATTCCACCATATTACACTATCTTTAATTGTATCTAGTTTTGCTAAAGCTTGGTCTTGACCTTCATCAGTTGCTAAGACGTCATATACATCTCCTTTAGCTACACCATCGCAAAGAAGTGCCCATTCCATATTATTGATCGGCCGAGACTCAAGTGATCTTTTCCCTGGGTAAGCGTCTAAGTCAAAAACGTCACATACATTTGAAGGAGGAGTTGAGCCTACGAGATCTGTTCGGTAACCAAAAGTTGTTGAGTATACAATTTGAGGAATAAAACAATCGGAAACTATAAAGTCCCCAAAGTCTTCCGAGGCACTTACTGGTCCAGGTGCAGGAGCCAATTGACTGTCAGCATCAATCTCGATCGCTAGCCCCTCATCGCATAATCTCATTGCATCTGCAGCAACTACATCAACCACGTCCCAAGTTACGTTTCCAGCTTCGTTCATAGCCCTAAGTTTCGCAACGGCTTCTGCTGAGCTATCGTCGTTAATAATGCTAACTCCGGTGATAGCAGAATAAGGTTCATGATATGCTTTAAGTTGTGATTTTGAATAAGCCCCACCCCAAGAAACGATTGTCATTTCTTCGGCTGCTGCGGAAAAAGCAACGACGCTTAAAGTAGTCGCAGCTAAAAGTTTTTTGGTAAACTTCATTTTAGTCTCCCTAAGTTGCCCGATTTGTTTAAAACTCAAACTACGGGTTTTTACGCTTGAGCTCTTTTTATACCGTAAATTATACATTTAATCCACGATAATTTCAGTCGATGCATCCAACGCCCGACAATCTTCTGATAACCATCCTATATCAATTAATTGTCCAGGTTCTAATTTCTCTTGATCTGGTGCATTACGAGTTTTCATAATAAAATCATTGTTGCCTGCTACGCGAAGTCTCGTTCTAAATATGTCTCCCATGTAAATGAATTCCAACACTTCAGCTTTAACAGTATGAGCGCCTTTTTTTATTCTCTTTTTGTTATATTCAACTCGCTCAGGTCTAATTGATACGTGGGTTTTTTCACCCTCATTAGTTACGTTTACAGCTTTACATTTTATTAACTCTCCACCATCCAGCTGCACAAGCGCTGATCCCTTAGAGACTTCTTTTACTATTCCTTTCAGTGTATTGTTTTCTCCAATAAATTGAGCGACAAAACTGTTTTCAGGCTCTTCATAAAGCAGATCAGGTGCTGCCAATTGTTGTATCCGGCCGTCGTTGAATACTGCAACCCTGTCCGACATTGTAAGGGCTTCAGTTTGATCATGTGTCACGTATACAACTGTTATACCTAAATCATGAGCTAGATTTGTAATCTCAAACTGCATTTTTTCACGCAATTGTTTGTCCAAGGCCCCTAATGGTTCGTCCATTAGAACCAACTCTGGTTCAAAAACTAAAGCGCGTGCTAAAGCTACTCTTTGTTGCTGTCCACCGGATAATTGTGATGGACGCCGACCTGCAAAGGATCCCATTTCCACCATCTCCAAAGCTCTCAATATTTTTTCTTCACGTTCCGCTTTACCGATTTTTCGCACTTCCAGCGGGAATGATAGGTTCTCTGAGATCGTCATATGTGGGAAGAGTGCGTAATTTTGGAATACCATTCCGATACCGCGTTTATGTGGCGGAATATTGTTTATTGAGACACCGTCTAATAAAATATCACCATGCGTTGCAGTTTCAAAACCGGCTAGCATCATTAAACATGTTGTCTTACCAGAGCCTGATGGTCCAAGCATTGTCAAGAATTCACCCCTAGGCATCTCTAAACTAAGATCTTTGACAACAAGTGTCTCGCCATCATAACTTTTTTGAACTTTATCAAACTTAACAAATGCTGAGTTGATATTCTTATTTGACAAGATTTATTATCCTTTGGCTGTTAACTATAACCATGTTTAACCTGTTACTTAAAACATAGAGTTTGCTCTTTGATCAAGCGGTAGTTGAGTATTTTTTGAATTTTAAGGCGTTAGATTTGCTAGTTTAGAAATTTTCAATCATTATCTGAAGCTAATTTTTTCATGTGCCAAGCTAATGATTGATTGCTAGAAAAAACAGGTTTGTCTATTTGTTTTGATATTTCATCCAAACAGCCGAAAGTTCTTAAATTTGTGCAACTAATAAACACGGCTTCTACAGATAAATTTTGACCAAGGCTTATCGCGGCTTTAGTAGTCGAGGTCTCTGAAATTCTTGCGACTTTTTCTTCTTTTTCTTCTCCAAAAGTTCCAAAAATTTCTATACTTAAGCCACTATTTTCAAATGCTTTTCTAAGAGGTGTGTTAACTTCCTCAATATAGGGCGAAAGTAAAGCGAGCTTTGTTACTCCAAGATGCTTTGCATATTCCGTTGCTGCTAAAAGGGGGTTTGTAACATTTTTAACGGAACAGCCGGACTTTATTAAACCAGATATTTGTTCAGAACCGATTATAGCGCTTGCTGAAGTACATCCATAGCCAACAACAGAATACTCCCTAGACTGTGGTAGCAGACTCGCGGCAGCCTTAATATTTCCTTCCATATTAGATAATTGCTTTGCTGTAACTTCTAAACCGCTTGGTATTCTTGTGACAAATAACTGGTCTTGAGAACCATTAAAAGCTTGTCGAAATTCGGTTTCAATTGTTTCGTCCACTTGAAGGACAATTAACCCCATCGGTGGAAGCCTTTCCGTATCAGGAGATAATTTAAAATCAAACTTCATATTACCGGTAATTCTTTATTTGCTTTTGGGCTTAGATATCGAGCACCAGTTTCAGTTATTTCTATATTTTCTTCATGAACAATTATTTTATCACTTAATGTTATGCCAGGTTCCAAGCTTAACACCATTCCTGTCTCTAAAACAGTATCATCGTCTGGAATTAAGGAAGGCCACTCCGTCAAAGACATTCCGACACCATGTCCTAAGCGCCCTGCATCAGTTCCTTCTGCATTTTTGGTGAGAACGGAATTCATAGCATGAAAAAGGTCTGATGCCATCGCCCCGGGTTTTGCAAGTTCGAATGCAGCATCGGAAGCATCCAAAAGTTGTGAGTAAGCTTCTTTTACTCCGCTAGAAGGGGCGCCAATCGACCAATTTCTATCATAATCGCAGAAATATCCATCCCAAACCAAACCGGTATCCAGCATGAGCAGATCACCTCTTTTGAGGGGAGACTCTTTTGCTGGTGAAATAACATCATCGTACCCTTCAGTATCTGCTCCGCCAGCTAGATAAGGTACCCAATCAGCACCGGCTTCTAAACATAAAACTTGAAATCGCCGAAACACTTCGTCTAATCGAATACTTTCAGAAGCAATTTCTGGAACACGACTGAAAGCTTCCTTAGCAATCATACAGGCTTTTTCAATCTTTATAATTTCTTCTTTTGATTTTTTCATCCTAAGATTTTTCACAATTTCAAAATCATGACTTAGGTTTACGTTTTGACTTAATTTAATTAAGTCATTTCGAGGTATTCGAACATGTGTTTCTGCTCCGCTAGGAATGCCAACCCTATTTTTTTTGGCCACCTCACTTAGTGTTTCTGATAGAAGACTTATGCCATCGTCTGTTAAATCTGGAGATGGCCATGTGCGGATATCCTCTACCCAAGTTTTACTCATCAAGGCTTCGCCTATTGATGGAATAACAGCTATTGGTTTTCCACTTTGAGGAATAATAAGGTACCAAGGTCTAGTCGGACTTTCCCAAAACCTGGTGAGGAAGCCAGTGAAATACCTAACGTTTGTCTCAGTTGTGAGCAGTAGGGCACCAAGCTCATGTTGTTGCATTAGTTGCTGGGCCTTTAATGTCCTAAATTCATATTGAGCTAGGTTAAATCCTCTCATTCTGCAATCTCCGATAGAAAACAGAGAACGTTAGAATTGGGGCCTAAATTAAGCAATTCTGCAACTTGCTCATTCATAGCTGCAGCAACTCCTGCTCCTCCTGAAGCTGTCGTCGCTAAATTGGATTTAGACATTTTTTCTAGACATCTGGTTACTTCAACATCATCGAGTGTTAAAAAATAGTCAGCATCTCTTGCCAAGCCATTGAGCGCAATAAAAGAAGGCTCTTTGCAGTCAAGACGTCCCATAATACTATCGGGTCCTTCTGTTAGAACGGGTTTGCCTAGCTCGATGCTTTTTTGCAAAGCTGGGGCGGCAGACGGCTCAACAACTGTTATCAATGGAGTATCGCCCCAAATTTTCCGAACATGGGCAGCTACTGCTCCAGCCAACCCCCCAACGCCAGCCTGCAAAAATACATGAGAGGCTTTACTCTTGCTCTGGTTCATTGCTTCATCAGCCATTTGTAGGTATCCCTCCATTAGTTTTAGAGGTTTGTCTATGTAATCCTTCCAAGAGCTGTCTGATAATAAAATCCAATCATTTTCTTCAGCTGCTTTTAAAGCTGCTGACATAGACGCGGCATAATCTATTCCTTTTCGAACTGGAATGGCTCCTTTTTCTCTTAGTCTGTCAGAAAAGCTTTCGGGGACTGTTTCTGAAATAAAAACAACAGCTTTAGCTCCAAAAATTTTGGCTCCTGCTGCGAGACTTAATCCGTGGTTCCCTGCACTTGCTGTCACGTAAGTTTTCCCTTCCAAAGTAGTAGAGCAGGGGTTTTCATCTAGTTCTTGTGCGTGGCTAGCAATTACGTAGGCAGCGCCAAGGGCTTTAAATGAACCTAACCCCATTCTGCCTCGTTCATCTTTTACCCATAGGGTGCCATGAGGTAAAAAATCTTCTAATTCTAATAAGGGGGTTTCAGACGCTATTGGACATTTTTTTAGCAGGTTGGAAACTTTATCAACATTGGTAGATGGAAAAGGGGCATTATCTATTATCTTTATTTCCCCCCTTTCTGCGTTTTTGATTAACCGCATGTATTTCTCCTGATGAAAAGTTTCGTTAGTTATGCAATTATCCAATATTAACCTATATTAATTTTGCGCAACAAAAAACTTTTTAAGTGCCTAAAAGCTGGATGGATTAAATGTCATGAAAATATTGTCGGTTGGGGAGTGTATGGCAGAGCTTTCGCCAGACGAACAACCAGGAAAATTTAATCTTGGGTTTGCTGGAGATACCTTTAACACAGCCTGGTATATTGCCAACAACCATTTCGATGTAAATTCTGCTTACTTATCAAAAGTAGGTGATGATCAACTTTCAGAAGAGATGCTTCAATTTATGTCTGATAATCGTGTTGATATAAAACATGTAAAAAAAGTCACGGGCTCTACAACAGGTCTCTACCTAATCTCACTAGTAAACGGCGAGAGAACTTTTTCTTACTGGCGAAATAACTCAGCTGCTAAACTTTTGGCTCAGTCCCCGGATGATCTTGAGAATGCTATGAAAGAGCAAGATATTATATATTTTTCAGGAATTACTTTGGCTATATTAGATACGAACTCTAGAGAAAACCTATTTTCTAGCTTGAAATTGGCGAGGCATGCAGGGACAAAGATTGCATTTGATCCAAATATTCGACCTAAATTATGGACTGACAGAAATGAAATGTGTGAGGTCATTATGGCTGGAGCAAATTTGAGTGATATAATTCTGCCTTCATTCGAGGATGAGGCGGTTTGGTTTTCAGACACTGATCCAAATTCAACTTTGGATCGTTATCGAAATGTTGGCGCGGAAACAATAGTCGTGAAAAATGCTGGAGAACCTATTTCTTTTTTTTCAGAACAAGAAATGGGGATTCATAATATAAAAGCAATAGAAAAAATTGTTGATAGCACTGCTGCCGGTGACAGTTTTAATTCTGAGATATTAGTCGGTTTACTAAGAAAAATTCCGATTAATGATGCGATTAATAATGGTGTTAATTTGGCAAAAAAAGTAATCGTGGGAAAAGGCGCCCTAGTTCCAAGCAATGTGTAAATTAAGGTAAAAGTATCGATAATTTTTGATAGAAAACAAGTGGGTAATATACTAAGTTATAATAATAAATTAACGTGCTTTATACGACAGTGGGAAAATATTTGGGGCAAGGAATGCGGTTAAAAATAATTCTAATTTTGTTTTTGACAAAAAGTTTAGTTTTTTGGTCAATTCCTGCTTTGGGTCAAGACTCAGAAACTGAGTACGATCCGTTGCTTCTTTTTCCTGATGTGAACCTTGATTCTGAATTTGATGAAAATTTGCCAGCAATCGAGGTCGTGAAGGAACTAGTTTTAAATGAAATAGATGATTATCCATATGTTATTGCTCGCTCTGATTTTGATAATTTTGGAGAATGCACTGCTGAATTAAGAAAAATGTGGAGCCAAATTGCTGCAGAAGGTGAAGTTTTTGCTTACCCGTTTTCCATTTCTGAACTTCGGTTGTATAAGTCGACCCATCTAGAGATCCACTATTGCAATAGTAGTGAGTTGATTGTTTTTGTTGATGAAAACAAACTAGTGCCGCCACTTTGGCAAATGAACAAATTGTTGATTGAAGACTGGAAAGATGACATTGAGCTAGGGGCGGTATATTAACGCTTAATAATTTTGTATGGGTAAATAATGAAGAAGTTTTTTATTTTTATATGTTTTTTGAGTTTTTCCCAGGGGAGTTTAGTCTGGTCTCAAGAGACTGAGGCGAGTGAAATTGGAACTTTGGAGAATTGTAAGACACTTGGGTATTTATCATTTCTTGCAGTCGAAAAATTTAAAACTTTAAGAAGTACAGCGACAGAAGAAATAGAGCTAGATGATGCCAAAGAACTTCTTGAACCAGTTGCTCTTCAGGCATTTAAAATGGTTGATGGTGGTAAAGATAAGGAAAAATTATTTGACGAATGGAATATGATGTTAACGGATATATTCTTGAACGAATATTCTGACCCTAAAGGTTATGCGAAGACTTATATTTCAGACTGTATGAGTTAGAAATTTTATTATTTATCTTGCTCACGTAGTAAAAGCTTCAAATATTTCTAGCTTCCTGCAAATTGATTTTTCCAAGTTTCTCGTTCTTCGTCAGATATCTTTCCAAACATAACCTCAGGAACCTCGAAAGCCCCGCTTTCTGGCAGTGAGTCTAGAGCATCCCTTATGTTTTCTGGCCAGGTTCTATCTTTAACATGCATGGCGTCAAATATTTTCTGTGCAGTATCTGGGATAAAAGGTTCAGATAAAACCCCATATAACTTTATCAAATTTAGAGATAATCTAATTTGCATTGCTGCTTTATCTGGATCGGTTTTAAAAACTGACCAAGGTTCAGCAGATTGTAAATATTCATTTCCGCAAGCCCAAATGGCTCTGAGTTCATTAGCTGATTTTCTTACTTCTTTATTTTCCAAATATTGATCATAGTCCTTAACGCGTTTTTCAATTTCATCTATCAGGCTATTCTCACTTTGGGACCAGTCTCCTCCAGTAGGTATAATTTGACCAAATTTACTTCTACAAAATTTTGTGACTCGACTGACAAAATTACCAAGCACATCCGCCAAATCTTTATTTACTGTTTGTTGAAAGTTTTCCCATGTAAATTCTGAGTCAGAACTTTCTGGGGCGTGGCTTAGTAGCCACCATCGCCAATAATCGGATGGAAGAATTTCAAGCGCTTGGTCCATAAAAATGCCTCGATTTCGAGATGTTGAAAATTGCCCACCATCATAATTCAAATAATTAAAGCTTTTAATGTAATCGACTAATTTCCAGGGCTCTCCTGAACCAAGAATGGTTGCTGGAAACGATAAGGTGTGAAATGGAACATTATCTTTGCCCATGAACTGGGTGTAAATAACTTCGTCTGCGCCTTTATCGGTCATCCACCATCTATGCCAGTCGGTGCCTTTGCCTGAGTCTACCCATTCTTTCGCACAAGCAATGTATTCAATTGGAGCATCAAACCAAACATAGAAAACTTTACCCTCCATGTCTGGCCAATCAGCTTCACCTTTTTTCACGGGAATGCCCCAATTAAGGTCTCTTGTTATCCCTCTATCTTGAAGTCCATCACCATCGTTGAGCCATTTTTTGGCAATAGATGTCGTTAAAACAGGCCAATCAGATTTGCTATCAATCCATTTTTCTAATTCATCTCGCATCAGAGATTGACGTAGATGAAGATGCTTCGTTTCGCGTTCCTCTAAGTCTGTTGATCCAGAAATCGTCGAGCGTGGATTGATAAGTTCATTAGGTTGAAGTTGCTTAGTACAATTGTCGCATTGATCGCCCCGAGCTTCTTCAAAACCACAATTAGGGCATGTCCCCTCGATGTATCTATCAGGTAAAAAACGCTGGTCTTTATTTGAAAAGACCTGTCTTTCAGTAATTTCTTTTATTAAGCCTTGCTCTGCAAGTTTTGCTGCGAAATGTTGAGTTAATGAGTGGTTTTGCTGACTTGAGGATCTGCCAAAATGATCAAAAGAGAGCCTAAAACCAGAGGCTAACTTTGCTTGTATGTAATGCATTTCATCACAGTAATCGGCAACTGGTTTACCAGCTTTATCGGCTGCTAGCTCTGCAGGCGTGCCGTGTTCATCAGTCGCGCATAAAAATAATACCTCATTACCTTTTAATCTTTGAAACCTGGCAAATAAATCTGCTGGTAATTGACTGCCAACCAGATTTCCTAGGTGTTTGACGCCGTTAATATAAGGAATTGCAGATGTTATTAAATGGCGTTTCATATTTAAATACAATTTTGATGGTTTCTCTAAGATTGCTACATAAACTATTAAATTCTCAGGTAAAAGAGTATAACGACTGTGCTAAAGCCATTATTTTTTTTCTTGATCCCGTAGACGTTTCAGTAATCTTCCAATCAAGAATGACGTTCTCGGCGCGTAGATATAAGGTGTTTTTTCAGTTAAAGTTGGTCGGGCACGCATCCTGGTAACCCCGAATATCACCAAAATAAGATGAGCGCATGCGATCATAATAAACATTGCATTGGGCCCAAAAAAGCCAATTAAGCTGGAGGCGAATAAGGGTGCTGCGATTGCTCCCAGCGCATAAAAAAATAATAACGACGCGGATAACTCCACGCGCTCATCTGAGTTTGCAAAATCATGTGCATGTGCTGCTGCCACTGAATAAATAGGGAAAGTGGTAAATCCAAAGCCAAAAGCTAAAATAAATATGCTCAAAGAGCCATCACTGGATATTGAAATTGATGATATTGAGGAAAAAATAGCAGCTACAGAAAGCCAAATCAAAACCCAACGCCTATCATATTTATCTGCTAGCCATCCTACGGGATACTGAGCAAGAGCTCCACCAAAGACGAAAGCTGATAAAAAGTAAGCAATTTGTTCAACTTGTAGACCAACTTGCGCTCCAAAGATTGGTCCAACCATACGAAATGCAGCTCCTGAAATAGCTGCGACCAGCACTCCAGCGACAGCCAGTGGAGATCTATGAATTGCTAACTTTGGTCGCAATCTTGGAGCTACTGGCGTTTCTGGCTGTTTTATCGTTGTAAGTGTAATAGGGAGTAAAGTTGCACAACAAACCAAAGCCAAAAGATTATATGACACATATTGGGCGGGTTCTAAAATGCCAATTAGTAATTGGGCAATTAGCGATGCAAATGTGTCAACAAACCTATAGGTCCCCATGGCTCTTCCACGGGTTTCGTTTGTGACTTTTGCTTGCAGCCAGCTCTCAATCACAGTGTAACAACCTGCAACGCACAAACCGGACGCTATCCTCATAATAGCCCAGGCATAAGGGTTTATTATTAGCATGTGTGCGATTAGTCCGATGGCGCCGGCCGCTGCAAAAGCAGCAAATGCCCTTGAATGTCCCACTGTTCCCATAATTCTAGGGGCGTACCAACAACCAATAAAAAAACCAAAAAAGTGAGCTGAGCCCAGAAGCCCAATTTCTGTACTGGAAAAGTTTAGGGCAAATCCGGATAGGGCATCAAGTGGTCCTACACCTCCCGTGGAAATTTGTAATAAAACAACGGATAAGAAAAGGGCTGCAAATGAAATCATTAATCTCATAAGAGTTTGCTTAAATTAATTTAAATTTAAGGTAATCATAAATTCGACAGCCTAGGTCGTATTCTGTCAGTTCTGTCAAATTTTTTGAAACCCTATTTTGTAATTGTGAGATATCGCCCATAATTTAGGTGGAGCCATACGAGCTTTCAAACGCTGTAATCTCCATTTGCGTTTTAGATTTGTATCATCATTTATTGGTGCCATATGCCAGCGCGTTTCCACCCCTTGGACACCTTCATATTTGTCTGATGTTAAAAGGATTACCATTACATTTTCTTTTGTTTTTCCACCAGCTAAGTTTATGCGGCGAATTGGTGTTAAACCTGGATTAAACGAGGAAATATTTACTATAATTAAAGGGCAAGCCGCATAGCGCATTGCTTCTTCTGTACACCATAAAATATCTTCTTTACGACGTATATTAGCAAATAAAAACTGTGCTGGATTTACATATGGATATATTCCATCAGGATTTAAAGTTTGTTGATTATGGGCTTCGTTTATCCAAAGTATTGTCCCCTTTACTTTTTGTGCCAACCACAAGGCAAAAATTATTTTAGATGCACCTTTGCATTCATGAACACGGTTCCAAGCTAAAGAGGCCTGTGGTAATAGTTTTATGCCGCTATCGGGATGGGTTTCATTGTATTCTAAGCGACTCAAGTTCATGGCTTTAAATTAATATGTTCTTGTTTTGTTCTCAATAGAATTATTTGTAATTTTATTCTTTTCAATCTTATTCGGCAGAGTGTACACCTTTTAAGGTTAAAAGGATTTAATAATGAAAAAGAAACCTTTAGGGCGAACTGGAATTTTAGTTTCGGAATTATGCCTAGGCACAATGACATTTGGAACTCAAACAAATGAAATTGATGCCCATAAGCAACTAGATTTGGCGCTCGCGTCGGGAATAAATTTTATAGATACAGCTGAAATGTATCCTGTAAATCCAATTTCTAAAGAAACAATAGGAAAAACTGAAGAGTTTATTGGCAGGTGGAATATCTTGAACGCTGGTCGACGCTCTGACTACATTCTTGCAACGAAACATTCGGGGGAAGGCTTAAAACATGTCAGAAATGGCGTCCCAATCTCAGGAGATACTATTGAAAAAACGATCGAAGATAGTCTTAAGAGGCTGCAGACAGATTATATAGATCTTTACCAATTCCATTGGCCAAACCGTGGTTCATATATGTTTAGAAAAAATTGGAATTATGATCCAAGTTCTCAAAATAAACAAAAAACAATTGATAATATGTTGGAATGTTTGAGAGTGTTAGAGACTCAGGTACAGAAAGGCAATATTAGGTACTTTGGATTATCTAACGAAAGCGCTTGGGGAACGGCTCAATGGTTGCGGCTATCAGAAGAAAACTCTTTACCACGCGTGCAAACAATTCAGAACGAGTACTCTTTGCTTTGTAGGCTCTACGATACAGACTTAGCAGAATTGAGTTTAAATGAAGATGTTGGCTTGCTAGCCTTTTCAGCGCTCGCTGCTGGATTGCTCACGGGTAAGTATCAAAATAACAAAGTTCCAGCAGATTCACGTAAATCAATTTCGCCTGAGCTTGGCGGTCGGGTAACAGATAGAGTTTGGTCAGCAGTAGATAGATATATGGAGATAGGTGCTAAATATCAAATTGATCCTGTTCACTTATCTATCGCCTGGTGCTCAAGCCGACCTTTTATGTGTTCTACGATAATAGGAGCTACTAATGTAGCACAATTATCGCATATACTAGGGTCAAAAGATGTTGAAATTTCAGAAGATTGTCTAGTTGATATCGATAACGCGCACAAAGAAGTGCCAATGCCATTTTAGTATAGTTGGATCGCACAATGTTGTTCGAACTTTTTTATTTCGAGTAAAATTATGGCTCCAGAATTGTGGATAATAGCGACACTATGTGCAGCATCTTTTCAAACGATAAGATTTACGCTTCAAAAAATTCTAGCTGATGGAAACCTCTCTCCACTAGGAGCGACTTATTCAAGGTTTATTTTTGCGGCGCCCTGGATTGTTTTATTTAGTTTAATTTTTTTACTATTAACAAACGTTTCTATTCCAGATTTAGAGCGCCAATTTTTACTATTTGCCGTGGGGGGGGGACTTGCGCAGATATTGGCAACCGTCTGTGTTATACTTGTATTTAAATCTAGAAACTTTGCAGTTGGTATTACCCTCAAAAAGACAGAAGTCATTCTTACTGCGCTTGTAGGTCTGATATTAATTGGTGAAGGCGTTTCTACAATTTCGATGTTTTTAATTTGTTTAGGCGGCGCAGGAGTATTTTTTCTTAGTAAAAAAGTTTCATCAGTTGATCGCTCTAACTTTAGTATTTTAAATAAGTCTGCTGTATATGGCTTATTATCAGGATTGCTTTTTGCGATATCGGCTGTTTGTTACAGAAGCGCGACCCTAAGTGTGGTGTCAGACTTAGTCTATCTCCGCGCTGGCTTTACCTTATTGATCGTTATTTTGTCGCAAAGTTTTGTAATGACAATTTGGCTAGCTCTATTTGAGCCAGGACAGATAAAGTTAGTTTGGCTTGAACGTAAAAAAGGCTTTTGGGTAGGGGTAACAAGCCTTGGGGGATCATTTTTTTGGTTCACAGCTTTTACGCTTCAAAATGCAGCTTATGTTAAAGCTGTAGGCCAAATAGAGCTAATTTTCAGTTTATTTATAACCACTCTATTTTTCAAAGAACGAATTCTTAACAGAGAGATATTAGGAATGTTACTAATCGGGATCAGTGCATTAGGTTTAATTTTAGTTGTTTAATTAACCATCGCCATCATTGATATAATAAATGAGGCTTTCTTCTGTTGTATTCTGAAAAAAAGGTACGCGTTTTGGAGAACCGGCATTTGCTAAATTACCAGTGATCTCGGCTAGGACCACTTGTGTTATAAATGGCAGGTCAAATTTTTTCGTATCTTTGATAGGTATCCACTGCAGATGAGATAGTTCATCGGAAGCCATGCTAAAGTCGTCCAAATTGGTTTTAAGTTCTTCTGCTTCGATCAAAAAAAAGCGTGCATCGAACCGTCTAGGTCTCCCAGGTGGGGTAATCGCGCGAAAAACAAAGTGCATCTTTGACGCATCGGGCACATGCCCAGTTTTGGCAAATTCTTCCCAATTATTGGGTGCTTCTAACCATTCCCGCTTTACACCAATAATCTGACCTGTTTCTTCAAAAAGTTCTCGAATGGCAGCTGATACAAGAGCATTCCATTGCCCATTTTTATTTTCTTTTTTAAGTCTAGCTTTACAGACCTCGTTAATTGGATTTTCAAAATTTATTAAAAGATCTTCATCATCTACTGCTCCACCAGGAAAAACAAATTTTGACGGCATAAAGGCTGCATTAATGCCTCTTTGTCCCATGAGAACAGATGGGTTTTTCTTTTTATTGCGAACAACAATAATCGTGGCAGCATTACGGATTTTTGTTTTATCAGGTGTCATAAATTGCCCGTTTTACTCATAATCGGTTACTGGCGTACCTGCGATTGCTGCCATATTTAAAAGTCCACGGGCGGTTATAGAAGGTGTCACAATATGAGCTTTATTTTTCATGCCCATCAATATTGGGCCAACTTCTAGACCTCCAGCTTTCATTTTTATAATATTTCTTACTCCAGAAGCTGCATCTGCATGAGCAAAAATCAAAACATTTGCCTCTCCAGTAAGGCGATTAGCTGGAAGAATACGATCCCTTAAAACTGGATCTAAAGCTGTATCAATATTCATCTCTCCATCATACTGGAAGTCTAAGTCCATCTCATTAAGGAGTTTTAAAGCTGCTCTCGCTCGCTCTCCAGTCCCACCTTCGAGGTTCCCAAACTGTGAGCGAGCACATAATGCTATGACCGGTTTCACTCCAAACCGTTGCACGTGCCTTGCTGCGCCCAAAACGGACAGTGTAATCTGCTCTGGTGTTGGTTCTGTATTAATATGCGTATCGGCGATAAAGAGTGGACCATCTTCGAGTATCATCATCGAAAGTGCTCCATGAGGAATACAATCTGGAGCCCCCAAAACTTGTTCCACATATTTTAGGTGCCATCTGTATTCGCCAAATGTCCCGCAAATCAAGTTATCCGCTTCACCTCGATGGACCATGACTGCGGCAATTGCTGTAGTGTTAGTCCTCATTATCGCTTTCGCCAAGTCAGGGGTGATCCCACGCCTGCTCATTTTTTCATGATAACTAGTCCAATAATCTCTGTAACGTGGATCGTCTTCTGGATTAACTATTTCAAAATCAATGTTTGGCCTTATGACTAGACCCAGTCGTTCACACCGCTGTTCTAGTACGGATGGTCGGCCAATAAGAATGGGCTGTTCACTAGTTTCTTCTAAAATGGCTTGAGCGGCTCTAAGTACACGCTCATCCTCGCCTTCGGCAAAAACAATCCTTCTTTTAACCTTTTTTGCTGCCTCAAAAACTGGACGCATTAGAAGCGCAGACTTAAAAACACCCTCTTTCAATTTGTCTTTATAGTTTTCTAGATCCGCAATTGGTTTTTTTGCTACACCGCTTCTCATAGCTGCTTGGGCTACAGCGCTTGAAACGACTACAGATAGTCTTGGATCAAATGGCTTGGGGATTAAGTATTCTGGGCCAAAAGTTAGTGCTTCCCCCTGATAAGCCGCTGCCGCTTCGGCGCTTGTAGTTTTCCTGGCAATTTCTGCTATCGCATCGATGCAAGCGAGTTGCATTTCATCATTAATTTCTGTTGCTTCTACGTCTAATGCCCCGCGAAAAATAAAAGGAAAACAGAGAACATTATTTACTTGATTGGGAAAGTCGCTCCGCCCTGTTGCAATGATTGCGTCTGAAGCCGCTTTACGCGCAATGTCGGGCATCACTTCTGGACTCGGATTTGCTAACGCGAATATAATTGGCTTTGCGCCCATTTTCTTTATCATTGAAGAGGTCAAGATATTAGGCCCTGATAAGCCTAGAAACATATCAGCATTTTCGATTACTTCATCTAAAGACCTTAGATCAGTTTTTTGAGCAAATGCAGCTTTTTCAGCATTCATATCAGTGGTTCTGCCCTCATAGACCAACCCATTAATATCACATAGCCATATATTTTTTTTCTTTACACCCAACTTGACCAGCATATTCAGGCATGCAATTCCTGCAGCCCCTCCCCCAGTGGAGACGATCTTAATGTCATTAAACTGTTTATTAGCCACTAAGAGTGCATTTTTTGCTGCGGCACATACTACTATTGCTGTTCCATGTTGATCATCATGAAATACAGGAATGTTCATTTTGCTTCGGCAAATTTTTTCAACCTCAAAACAATCTGGTGCTTTGATATCTTCCAGATTTACAGCCCCAAAGGTTGGTTCGAGGGCACAAATGATGTTTGCAAGTTTCTTGGGATCACTCTCGTTTATCTCTAAGTCAAAACAATCAATATCAGCAAACTTTTTAAAAAGGACAGCTTTACCTTCCATAACGGGCTTAGAAGCTAAGGCGCCAATATTTCCCAAACCAAGGACTGCTGATCCGTTCGTTACAACAGCGACCAAGTTAGCACGGGAGGTATATTTGGTAGCATCATCAGGATTATTATCAATTGCAATTGAAGCCTCGGCGACGCCTGGAGAGTAGGCTCGTGCAAGGTCTCTTCCGTTTGCCATAGGCTTTGTGGCTCTGATCTCTAATTTGCCGGGTTTTGGCTGTGCATGGTAATCTAAAGCAGCCTTTCGCAGTATGTCTTTTGAGTTCTTAGCCATTCATCCCCACAATATAGTTTAACGTTAAACTAAATTTAATATTACTCTAATTCTGAATAAAACTAAACTGAAAAAATGATAAAATACTATAAAAATATAAATTATTGCACACAGTTAGTTTAATTCATAATGTGTTTCTTGTTAAACAGGATTAGATAACATGCTAAGAGAAGCAGCTTTACAAGTTCAAAAAAACGCTTATGCGCCATATTCTAAATTTCAGGTTGGGGTAGCTATAAAATCTGGAAATGGTAATGTTTATTGCGGTGTTAATGTAGAGAATGTGGCCTACCCTGAAGGAACTTGTGCAGAAGCTGGTGCTATTGCTGCTATGATCGCTTCTGGCGAAAGCAAAATCATGGAAGTATATGTTATTGCTAACGGACCCAAGCCTGTACCTCCTTGTGGCGGTTGCCGCCAAAAGATTGCTGAATTCGCTGATCCAGATGTTATCGTAACCTTGTCAAACTTGGCTGGCGATGAAGAAAAGTTCACGGTGAAAGATTTATTACCGGGAGTATTCACAAAAGATCATATGGACTAAGAATTGCAACCGAGCGAAATAATATCCCTTGTTAAATTGGGTCAAACACCTGGAAATTCAGATTTAAAAAAATTTTGTAGCGGACTTGCCGATGGTTCGGTCTCTGATGCACAGGCTGCAGCATTTGCAATGGCTGTTTGTCTAAAGGGTTTAGATATTCAGGGTCGGAAAGATTTAACGCTTTCTATGCGGGATAGTGGAGAAATTCTTTCATGGGATCTCGATGGTCCCGTTCTTGATAAGCATTCCACGGGCGGTCTGGGCGATTGTGTTTCTTTGGTATTGGCTCCTTTGCTTGCCGCATCTGGCATTTATGTCCCTATGATTTCAGGTCGTGGGTTGGGTCATACCGGGGGTACATTGGACAAGATGGAAGCAATACCCGGCGTTAGTGTGAACATCGACGTCAATAAATTTAAGGGTCTTGTTTCAGAAGTTGGTTGTGCAATTGTCAGTGCTAATAACGATATAGCACCAGCTGATAGGCGCCTTTATGGTATCAGAGATGTTACTTCGACAGTTGATAGTCTTGACCTAATTACAGCATCAATTTTATCAAAAAAATTAGCGGCTGGTTTGGATGGTTTAGTTTTAGATGTTAAGTGTGGCTCTGGTGCTTTTATGACAAATTTAGAAGACGCTGAGACGTTGGCCAACTCATTAGTTGAAACTGGTAATCACGCTGGATGCAAAACCTCTGCGATAATAAGTGATATGTCTCAACCATTAGCTTCTGCCATGGGCAATGCTGTAGAAGTTCGTGAGGCAATGAAAGTGCTAAGCGGGCAGACCAAAGATAGTAAGTTGGCTGAAGTTTCAGTAAAATTAGCTACTTTTTTAGCTAAGCAACATAATATTGGTGGAAAACACGTTGAGAAAAAATTTGAAGATTTGATTCAAAACGGTAAAGCAATCGAAACCTTTGGACGAATGATAGCGTCACTGGGTGGGCCCATAAAATTTACAGATGACTGGGATAGATATCTGCCAGAGGCGACCGTTATACTTGAGATTCCTTCGGTGAAATCGGGTTATTTAACTGCTTGGCGTGGACATGATTTAGGCAATACAATTGTTGCTCTAGGAGGTGGAAGACGTGTTCAAACCGATATAGTTGATCCTTCAGTGGGATTAGATCAAATTCGACCGTTAGGGTCATATTTGCATCAAGGTGACATAATTGCTCGCGTACATGCGTCGAGAACAGATATTGCTCAAATGGTAATTAAAAGCGTTCAAGATGCAGCAATAATTTCAGCAACTAAAAAAAGCCCTAATTCACTTTTCCTTAAAGAGATAATCTAAATGCCAAGAGTATTTCTAGTTGTTATGGACTCGGTTGGAATCGGTGGTGCGCCAGACGCAGATAAATATTTTAATGGAGAGATTTCAGACTTTGGGTCAAATACCGTTCTGCATATTGCACAATATATGGAAAAGTTAGGTCGTCCACTAAAGTTGCCCCAATTAAATTCTCTTGGCTTGGGTTCAGCTATCTTCCATTCTGTTGGGATAGAACATCCGGACTTGCCTGTTTCAAACAATGCAAATTGGGCAGTCGGTCGTGAAACTTCTAAAGGAAAAGACACCCCATCGGGCCATTGGGAAATCGCAGGATTGCCGGTTACATGGGACTGGCATTACTTTACAGAAAAAACAAATTCTTTCCCTAAAGAGATCATAAAGTCGATTTGTGAAATATCTGGAGTTAACGGAATTCTCGGTAATAAGCACGCATCTGGTATTGAAATAATCGAGGAATTTGGGCAGTTGCATGTCGAGACTTCAATGCCGATTTGTTATACATCTGCTGATAGTGTTTTCCAAATAGCAGCACATGAAACTGCTTTTGGACTAGATAGACTCTATGAGCTATGTGAAAAATTATCACCTATGATTCACAGTCTGAATATTGGGCGCGTTATAGCTCGACCATTTTTGGGTTCTAAAGATGAAGGGTGGAGAAGAACAAAAAATCGCAAGGATTATGCTATGGTCCCGCCAAGCCCAGTTTTAATTGACTGGGTTAAAGCTGCGGGTAGAAAAACTTATTCGATTGGAAAGATAGGAGATATTTTTTCAATGCGAAACATTGATTTTAATGTAACAGGCTCTGATGCCGATCTTATGCAGCAATTGGAAGAACATACACATTTTGCAGACAATGGGTCTTTAATATTTGCTAATTTTGTTGAATTTGACAGTCTGTATGGACACCGACGGGATCCCCTTGGATATGCCAAAGCACTCGAATGGTTCGATAACGGTATAGCATCAATAATTAAAAATTTATTAGAAGATGATTTGCTTATTATTACTGCGGACCATGGAAATGATCCAACTTGGTCTGGCACGGATCATACAAGAGAACAAGTCCCAATACTTTTGCACGGCAAAGCTAATTTAATTCAATCTGAAATTGATTTAAATGTCATTGCAGCTCTAGCTTCCAGTCACTTGGGGGTTGCAATTGAAGACCCTTAGTATCATTCTTAATTATTGAATTTTGAAAGGTAAATTATGGTACAGCATCTTACTGTCGTTGATCATCCCCTAGTACAACATAAACTGACATTAATGAGAAAAAAGACTACTTCAACGGTAGAATTTAGACAGCTTCTGCGAGAAATTAGTCAATTTCTGGCCTATGAAATCACTAGAAATTTACCAATGACTAAAAGAAAGATTGAGACGCCTTTAGAGGAAATGGATGCGCCGACATTGGATGGAAAGAAATTAGCTCTTATTTCCATCCTCCGAGCGGGTAATGGGCTTTTAGATGGCGTTTTAGAATTGGTCCCATCAGCTCGGGTTGGATTTGTTGGGCTATATAGAGATGAAGAGACTCTTCAGCCCGTACAGTATTACTATAAAGTACCTCATGGATTAGAAAACCGAATGGTAATTGCAGTTGATCCGATGTTAGCAACAGGTAATTCATCCGCTGCGGCTATAGATTTACTTAAAAAATCAGGTGCAAAAAATATTAGGTTTCTTTGCCTATTAGCAGCTCCCGAGGGTATTAAACGAATGGAGGAAGCACATCCTGATGTTCCAATTGTAACTGCTGCTGTGGATAGCCATTTAAATTCGAATGGTTATATAGTTCCAGGTTTGGGTGATGCTGGTGATCGAATGTATGGTACAAAATAGATTTACTTAGGATATTTTTTAAACTTATTAATTGGACTAGCCACCACATATATTTTGTAGAGATACCCAGTTTGCATCAGGCAGACTTGTTTTTACTGGTGATGTCCTAATTTCTTCCGCTTCAATTAAATCAAGTGATCCTTCTCCGGTAATATCGATAGCTTCGGCATAAGGTATAAGGCTCAATTGTTTTTCGTGAAATGTTCTAATTATCTCTGCTGATTGTATTGTTTCCTGAGGCTTAGTCACAAGATAGTCAGCGTAGTCCATCAAAGTTTCCTTTTTGACTAACCCGGTTGTAAGAAGCCTAAATGTACTGATTAAACTCATATTTTGGAGCATTTCTTCAATTGGGTCAAAAGTTTTTGATCTAATTTTTTCTGTGATTAGGTACCCTGCGAGTACGTCTGGGTCTTCAAAGTCTTCGACCAGATTGCGGTTAGCTAGTAAAATATTACCAGGTAGATTTATTGTCGTTTTTATTCCATCTGGGACAATAAAAATTACATTTTTTCCATCAAATAATCTCTCACTTAGTAATTTAAGAGAGGTTTTTGAAAAATCAGCCTCACAGGCTGGACCAGTAACTCTCTTCATATGTTCGAAAAGATTATTTCCTATCTCTACATGCTTAACTTCGGGTAAGATTTCCGCAGTATAATTTCTAATAGCCTGGGGCATCCAAAATACTAAAGTTAACAAAACTACTGAAAAAATGCCCAAAAATATTCCCGTGCGTAACCTTCCAGGATGAGGACGTCTGCGCGCAATAACAGTTCGCAACTTTTCTATGGCTTCGATCATTTCTTTTTCAGAGTAATTCAGCTCTAAGCTTTCTTCATGATCTCCGTCTGGGTGATAGATTGCTGGGAAGTTTCCGGGATTTGCTCTTTCTATAGCAGCAAGTGACCAATGTGCTAGTGGCTGTTCTTGCATATCACTTATTAAAAGAGTTGTTTCACCAATTGAAATAAGGACATCTTTTCTCTGTGAAACATTGTCAGCTCGCCATAGCCCCAACGCTTCAATCCGTTGATATTTGTCCAGTGCTGTCATCAAATAATTTGATTTTGGGAAGTTTTGAGCAATAAATTATCCAAATGATTTGCGCAGTTCAAATTTCTGGATTTTACCAGTGCTCGTTTTGGGTAGCTCTTGGAAGATTATTTTCTTTGGTGTTTTAAAACCGGCCAACTTCTCTCTAGCGAAGGCTATTAATTCTTCTTCGGTGGCATTTGCTCCATCTAATAATTCTATAAAAGCGCAGGGAACTTCGCCCCATTTTTCATCTGGTTTAGCGACGACAGCACATAATGAAACCGCAGGATGAGCCATCAGGCATCCCTCAACTTCTACTGAGCTTACATTTTCACCTCCAGAAATAATAATATCTTTCGCACGATCAGCAATTTGGATGTAACTATCAGAGTGGTGGACAGCAATATCGCCTGAATGAAAATAACCTCCTTCAAATGCCTCCTTAGTTGCTTCCTTGTTTTTAAAATAACCTTTCATTACTGAATTTCCGCGTATCATGATTTCCCCTTGTGTTTTACCGTCTTTGGGGACTTCCGACATTGACTGATCCATAACTGTGATGTGTTCCATCATGGGAAAGGCTACACCTTGTCTAGCTTTGATTGCAGCGCGCTGCTCTCCTTCTAGTTCGGACCACTTTTGGTTTTCCCAATAACATTCTGTAACATGGCCATAAGTTTCTGTTAGTCCGTAAACCTGTGTAACATTAAAACCTAATTTTTCTATCTTCAGTAAAGTGGCAGGTGCTGGTGGTGCTCCAGCGGTAAAAACCTCCACTGTGTGGTCAAATTCACGGCGTTCGGTGTCGTTTGTGTTTACTATCATATTTAATACAATAGGCGCTCCGCCAAAGTATTGAACGCCCTCATCAGCTATTGCATCATAGATTGCTTGAGACGTAATATCTCTACAACAAACGAGAGATCCGCCTAGCACTGGCATCATCCATGTATGGTTCCACCCATTGCAATGAAAAAGTGGAACTATCGCCATAAATACAGGGTTTAAAGTCATCCGCCAGCTAACGATGGTACCCATCGTCATCAAATATGCTCCCCTGTGATGATAAACTACACCTTTAGGCTTTCCTGTGGTTCCAGATGTATAATTAAGAGCTAAACTCTCCCACTCGTCTTGGGGCATAATCCAATCAAAATGCACATTGCCAGTTTTTAAAAAACTTTCATATGTCTCGTACTTTCCTGTTGCTGGAAAGCCTGCAAATTCATCAGGTACTTCGATTAAAGTTGGCCTTGGGCCTTCTAGCTTTGCGATTGCATCTTCTACAACTGATAAAAATTGTGTATCTGCAAAAACCAATTTGGCTCCGCCATGTTCAAAAATATATGTAATTGTGTTTAAATCTAAGCGCGTATTAATAGTATTTAAAACCGCTCCACATGCGGGAACACCAAAATGCGCTTCAGCTTGAGCTGGTATATTTGGTAAAACAGTTGCTACAACGTCACCAGGCTTAATTCCAATTTTTTCCAGCGCGCTAGCAAGTTGGGAACAGCGCTGGTAGTACTCATAGTAATTTTTTCGGTGAGAGCCATAAATTACAGCAGTTCTATCTGAAAATACAGTTGAAGCTCGTCTTAGGTGCGACAATGGCGTAAGGGGTGCGTAATTCGCTTCATTTTTTTCAAGTCCTGACTCATCAGACATCCAGCCCATGAAAATCTCCGTGTTTAAATTCTTTACAACTAAATACTAATCTGAATTCAAATATAATGTGAAGTCCTTCGACCTTAATCAACAAAGATTATATCTACTGAAGTTTTGAATTTGACGATTTTGGTTGTTAATGGCTTCCCAAAGATTTTCAAAAAGTTAACTGTGTCCAAACCGAGTATAAAATTCCTCACCTGTTCTGCTCATTTCCAAGAGTAGAGCAGGGGGCTCGAACCTATTTCCATATTCAGAGGAAAGTTCCTTACATCTTTCTGTAGCATAAGCGGTTCCGAGAATGTCTAACCAACTCAAAGGACCTCCAGACCAAGGTGCAAATCCCCAACCTAAAATTGCCCCGACATCACCCTCGCGTATATCCATCAAAACGCCTTCTTCTAATGCTCGAACTGCCTCAAGAACTTGAACAAACATCAGGCGATGTTGAACATCTTGGAGACTTGGTTGTTTTTTTGAATAAGGGTATTTTTCTTTCAAACCTTGCCAGTAACCAGTTCGTTTTCCCTTCTCGTCATAATCGAAAAAACCTGCCTTTGATTTTCGACCTAGTCTACCATTTTCTTCCATCCAGAATATAACTTCATCTACAGCGTCATCTGGATAGTCCTTGCCCATTGCGGCTTTTGTGGCTCTAGCTATTTTGGCACCAAGATCAATTGAAGTTTCATCGACAAGTTGAATAGGCCCTACAGGAAAACCAAGCATCTGCGCCGCATTATTGATCATAGCTGGCGGGATACCCTCAGCGACCATTCTAATCCCTTCATTGATATATGGGATTATACATCTGTTTGCATAAAAAAACCTAGCATCGTTCACAACAATAGGTGTTTTCTTAATTTGTCTTACAAAATCTAAAGCTTTTGCGACGGCTGTATTATTTGTTTCTTTACCTCGAATGATCTCCACTAAGCGCATTTTCTCAACAGGGCTGAAAAAGTGGATTCCTATAAATTGATCGGGCCTAGAAGAGGCTTTGGCCAAATCTGTTATTGGCAACGTAGAAGTGTTGGATGCAAAAATGCAGTGTTTAGGAATTATACCTTCTACTTCTTGAGTTATCTCAGCCTTAATTTTTGGATCTTCAAAAACTGCTTCTACAATTAAATCAACGTCCGACAGTAAATTTAAATCATTGGTTGGTGAAATATTTGATAAGACACTTTCTTTTTGTTTCTGAGTAGTTTTTCCTAATTTTATACCTTTATCTAAATGCTTCTCAGCAAAGTTTTTTCCTCTATCGGCAGCCTCTTGTGTTTGATCTATCAATACAACTTCAATACCTGCTTGAGCGGAAACTAAAGCGATCCCTGCTCCCATCATTCCAGCTCCTAGAACTCCGAGTTTCTTAACAGATTGATCACTAATATCTTTTGGCCTCACAGCCCCTTTTTCCAGAGCTGATTTATTGATAAACAAACTTCTTATCATCGCCGAAGACGATGGGTTCATTATCACATTTGTAAACCACCTTGCCTCTACTTTCAGCGCTAAATCAAAAGGTACTAGAGCGCCTTCATATACAGCACTCAATAATGCTTTTGCGGCAGGGAATGCTCCTTGCGTTTTCCCATTGATCATTGCTGACGCCCCAACAAAAGTCATAAAGCCATTTGGAGTATAAGGTGTTCCACCAGGAATTTTATATCCTTTTTGATCCCAAGGCTTAATTAAGTCAGCTTCCGAAGCATTAAGGACCCACTGACGCGCTGCCTTTATCGGATCATCGTCTATCTGATCAATAATTCCTGCCGTCAGTGCTTTATCAGGTGCGACGGTTTTACCTTCTAACAAATAAGTAGAAGCAGCCATTGCTCCAAGTTTTCTTACTAATCTAGTTGTTCCACCAGCTCCGGGGAATAGACCTACAAGAATTTCAGGTAATCCAATTTTTGCTTTTGGATTATTTGCTGAAAAAACCCTATGAGTAGATAAAGGAATTTCCAAACCAATGCCTAAGGCCGTTCCAGGTAGTACCGATACGATAGGTTTTCCACCTTTTTTGGTCTTTGGATCCATGCCGGCTAATTCAATTTTTCTTAAAACTGAGTGCATTTTCATTACACCGTTAAACACTCCTTCAGCTGGATTTTCTCCTGCACTTTGCTTCAGCTGTGCTAGAACATTCAAATCCATTCCAGCAGCAAAATCTCTTTTTCCGCTAGTTATTATTCCAGCAATTATTTGGTCATCATTAATAACTTGATCAATTAATTTTTCTAATGTTTCGAGAGCCTCAAAACTAAGAACATTCATTGATTTTTTTTCGCAATCCCAAGTTATTGTTGCGATTGCTTGATCATCAACACTGATTGAAAAGTCAGAATTCATTTTAACTTCCTTATACCCGCTCAATTACGGTTGCAGCGCCCATTCCAGAGGCAACGCAGAGAGTGGCAAGGCCAAGCTCTTTGTCAGTTCTTTCAAGTTCATCCAGCAATGTTCCCAAGATCATTGTCCCTGTTGCGCCGAGAGGGTGACCCATTGCTATTGCGCCTCCATTTGGGTTAACTTTTGTGGCGTCAGCATCAAATGCCTGCAAAAATAAAAGTGCGACCGAGGCAAAGGCTTCGTTCACTTCAAAAAGATCAATATCGTTTATTTTCAGTTTAGTTTCGGCAAGAACTTTTTCTGTCGCATTCAGAGGTCCAGTAAGCATGATTGTTGGATCTGTTCCTATTTTAGCTGTACCTTTAATTTTCGCCCTAGGTTTTAGACCCCACTTTTCCCCAAACTCTCGATTTCCAAGCAAAATAGCTGCTGATCCGTCGACAATTCCAGAGCTGTTTCCTGCATGATGGACGTGATTTATTTTTTCTAGGTGTGGATATTTCATTATTGCTACTTTGTCGAAACCAGGCATTAATTCACCTTGCTCTTTGAATGCTGGTTTAAGTGCACCTAACGTTTGCATGTCAGTACCTGGTCTCATGTACTCGTCTTTGTCCAAAATCATTAAGCCATTAACATCCCGTACAGGAACAACGGAATTTGAGAAATAATCTTTGTCCCATGCCGATTTGGCGCGTTTTTGGCTTTCTACTGCATATTCATCAACTGCGTCACGGTCGAACCCATACTGCGTGGCAATTATATCAGCACCAATTCCTTGAGGAACAAAGTAATTATCAAATGTGAATGATGGGTCAACTCCAACAGCTCCACCGTCGCTCATCATAGGAGTTCGGCTCATGCTTTCTACTCCGCCTGCTATGTAGCCATCACCTGAACCTCCAGCTATCTGATTGGCAGCTAGGTTTACCGACTCCAAGCCAGACGCGCAAAATCTATTTATAGAAAGTCCGGGGATGGATTCATCTAGATTAGAGGCCAAAACCGCAGTTCTTGCTAGGCATGCTCCCTGTTCCCCGACTTGGGTTACATTTCCCCATATTACATCTTCTATTGCGTGCCCTTCCAATCCATTGCGAGATGCGATTGCATCTATCGCAGTAACAGAAAGATTAAGAGCGCTAACCTCATGCAAAGCACCGTCTTTGCGGCCTTTACCGCGTGGTGTTCGGATTGAGTCATAAATATAAACTTCTTTCATTTTCTTCCCTCAAGCTCGTTCAGATGGATTTCCTGGCATTAAATCATAGGGGTGCTGCCAACCAGGAATCGTCGATATATTTCCAAGCCATCTATCTATATTGGGCCAATCATCTCGTTCAAAGCCAAATGGTTCTGGATAATACAGATAGGCACAACATGTCATATCTGCATGACTGATGTTATTTCCGACGAGAAAATCTTTATCAGTTAAAGCGTTCTCAAGAATTCCATATGAGCTCCTCAAACGCGCTAGGTTAAAATCAATAACTGGTTGGGGGCGTTTATCTTTAGGAAAAAAATTCATCAAAAATCTCGTATTACCTGCAAAAGAAGATAACTTGTGGTTATCCCACAAAATCCATCGAAGAATTTCTAATTTTTCTGCCTCGTCTTTACCGCCATGTTTTCCTGTTTTATTATAGAGGTAATTCTGTATTACCCCTGATTGGGTTAATTTTATATCTCCATCTACCAAAACAGGCGCTTCGCCCATTTCGTTGACCTGATTTCGATACTGGTCACTCCGGGTTTCCCCATTGAAAAAATCAACAAATATTGGTGTCCAATCTATTTCTGCGAGTTGCAGTGCAAGTGCAGCTTTATATGAATGACCACTTTCTCCAAAACAATATAATTTCATAATATTCCTAGCTTAAAATCTTGCTTTACTAAATTTCCTCGAGATTAACTCTTTCATGACTTCATTTGTACCTCCGTAGATACGTTGAACCCGTGCGTCGGTCCACATCTCTGCTATGTCATATTCTTGCATATAGCCATAACCACCATGCAATTGGAGACATTCATCTAAAACTTCACCTTGCGTATCAGAAAGCCAGTATTTAGCCATAGCTGCTTTTTCTACCGTAAGCTTTCCAAGCAAATGTTCTTCGATACAATTATCCAAAAATGCGCGAGCTACGGTGGTCTTAGTTTGACATTCAGCTAGCTTGAAACGTGTATTTTGGAATTGCATAATCGGACCGCCAAAGGCTTCCCTCTCGTTGCAATATTCTATTGTTCGTTCTACTGCGCCTTCCATCGCGCCAACTGCGCCACATCCAATTATTAGTCTTTCTTGCGGAAGTTGAGCCATCATTTGATAGAATCCTTGCCCTTCTTCGCCTCCTAAAATATTCTCTGGAGGTACTTCTACATTTTCGAAAAATAGCTCGGATGTATCATTAGCATGTGTGCCAATTTTTTCTAAGTTCCGCCCTCTAGAAAAACCTTCTGCGTTATCGGTTTCAACAACAACTAAAGACGTTCCTTTTGATTTTTCTGCTGGATTTGTTTTAGCAGCAACAATTACCAAATTCGCATGTTGGCCATTGGTTATGAAAGTTTTCTGGCCATTTAATCTGTAAGAATTTCCTTCTTTTAGTGCGCGCGTTTTTATAGATTGTACATCAGATCCCCCTGATGGCTCAGTCATTGCTAAAGCGCCAACTAATTCTCCGCTTACCATCTTAGGTAACCATCGTTTTTTTTGATCGCTTGTTCCATAAGCAAGAACATAGTGAGCAACAATGCCAGAATGAATTCCATGCCCCCAACTGGCAAGATTTGCGCGGCTGGCAGCCATTAAAATTACAGCCTCATGGCCAAAATCCCCACCAACACCGCCATATTCTTCAGGAATTGATGGACATAGCAAACCGAGTTCAGCTGCCTGCTGCCATGTTGAACGGTCCATTTCACCTTGCTTTCTCCACCGCTCGAATTGTGGGCTCCACTCCTCGGCGATAAATTTTGATGTCATAGACTCCAACATTTGATGTTCTTCTGTCATCCAGTTCGATAGGCTCATCTCAATATCCTCGAATTAAAAGGCCTCTGGCTCAAGGGCCATGACGCACTCTGCTCCAGATTTAATGCGGGTTAGGTGTAGTGAAGTTGTCGGTAGATGCCGCTTCATGTAATATCTACCCGTTTTCAGTTTTGTCTCATAAAACGCTGCGTCATCCAAATCAGATGACAGACAGTGAAGTGCTGATTTAGCCATTCTTGCCCACATGAAGCCTAAACACACATGACCAAATAGGTGCATGAAATCACTTGAACCTGCTAAAACATTTAATGGGTTTTTTTGACCGCTTCTCAAAAAGTATTCTCCGGCAGATTGCAAATCGGAAACAGCTTGTGAAAGAGGGTCAAGAAATTCCGTTTGAAAACCTGAATCTAATTCTTTATTTTCTTTGATAAATTTAGAAATAAGTCCAAGGAATTCTAAAATATATTTTCCATTATCTTGAGGTAGTTTTCTTCCAACTAAATCTAAAGCTTGTATTCCATTCGCACCCTCATAAATCATAGCAATGCGGGCGTCGCGGACATATTGTGACATACCCCATTCTTCAATATAGCCATGCCCACCAAAAATTTGCTGTGCCTGTACAGTCATTTCAAAGCCTTTATCTGTCAAAAACCCTTTAATAACTGGTGTGAGCAAACTTATTAATCCGTTAGCAGACTGATCATCTGAACGTGAAGCTGCGTCTATTAATTGAGCACCCCAGTAGGTAAAAGCGCGAGCCCCTTCGACAAAACTTTTTTGATCCATCAGGCTTCTTCGAATATCTGGGTGAACAATTATTGGATCTGCTGGAGTTTCTTTATTAGTCTTACCGAAAAGTTTTTTTCCTTGAAGGCGCTCTTTGGAATAAGTAGCAGCATTTTGAAAAGCCACTTCAGCCTGTGAGTATCCCTGCAAGCCGACACCCAGCCTGGCTTCATTCATCATTGTGAACATAGCCCGCATTCCCTTGTGTTCAGCTCCAATTAAAAAACCTGTCGCTTCATCATAATTCATCACACAAGTAGAATTTCCATGGATACCCATCTTATCTTCTATCTTCCCAACAGATAAAGAATTACGTTCCCCTAATGTCCCATCTTCGTTGACCAAAATTTTCGGCACAATAAACATAGAAATGCCTTTTACACCTTCAGGACCGCCAGGTATTTTAGCCAACACCAAATGAATTATATTTTCAGATAAATCATGATCTCCGGCCGATATAAATATTTTTTGACCAGTGATTTTAAAAGTTCCATCACCCTGCGGTACAGCTTTTGTTCGCATTAAACCCAAGTCAGTGCCGCAGTGAGGTTCGGTAAGGTTCATTGTCCCAGTCCACTCACAGGTTACTAATTTGGGTAAATATTCTGATTTTTGTTGATCTGTGCCGTGGCTATGGATCGCTGAATATGCACCATGAGTAAGTCCATGATACATCCCAAAGGCCATATTAGAAGATGCTATCATTTCGCCGACAGCAGTACCCAAAATATATGGAAGGCCTTGTCCTCCATATTCTGTATCGCAATCAATAGTTGTCCATCCGTCTTCTCGGATTTTGTTAAAAGCTTCTTTAAAGCCACTTGGAGTTCTTACCACTCCGTTCTCTAATACGCAGCCTTCACTATCTCCAATATGATTTAAAGGAAACAGAACATCAGAACAAATTTTACCTGCTTCTTTTAAAATACTAACCAGGAATTCATTATCTAGATCTTTATATCCTGGGATTTTTGAATTTTGCACTTCTAAAACATTGTTCAAAATAAATTCCATGTCTTTAAGCGGCGCTCTATACTCTGACATTACTTCACCCTATTATGTTCTTTCTACTAAACCCATCGAACTAATAAGCTCTTTACCCCATTGTATTTGTTGCTGTAGTTCTTTGATGGTTTCCTCTATTTCATCACGCTGATTTTTCAGGTCTGTAAGTTTATCTGTAGCTAATTCGTATGTGCGTAAAAGCTGTGTTTGTTGCTGGTCACCCATATCGTACATTTCTAATAATTGACGAATGTCTTCGAGTGAAAAGCCAAATCTTTTTCCTCTTAGAATAAGCTTTAATCGTCCTCTGCATTTTTTTGTAAATAATCTCTTTTGGCCTTGGCGCTTCGGGAAGAGAAGCTCTTTTGATTCATAGAAGCGCAAAGTCCTCGGTGTGACATCAAATTGATCACACATTTCTCGAATAGTCCAAAATTCTTGGGTCAAAACTTACCTCCTGATTACAGGTTAAGAAAAGTTTTACCAATTTGATTTATAAAAGTTAACGTTGACGTAAAGGAACTTTACGTCATTTGTTTTTATTCAGCATTTGGTGAGTTGTTTGGCGTAGTTTTTCTAGTTCATCTAGTGTTTCAGCTAACTGTATTTGTTGTTCTTTTAGCTCTGTTAGCTTACGATCTGCCATCCCCAAGAATACTTCCATTTGAGCCTCTGTTCCCTCCTGGTCGTAAATTAACAGCCACTGGCGCAACTCTTCGAGTTGAAATCCAAATTTTCGTCCGCGTAATATCAATGTCATTCGCGCACATTCACGCGCTCCATAGAAACGTGAGCGTCCTTGTCGTTCAGGGGATAAAAGCTCGATATATTCATAGTATCTAAGCGTTCTCGGAGTAACCTCGAACTTCGCACACATTTCTTTAAATGTAAGTCGAATATCAGCCATATATCCCGTTCCTTTAGCTCTAAAATAGTTATATCTTATACTAAAGCAACTGGTCAGTTTGCTTAAATTACTTATAAGGTGAGTTAGTTAAATAACTTTTGAAAATAAAATGCTAGAAAAGAAAAAAAAAGCAGTCGAAGATTTCTTTGCTGTTCTTCCACATTCTATAAGTTTGGGCATGAAGATAGACTTTATCGGGGATGGTGAAGTTGGGATGAGTATGCCTTACGATAAAAAATTAATAGGTGATCCAAAGACGGAAGTAATTCATGGAGGTGCTGTTTTCTCTCTTTTAGACACATGTTGTGGTGCAGCGGCAATGTCACACCCAGATCAAAAAGGTCCAACTGCAACTATAGATTTGAGAGTTGATTACATGCGGCCCGCAACACCAAAACAGAAAATAAAAGCGGTAGCTACTTGCTATAATTTGACAAAAAATGTTGCATTTGTGAGGGCCGTTGCTTTGGATGAAAACGAAGAAAAACCCGTTGCCATGGCAGCGGGTGCATTTGTGACAGGCGGTTAAACCATGGCAATTAAATCTCCAGAGCCTGTAGCTGTAATCAAAAAGAGAAGAAATAAAGCACTGTCTAAGTTAATTAAAAGTATACCTTACATATCCTTTCTTGGTGTGGAATTTGATAGAAGAGGAGACGAGATTACAGCTATTTTACCTTTCAAGAACGACTTAGTCGGCAATCCTAATCTTCCAGCATTACATGGGGGTTCTATCGCAGCTTTTTTGGAAATAAGTGCGATTATTGAACTAAGTTGGATGCAAATCTGGCGGGAAATTGAAAACCCTAAACTAAAAGCTGATTATTTGATAGATTTAGAAATATTATCTCTTCCAAAGACTATAGATTTTTCTGTTGATTATTTGAGAAGTGGTCTCCCTAGAGACTCTTATGCACGTGCTAAAGTTAATAGAGTGGGAAGGCGTTATGCGTCCGTACATGTTGAGGCATGGCAGGATAATCGAGATAGATTGTTTGCCCAAGGGACAGGGCATTTTTTGATGCCCCAACCAAACTAAAATAAACCCAAATGGCGCAGGAGATAAATAATCGTAGGGTTTTGGCGATTGCAGTACCAATCGTCTTATCAAACATTACGGTCCCAATATTAGGAGCAGTGGATACAGCAGTAATCGGTCAACTAGGCAAAGCTGCTCCAGTAGCTGCTGTAGGTGTCGGAGCAATTATTATAACTGCTTTTTACTGGATTTTTGGCTTTTTAAGAATGGGAACAACTGGGCTGGTAGCTCAAGCATTAGGCGCTCGCGATGAAAATGAAGTGCGTGCATATCTTTTAAGGGCAATATTTTTGGGGTTTTGTGCTGGTTTAGTTATATTTTTATTACGAAAACCATTGATTGAACTAGGGTTTTGGGTATCCCCCGCTTCCAATGAAGTTGAGGAATTAGCAGAAAAATACTTTTTAATCAGAGTATGGAGTGCGCCAGCTGCAATCGCTTTATATGGGGTTATAGGTTGGTTGATAGCTTTAGAGCGAACCAAAAGCGTTCTTATTCTTCAGTTTTTTATGAACGGAGTAAATGTCATTTTGGATGTTTGGTTCGTTTTGGGCTTGAATTGGGGAATAGAAGGCGTGGCGATAGCAACGGCAATAGCAGAAGTTTCAGCATTAGTTGTGGGCTTGTTTCTTTGTTTTGACCTTTTCAAGGATCAATCATGGCCAAAGTTTAAAACTATTTTTGACTCCGCTCGGCTTAAAAATATGCTCCTGATCAATTTTGATATTCTTCTTCGCTCAATAATGTTGGAAGCAATATTTGTTTCTTTTTTGTTATTTGGTGGAAATTTTGGAGATGCTAAATTGGCTGCTAACCAAGTACTATTGCAATTCCTTCATATTACTGCACATGGATTAGATGGCTTTGCCTTCGCTGCTGAAACTCTGGTTGGACAGGCTATAGGTCAAAGAAATCGTTCTAAACTCCGCATTAGTGTGGTGACTTCCGCTAGACTTGCCTCAGTTTTATGTTTGATAATGGCGATTGTATTTTTTCTGCTGGGGCCTGGATTAATTGACTTAATGACAACAGCAGACGATGTAAGACTACAGGCCAAAAGCTATCTCATTTTTGTAGTGTTAGTCCCAATCTTTGGGATATCAGCCTGGATGTTGGATGGTATTTTTATAGGTGCAACTCGAACAAAAGATATGCGAAATATGATGGCTATCAGTCTAATAGCTTATATTGTATCTCTAGTAATCTTGGTTCCAAATTTTGAAAATACTGGTCTTTGGATGGCGTTATTAATTTCATTTATCGTCCGTGGAATAACTTTGGGAATAAAGTATCCAAATTTAGAGAAATCAATATAGAATTTACTAAATGTTTTGAAAGTAGTTATTGGTAGACAACTTGACCTTTTTCTTAAATTTAGTCATTTGGCAATCATGTTTATTTTTAAGCTTTTCAGAATAGAAGAGTGGCAGCAATTTGAAGCGCAGGGTAAAACTAATGGCGCCCCCATAGATGTGATGGACGGTTTTATTCATTTCTCTAAGGCTAGCCAAGTAAAAGAAACAGCTGCAAAGCATTTTAAAGATGATAAGAATTTGATACTTCTTTCTTGTAATGCAGATAACTTAAAACCGGATTTAAAGTGGGAAATTTCAAGGGGAGGTGAACTTTTTCCTCATCTTTATCGCGAATTGTCGTTGAAAGATATTGAAGCCCGTTATGATCTTCCTAAGATAGATGGGCTGCATAAGTTTCCGGATATTATTTCATGAGCATTTTTGAAAGTGCCGGTTTAAAGCTATTAAGATTATCAAACCCTGAATTTGCCCACAATGTAGCTATCAAAGCTCTCAATTTAGGTTTGGTTCCAAAACCCAAGACAAGTGTTTTTGAAAATTTAAAGACATCAATTTGTGGTTTGGAGCTTGATAGTCCAGTAGGTTTAGCGGCTGGCTTTGATAAAAATGCAGAGGCAGTTGATCCGTTGCTAAAATGTGGGTTTGGTTTTATTGAAGTAGGCGCAGTTACGCCCAAAGGCCAACCCGGCAATCCCAAGCCGAGGTTATTCCGATTGCCGAAAGATCAGGCGGTTATAAATAGATTTGGTTTTAATAATTTAGGAATGGATATTATATCTGAGAGGCTTGCAAGGCGTTCGACAAAAGGAATTGTTGGAGTAAACTTGGGGGCAAATAAAAATAGTGATGATAGAATAAAAGACTATGTCAAAGTTTTGCAGTGCTGTGCGCCTTTTGTTGATTTTGCAACAGTTAATGTAAGCAGTCCAAACACGGAAAATTTAAGAAATCTTCAGGAAAAAAATTCCTTAAATGATCTACTTGATGAAGTTATGACCTCCCGTGAAAATTTAGAAAATAAGGTGCCTGTTTTTTTAAAAATTTCTCCAGATCTAACCTTAAATCAAATTGATGATATTTCTGAAATTGCTTTGAAAATGCAAATTGATGCAATTGTCGCAACAAACACAACTGTAGATCATCAAGGACTGCAAAGTGATGTAAATAATAAACATGGAGGATTATCTGGCAGACCGCTATTTTCCAAATCTACATGGGTGCTTGCAAATTTATCGGCACGCCTGGACAAAAAAGTCCCATTAATAGGTGTCGGTGGCATTGCTTCTGCTGAGGATGCATATGTAAAACTACTAGCCGGTGCCTCTGCAGTGCAGCTCTACACCGGCCTAGTTTATAATGGCATGGGGTTAGTGACAAAAATAAACAAAGGAATAAGCGAAATGTTGTCAAAGCAACATAAATCGAACCTATCTGATATAGTAGGGACTGAAAGAGAGAAATATCGGTAGATGATAAAGAAAAGGGGACATTTACGTCCCCAAGTCAAAGTTTAAAGGTTTGGATAAAGAGGATATTTGGCGCAAAGAGTTGCAACCTCAGATTTAACTTTCTCCTCAACAGCAGAATTCCCTTCTTCGCCGTTCTCAGCCAAACCATCAACAACCTCAATGATCCATCGACCAATCTGTCGAAAATCATTCTCATCAAAACCACGCGTTGTTCCAGCTGGTGAACCCAACCTGATCCCAGATGTGACTGCCGGTTTTTCAGGGTCAAATGGCACACCATTTTTGTTGCATGTGATGTGAGCCCGCTCAAGCGCCTTTTCAGTTGCATTACCTTTAACTCCTTTGGGTCTCAGATCCACCAATAAAACATGTGTGTCAGTTCCGTGGGTAACAGTATCTAAACCACCTTTGATCAATTCATCTGACAAGGCTTGTGCGTTTTTGATTACTTGCTTGATGTATTGTTTAAAATCAGGCCTCAGTGCCTCTCCGAAGGCAACTGCCTTGGCGGCTATCACATGCATCAGTGGACCACCTTGGATACCCGGAAAAATAGCCGAATTAAACTTTTTAGCTAAGTCTGCGTCGTTGGTAAGAATCATACCTCCCCTTGGCCCGCGGAGGGTCTTGTGTGTTGTCGTTGTCGCAACATGACAATGCGGAAATGGAGATGGATACTCCCCAGCAGCTATAAGCCCGGCAAAGTGCGCAACATCGGCCAAAACATAAGCTCCAACACTATCAGCGATACTTCGAATTTTCTCAAAATCAATTGTCCTCGGGATCGCTGAACCGCCCGCGATGATCAATTTAGGTCTATGTTCATTTGCCAAATCAGCAATTTGCTCATAGTCGATTAAATTATCTTGCTTCCTTACGCCATATTGAACAGCATTAAACCACTTTCCAGATTGATTTGGCTTGGCACCGTGAGTTAGATGCCCTCCGGCGTCTAAAGACATGCCTAGAATTGTATCACCTGGTTGAACTAACGCTGTAAAAACACCTTGGTTAGCTTGGCTTCCAGAGTTAGGTTGAACGTTTGCAAAATCGCAGTTGAATAGCTTGCAAGCTCGTTCTATGGCTAAGTTTTCCGCAACATCAACATACTGACATCCACCATAATATCTACGTCCAGGATAGCCCTCCGCATATTTGTTTGTTAATGCGCTGCCCTGAGCTTCCATAACAGCAGCTGACACTATATTTTCAGAGGCAATCAATTCAATTTCATCACGTTGGCGCCCTAGTTCAGAAGCGATTGATGCAAATAACTCTGAATCACGTTCTGCTAAGGTTTCAGTAAAAAAACCACCATTGTTGTTTAGTTGGTCTAACATAGAATTTCTCCCGACTCGAAAGCTTGCGATGCGGTCACGTACATCAAACGGCGCCAGTAAAAAAGCCTAAAAACACATTAGTGGGCGAAAATAGTGCGTCATCACTGGTACTTTTTGCAAACTTATGCTTCTTTAAACGTATAAATGGAATTGAAAAAGTTTAAGTCAAATGGGCAAAAAAATTTCTTTTACATCCAGTGACACAAAAATCGCTTCTGAAGCATTGGATCGACTTTCCAAATTATATGGCAATTGTGCCATTGAAGATGCAGATGTAATCGTCGCACTTGGGGGGGATGGTTTCATGTTGCAAACGCTTCACAGAACTCAAGATTTATCGGCTCCAGTTTATGGTATGAACCGAGGCACTGTTGGGTTTCTCATGAATGCCTATGATGAAAAAAAGCTGCTTGAGCGATTAGATAAATCGATTGAAGAGAAATTGAACCCGCTCAAGATGGAGGCGGTAGCTGCAGATGGCAGTGTAAAGAGTGCCTTAGCTATAAATGAGGTTAGCTTATTACGTGCTGGTCCTCAGGCGGCTCGACTATCAATTTCAGTGGATGGAAAGATCCGAATGTCGGAGCTAGTGAGTGATGGGGTTTTATTGTCAACACCTGCTGGAAGTACAGCTTATAACTACTCTGCGCATGGTCCAATCTTACCAATAGGTTCAGATGTCTTAGCACTTACAGCACTAAATGCTTTTCGCCCTCGCAGATGGCGGGGTGCATTACTGCCAAAAAAATCTACAGTTGAAGTAGAAGTTTTAGAACCAGAAAAAAGACCAGTCATGGCTGATGCTGATAGTCGAAGCTTTAAAAATGTTGTTCGGGTCATTATTAGTAGTGCTGATTATATTCAACACAACATACTTTTTGATCCTGGCCATGGGTTGGAAGAGAGGCTAATTTCCGAGCAATTTAGTTAAAGAAATTAAATGAACACTCTAATTTGCATAACCAAGCGCTATAAGAGCTTCTTTTATTTCATCTAAAATAGTTGGGTCGTCAATTGTTGCTGGCATTTTAAATTCTTGGTTGTCTGCAATTTTTACCATTGTAGCGCGTAAAATTTTTCCTGATCGCGTTTTTGGCAATCGGGCGACTACTGTAGCTAATTTAAATGATGCAACAGGTCCTATTTGGTCTCTTACCAACTGAATGCACTCATCTACAATTTCTTTATGGGGACGATTCACGCCATTTGTAAGGCATAAAAAACCTAAAGGAACTTGTCCTTTAAGTTGATCGGAAACACCTATTACAGCACATTCGGCCACATCTGAATGATTTGATAAAGCTTCTTCCATAGCCCCTGTTGATAATCTATGACCCGCAACGTTAATTACATCATCTGTTCTGGCCATTATGTAAAGGTAACCATCGTCGTCTATCAATCCAGCATCACCAGTTTCATAAAAACCAGGAAATGTAGATAGATAAGAGTTTTTGAAACGCTCTTCGGCATTCCATAGTGTTGGTAATGTTCCAGGTGGAAGAGGTAGTTTTATAGCAACAGCCCCTAATTCCCCTTTGGGTAATTCTTTTCCATCATTATCCAATATTCTTACATCATAACCGGGCATTGGCACCGAAGGACTTCCTACTTTTATTGGTAATGCCTCTATTCCCATTGGATTGCCAACAATTGTCCACCCTGTTTCTGTTTGCCACCAATGATCAATGACTGGTACGCCCAGCAAGTTTTGAGCCCAATAAATTGTATCTGGGTCAGCACGCTCGCCTGCTAGATAAAGTGCTTTTAGGCAGCTCAAATCATATTTTGATTTAAATTTTCCTTCTGGATCTTCACGCTTTATTGCGCGGAAAGCCGTTGGCGCGGTAAAAAATGATTTGACTTTATGCTCACTAATGACTCTCCAAAATGTTCCTGCATCTGGCGTTCCGACAGGCTTACCTTCAAACAGCACTGATGTATTTCCGTGAATTAAAGGCGCATAACAAATGTAGCTGTGTCCAACTACCCAACCAACATCAGAAGCCGCCCAGAAAACATCTCCAGGATCTACATCATATATATTCTTCATGCTCCAATGTAATGCTACTAAATGCCCTGCAGTAGGTCTAACTACACCTTTTGGTGCCCCCGTTGTCCCCGAGGTATATAGAATGTAAGCGGGATGGTTTCCTTCAACCATAACGCAGTCAGCAGGTTTAGCATCTAATTGAAACTCCTCCCAATCAAAATCTCTTCCTGGCATCAGACTGGCCTGAGCTTCTGGCCTCTGTAAAATTACTACACATTCTGGCTTATGCTCTGAAAGTTCTATGGCTTCATCAATTAAAGGTTTATATTCAATAATCCTGCCGGGCTCGATACCACATGACGCGGCTAATATTGTTTTAGGCTGAGCATCATCTATTCTTACGGCAAGTTCATTAGACGCAAATCCACCAAAAACAACAGAATGAATCGCACCAATACGAGCACAGGCTAACATTGCAATAATAGCTTCTGGAACCATTGGCATGTAGATGATAACTCTATCACCTTTTGTAATTCCTTTGTTGATGAGTGCACCTGCTAAAAGGCTCGTTTTTTCAAGCAAGTCCTTATAAGTAAGATGCAGCTTCTTTTCCGTGACCGGACTATCGTAGATAATAGCAGTCTGATCCGCTCGACCATTTTTGACATGTCGATCTACAGCATTAAAGCAAGTGTTAACAAAACTGTCAGTGTACCATTCATATAAAGGTGCATTGCTATGATTTAGAGCAAAAGTAGGTTTTTTGTGCCAATCTATATTTTTTGCGGCATCCATCCAAAATTTCTCTGGATCCGCCCGCCAGCTTTCATAAATAGAGTGATAATCCATTTCTTTTCTCCATAAGCAATAAAAACGTTAAAGCGTGAAATCTAAATCAGAGCAAGCCACCATTTTTCTGAGCTGTAAGATACACTTGATTTCTTTTTTATCAAAAACAGCAGCTCTTTTCTTGCAAAGTTTTTCAATTTCATGGACAAATTTTTCTAGCCTTATGCAATTTCGTTTCAAAGTAAATTAAGAAGCCAAATCTATGGATAAAGAAATAGCCGAAACTCGCGCACTGGAAATACTAACGTGGCTGCTTTCCGAGGATGATTTAATACAGGTCTTTATGGGAACAACAGGGGCATCTAGGGATGATATACGCTCGAATGCTTTGAACCATAATTTTCTCATATCGATATTAGATTTTGTTTTAATGGACGACAGCTGGGTTCTTTCATGCAGTAAATTTATAGATACTGACCCCTCGCAGATAAGAATGATAAGGCTTTCGCTGGACGGTGGAGAAGAGGTAAATTGGACATGATATATGATTTTTCAAAAATTAAAGGGCTGCTTTTTGATAAAGATGGAACATTATTTGATTTTGATAAAACTTGGAATTCATGGACCAAAAGAATTTTGCGGGAAGTTTCTGAAAAATCTGGGGTGGATCTGGAGAAATTAGCAGCATCAATCGAATTTGACCTGAATACTGAAAAACTTATGCCGCAGAGTATTGTGATTGCCGGAACACATAAACAAGTTACGGCTGCCCTTCATAGAGAGCTCCCGGATTGGGATTTTGATCATCTGGAAAGTTATCTTTTGGATATTGTGATTGAAACGCCACAGTATGAAGTGATCCCGTTAAAAAGTTTTTTTGAAAATCTGAAGTCAAAGGGATTTTTACTTGGTGTAATGACAAATGATGCCGAAAAGAGCGCTAGAGCTCACCTTATAAACGCAGGAGTTTATAGCTTATTAGACTTTGTAGCAGGTAGTGACACAGGGTACGGAGTTAAGCCTCACGCAGAACCTCTTTTGGCATTTTCTAAACAGACAGACTTACAACCAAATGAAGTAGCAATGGTAGGAGATAGTTTACATGATTTGAAGGCTGCTCATGCAGCTGGAATGGTAGGAATTGCCGTGCTGACTGGGATGGCTACTGAAGATCAGCTAAAAAAACATGCTAATATGGTATTTCCTTCAATTGCTGAACTTTCACAATATTTATTGACAGAATCTGTTTGATTGCGACGAAAAGAGTCGGGATAAGACGGGATGACAATAGGTTATCGAGGCTCTCTCTAAGCAAGGAGATTTTTAATGACCGAACAAGTACAGAAGCGAAAAAGAGGAGGGGGCAGAGCTGGTAATGCTCTACGACGTGGTTCCGCTTCAATAGATCAGATGCCATGGCATTTGCCTATTAACACTGACAAGCCGACTGAGCCCCTAGATGAAGAAGGTGTCGTTGCTATTCATGAAGGTGCAATGCGTATTTTAGAAGAAATCGGTGTTGAATTTCTAAATAAGAAAGCTTTGTCCATTCTGAAAAAGGCGGGTTGTGAAATCAGTGAACAGAATGTCCGAATGGATCGAAATTTTGTAATGGAAATGTTAGAAAAAGCGCCTTCTACTTTTGAAATCACTCCCCGTAATGTGAGTAAAAAAATAACAGTAGGTGGTCCCTATATTTTATTTGGGAATGTTTCTTCGCCTCCTGCTTACTGGGATTTAGAAAATAATAAAAAAATTCCTGGTTCTAGAGAAATGTGTGCTAATTTTTGCAAGTTGAGCCAATATTTCAATTGTATTCATTTTCTTGGTGGTTACCCCGTTGAACCAGTAGATTTGCACCCTAGCACTAGGCATTTAGATGCGGTTTTTGATAAATTAATTTTATCGGATAAGGTGGCCCATGCTTACAGTTTGGGAAAAGAACGTGTTGAAGATGTGATGGAAATGGTTCGTATCGCGGGTAACTTGAACCATGATGAATTCGAAGCAAGTCCAAGAATGTTTACGAATATTAATTCAACATCACCACTGAAGCATGACGAACCTATGCTGGATGGTTGGATGCGATTAGCGAAAAAAAACCAAGCCCTAATTGTGACACCATTTACCTTAGCGGGTGCTATGGCCCCGGTAACAATGGCAGGAGCAGTTGCACAGTCAATAGCAGAAGCCTTATGTGTTGTTGCTCTAGCCCAATATATTAGGCCGGGTGCTCCGTGCGTTATAGGTACATTTACGTCTAATGTTGATATGAAGTCAGGAGCGCCTGCTTTTGGTACCCCTGAATACATGAGAGCAACCCAGATGACGGGTCAACTTGCTAGGTTTTATGGACTACCTATGAGATCCTCTGGAGTCTGTGCAGCGAATGTCCCTGATGGGCAATCAATTTGGGAGACATCAAATAGTTTATGGGCTGCAGTACAATCTGGGACTAATTTAGTCTATCATGCTGCAGGCTGGTTAGAGGGTGGATTGATCGCTAGTCCAGAAAAATTTGTAATGGATTGCGAAATTTTACAACACATTCAACGCTACTTTGATCCAATGATCACGTCAACAAATGAGCAAGATGTAGCTTTTGATGCAATCAAAGAAGTTGGAAACGATGGCCATTTTTTTGGCATTCAGCATACACAAGATCGTTACTCAGATGCATTTTATCAGCCATTTCTCTCTGACTGGCGTAACTTTGAAGCCTGGGAAGCTGCTGGGGGAGTTTGGACAGCAGAACGAGCGCATAAAAAGTATAAAACTATTTTGAATGAATTTGAGGCACCTTATATTGATGACAGTATCAAGGAGGAGTTAGAGGATTTTGTTGCTAGGAGAAAAGCAGAAGGCGGGGCGCCTACAGATTATTAAAAATTTTCATCGTCTTGGTAATTTTGACAGATTATACAGATTAAAAAAGCATAAAGCACTTATAATAATAAAACCGCCGATGATAGCATATTGACCTGGATGTTCGCCTAAAATCAACCAAACTAAAATTGGAGCTAAAACAGACTCTAGTAAAATAAGTAATGCGACCTCTGAAGAACTAATGAACCTTGGGCCAAGTGTGAGTAGACATGAGGAGGCACCTATTAATGTACCGTGCATCAAAATTAAATTCCAATCCTGTGGTCGAACTTCAAGTGGTGAAATGAAAAAAGATAAAACTAATGCTCCACCTAAATAGGCAAATGGAATTGCGGGAACCATAGAAACAATCTTTGCAGAGCGTACTAACGTTAAAGCAGCAGCAAAAGCCGCTGACACATAAATTGCCCAGATGTCACCGTTCCAAGAAGCAATTTGAACTTTGGTCGAGCCATAAGCTATAAAAAATAAACCAACTGCAACAACTCCCATAGTAATTACCAGTAAAATTTTTATAGGTTCACCCAAAAATATACGGCTAAAGATTGCAGCGAAAACTGGCATAGAGGCAAATATAAAAACGACATTTGCGACGCTTGTATTCGAGACTGCCAAAACGAAGGCGGGAGCCGTGCTGGCTATTAAAATTCCATAGAAGAGGCCATAAAAGCGTGTGTTTATAATATCTTTGAAGCCACTTAGTCCATAAAAATAAATGACAATAATTAAAACAAATACTCCGGAAGTTAAGCTCCGCCAAAATGCTATTACTATAGGTTCTGCATAAATTAATCTAACAAATAGTGAGTCTGGAACAACCAATAAGACACCAATGGCCGTAATCAAGATGCCCTTAACATGATCGTTCAATTATTATTCCCACTCGAATTGTAAAAAACTATGAGACAAAACCAATATTGCCATAATTAAATTTTTGACCAAGGAAAAGGTTTATAGTCACTAGATGCTAACATAAATTGGATTGCTTGCCCAAACCAATTACGTAGACCTGACGCAAGACCAGCAATAAATAAATTTTTTTCTCTGTTTATAAGTAGCCAGAAAAATTGAACAAAAGCCAGAAAACTAATCACTGTCAGTCCTAAATTAATGAAAAAACCAAAGAGAAGCATTTGTAGACCGCGGATTAGTATATTTTTCCGTTGTAATCTGGTTGAATTTTCCATGACGTTTGTCTCCTGTTTTTGATTAATAAGGTCATTAAAAAAATAGTCCGCGTTACCTTCGGCAAGTATACTTTAGTTAGTAAATATAATTTGTGAAAAGAATAGATTTAAGTTGCTCAAACGGCAGGGCCCGCTTTTAAGCAATGATGACGTTTTTGGTATGAAAATGCAAATTTGATTTTTTTCTACTTTGGTCTAATTTTTATACGACGGAGAGAATTATGCGCAGAGTTAAAGATATAGAGTGTGAAAAATGTGGCAATGAGTTTAGCGCCAGTGAGCATACGCAATGTCCCAAGTGCGTAAAGGCTTCGGGAAAAGATTAAGCTCCAGTTTGGTTAATTAGTCTCTAATTGCTTCGATTTAAGTTTCTTTAAGAATTAGTAGGGTCTTTTCAAACAGACCCTGCTAAGTTTGGATTAATTATTTGATTAATCATCTGGCGAGTTGACGGACTACTTTCAGCAGCGTCTAAGTCTTTCCTCACACTATTGACAATTTCACTGACAAAAGTCGCTCTGGAGAGACCCATATCATCCAATTGTCGGTCTGATAATGTTTTTAATGTTTCATTAGCTGCGCTTGCGGCACGGCTCAAAATCATTGCTCTATAAAATTTTTTAAACATAATTTTTCCTTTCATGTTGTGCTTCTACATGTAGTCAAAATATTATTTTTTACTTCAGATAAATTAGTATTGCCGCTATGCATTTTATGCATATATCTGATATCAGTTGGTATTTCCTTTTTGCATGCTGGAAGGGTTGCATTTTATCGAAAGGAACGAATGTCTCTCTATTAATTGATGGCTATTTCATGGGGGATGGTAGCCCGTAGGGGAATCGAACCCCTCTTTCCAGGTTGAAAACCTGGCGTCCTAACCGATAGACGAACGGGCCACATAGTGGTGAGCGGGTTGTATGCAATCAACTAAAAGGGCGCAAGTCAAAAAAATAGATTTTTAAAAATTCTTTTTTTAACCGATCGCTAAACCGCGAATTGGGCATCGTCTAAAAGCAACTGAACAGTTCGTTTGCCACGCCAGTAGTTAATATCAAGTCTTCCACAAAGATGTATTGAGCGACCGTCATGCTTTTCAAGAGCTTGGCCAATTTCTTTTTCGAAAGCGTTGAAGCAAATTGCCTCCAATGAGCCAGTAATATCACCAAACTTTATTTTTAAATGAGAAGTTCCTAAACGTTTCACAAAAGAAATTTGCATGTTTGTAAAAACAAAGGTTGGTGCTTTAGCACCAGGACCGTACGGCCCCGCAGAATTTAATAATTCTACAAGTTCAAGTGTTGCTGCGCTGGGTACTAGCATAGAGTCTATATTTATCTTGGGTGAGCTATCTATCTTCGTACCCTGCTGTTTTATGATGTTATTCAGGCGACGCATCGCTTTTTCTAAATTATTTTCTGTAACACTCAAACCTACGGCCATTTTATGCCCACCCCCAGTTAATAATAATCCCTCGCTGACTAATTTTTGAATTGCAAAACCTAAATCTACACCAGAGACTGATCTTCCAGATCCTTTTCCAATTGAGCCATCAAATCCAATAACAATGGAAGGTAAGTTGGTTAAATCTTTCATCCTGGAGGCAACAATTCCAACAACGCCAGGATGCCAAGAATTACCAGCAGCCCAAGCTAATGAGTCATAGCTCTTATGGCTAATTGCTTGTTCTAGGGCAGCTTCTTTTATTTGATTTTCAAGGTCTCGCCTTTCGGTGTTTAACTGGTCTAAACGCTCTGCTATTGCCTTAGCCGTATCCAGATCCTGAGAAATTAACAATTTAGCGCCTAAATCTGGCTTTCCTATTCTTCCCCCTGCATTTATGCGTGGTCCCAATAGAAAACCCAGATGATATGCGGAAGGTTCTTGATCAATTTTTATTTGATCTGAAAGGGCGGCAAGCCCAAGTCTTTTTCTTTTGGCCAAAATTTTTAAACCTTGTCTGACAAAAGCTCTATTCACGCCTATCAATGGAGCTACGTCTGCAACAGTCGCAAGGGCTACCAAATCGAGAAATTCTAATAAATCAGGAGTTTTTTGATCATTATTCCTTAGAAGACGGCACATCTCCACTAAGCATAAAAAAACAACTGAGGCAGCGCAAAGATGGTGTAAATTTCCCAATTCGTCTTGTCTGTTTGGATTCACAATTGCGTGACATTTTGGCAATGTCTCATTAGCTAGATGATGATCTAAAACAATTATTTCTGATTGATGCTCACTTTCAATCGCCTCATGGCTGAGTGTTCCGCAATCAACGCATATTATTAAAGAGTGCTCGCTTCCTAAAAGTTGCAAGGCTTTAACGTTAGGGCCAAACCCTTCCTGAACTCTGTCAGGTACATAAAGAGTGCACTCGACATTAAAAAAACGAAACCAATTAATTAAAAGGGCTGCCGAGCAAGCGCCATCCACATCATAATCTGCAAAAATTGCAACTTTTTCTGAAGTTTCTGCTGCATATAAAATTCTTTTTGCAGCCACGGTCATATCTTTGAGCTTAGCGGGTTCCGGCATTAGCTCTCTGAGGGTTGGTTTTAGATATTTTTCTGTTTCAGTTACATCTACACTCAAACGGCTTAAAACAGCGCACAGAGCAATAGGCAAACCTGTTTCCTGGAAAAGCTTCTCTTGATTTCTCTCCTGCTCAGGACTGGGTCCAATCCATTGCTTTGCTAATATTGATTTTTCAACACCGAGGTAGCTCAAAAAGATTTATCCCGTTGGGTTTTTATAAATCATTCGACGTATTGATCCTGTTTTCGATCGCATAAGAATTGTTTCCGTGGTAACGAAACCAACTTCTCTTTTTATTGCTGGAAGTAAAGAGCCTCCAGTAACACCAGTAGCTGCGAAAATAACATCTTGTGTTACCATTTCATCTTTGGTGTAAATACGGTCAAAATCCTTAATTCCTGCTTTAATAGCACGTGCTTTTTCGTCATCATTACGAAAAATTAGACGGCCGTAAATCTGTCCGCCCATGCATTTTAAGGCAGCAGCAGCCAGTACACCTTCTGGAGCTCCACCAATTCCCATATAAATATCGATCCCCGTTGTGGAAGGCTCGGCGCAATGCATTACTCCTGCCACGTCGCCGTCGGTTATAAGACGAATAGCAGCGCCTGTAGAACGAACGTCTTCAATTATTTTTTGATGACGAGGCCTATCTAATACACATACGGTTATGTCTTTTGCTTCACATTTTTTCGCTTTAGCTAATGCTAGAATACGTTCACGCGGGGACATTTCTAAAGAAACTACGTCAGTTTTGTAACCTGGACCAATTGCCAATTTTTCCATGTAAACGTCTGGAGCGTGTAGCATTGAGCCACGCGGCCCCATAGCAATCACAGTTAAAGCATTGGGCATATCCTTTGCTGTCAAGGTTGTGCCTTCAAGTGGATCAAGTGCTATATCGACCCCGGGGCCATGCCCGCTCCCAACTTCTTCGCCGATATATAGCATGGGTGCTTCATCCCTTTCGCCCTCGCCTATGACAACAACACCAGAGATATCCAACTTATTTAACTGATCTCGCATTGCATTTACTGCCGCTTGATCAGCTGCCTTTTCATCGCCTCTGCCTATTAAGTCTGCGGAAGCTATAGCAGCAGCTTCAGAAACGCGAGCTAAACCCAATGACAACATACGGTCATTAAAATCTATTTTATCAGTCATAATTTCGACCCCATTTCTGTAATTTCACACTACTTCTATTCTGATTGCTACCGGCTGGGCCTTCAAAACTTCAGTATTGGGCATTTTTTGGATCGCTTTCATTAAATCTTCATGTCTAATTTCATGCGTTACAATTAAAACAGGTGCATTTTCATCTTCATGACCATATTGGCGCATACGATCAATGGAGACATTAAATTCACTTAGAATTTTAGTTATTTTCGCGAGAGCGCCCGGTTCGTCATGAAGTAACATCCGTAAATAGTATGGAGCAAGCGTTTGCGACTTTGAAGATATTGCCTTTGTAAGTGTTTTTGCGGGTTGACCAAAAGTTGTTAACCTGTTTCCGCGGGCTAAATCTGCTAAATCAGCGATAACCGCACTTGCCGTTGGTCCTTCCCCTGCGCCGGCGCCTCTTAGTACAATTTGGCCTACCTGATCACCTTCTATAACTATCATATTGGTCCCGCCTTCGAGTTGACCTAGAGGTGAGGAGGCTGGAACCAGACACGGTGCCATTCTTTGTTCCAACCCATTACTGGTCATTTGGCTAACACCCAACAGTTTTATTCGATAACCCATATCAGCGGCCTGATGAATATCATTAATTGTTATTTTATCTATGCCGTCTAACTCGACTCCATTAAAGTTTACTTCGGTACCAAAAGCAATTGATGACAGTAATGAAAGTTTGTGGGCAGCATCTATGCCCCCGATGTCCAGATTGGGGTCTGCTTCCAAATAACCCAAATCATCGGCTTCAGAAAAAACTTCTTCATAACTTAATCCTGAGGACTCCATTCGCGTCAGGATATAGTTGCAGGTACCGTTCATAACTCCCATTATTTTACTAATGGAATTCCCAGCCAAACCCTCTGTTAAAGATTTGATGACCGGGATACCTCCCGCAACCGCTGCTTCAAATCGCAAGGCAGATCCACTTTCTTCTGCAATTAGAGCTAAACTTTGACCATGATGAGCAAGAAGAGCTTTATTTGCTGTGATAACATCTTTTCCATTTTTTATTGCAAGCTCTAAGGCTTCTTTCGCAACCCCTTCGTGACCACCGATAAGCTCTATAAAAACATCAACATCGTCTCTTTTAACAAGGGAAATTGGATCCTGTTCCCATGGGTATGGGGTTAAATCTACGCCTCTTTCTTTATCTTTATTTTTTGCCGTAACGGCCGAAATTATGATTTGTTTCCCAGTACGTGCTTCCAAAAGGGATTTTTTCTCTTGAATTATTTTAATTACGCCAACACCAACCGTGCCTAACCCAGCAATTCCAAGCCTCAAGGGTTTAGTCATTTCAAATCCTTTTCGAAAGATCTCTGTGGGGCCGGTGTATATTGAGATCTCATGCCTTGCAATCTATAACATCTTTTAATTATGGTTATAATAAGGGTTTTTTTTGAACAACTGTTCAGTTAAAATACAGAAATGGCCCGCACATTAGGATCTCACGCAAAGCATACTAAACCTAAAATTAGTGCGATTGCGTTAAATCTATTTTCAGAGCAAGGTTTTGCAGCAGTCTCTATGAGACAGATTGCTGCAAAAGCGGGATTACAAGCCGGAGCTTTGTATAATTATTTTCCTGATAAACAAACGATTTTATCAGAATTGTTAATAAACCATATGGAAAATTTGTTGGAAACTTGGTCAGCGCAAGTATTACCGGATGAACCCAATGAACTATTAAAATTTTTTGTTGATTTTCACATTGATTATCACCTTAACCGACCAGAAGAAGTTTTTATTGCTTATATGGAACTTAGAAATTTAAGTGACGATAATTTTAGAAAAATAGAAAAGCTTAGAGGTAAGTATGAACTTATACTAAGCAAAATTTTAACTGATGGCGTAAAAGAAGATTTGTTTTCTTGCAAAGATATCAAAATAACAAGTTTGGCAATTATAGGAATGCTTAAAGAGCTCAATACTTGGTATAAAAAAGATGGTAGGGTTTCTGTCTTAGAGGTGAAAAATATTTATAAAGAAATCGTTTTAAAAGCCGTAAGTTAATACAGCTTTTGTGGCAATGAGTGTCGCGTTTTGGCGTGCTTAGCTTTCCATTTCTAATAATATGGTAGGAAATTGTTTATAAAGGTTATGATACATGCATGTAGGATTTATTGGCTTAGGAAATGTCGGTGGCAAATTATCTGGAAGCCTGCTGCGAAACGGTACTAAGCTTTCAGTTCACGATTTAAATAAAAGTTTAGTGACTGAATTTGTCTCCAGGGGAGCAATAGATGGTCAAAATCCACGAAATATAATGCAGACGTGCGATGTGATAATCACCTGCTTACCAAGCCCGAGCGCATCAAATGAAGTTATGCAACAGATGCTTGAATTTATAACTCCTAAAAAAGTATGGATGGAAATGTCAACTACGGATGAAGCCGAGGTAAAGAGATTAGGGGCTTTGGTAAAAGAGAAAGAAGGATCGGCTGTTGATTGTCCTGTTTCGGGTGGTTGCCATAGAGCTGATACAGGAAATATAAGTATTTTTGCAGGATGTGAGCGAGAAACTTTTGAATACATTCTCCCACTTCTAACAAAAATGGGACGCAGAGTACTTCACACTGGGGAGTTAGGTTCTGCCAGTGTGCTTAAAGTTATTACAAATTATTTAGCTACTGCAAATCTTGTTTCTTGTGCTGAAGCATTAACTGTCGCAAAAGGTGCAGGCATGGATTTGCAAATCGCTTATAAAGCTTTTTCCATTTCGTCTGGAAACTCGTTTGTAAATGAAACCGAAAGTCAGGTTATTCTAAATGGAAGTAGAGATATCTCTTTTACGATGGATTTAGTCGCAAAAGATATTGGCTTATTCCAAGCAGTTGCTGATCGAGCTCAAATTCCTTTAGAATTAAACCCTTTGTTAATTTCGATATTTCAGGATGGGATAAAACGTTACGGTCCACGAGAATTATCGCCTAACATCATTAAAAGACTCGAAGAAACTACTGGTCTGGACATACGAGCTCCTGGTTTTCCAGCAGAGATGGTGGATGATGAGCCAGAGGAAACTGGTTACGAAGTTACCATCTAAAACTTAAATACTACGTTGTTGCAACAATTAGCGTCGTCGGTCACGACGACTGTTCATTGGTTGAAAAGCTACCCCCACATGCGCCTCGCAGTAGGGCTTGCCTGACTGAGTGGCTAGGCCACAAAACCAAAAATCTTCAGTTGCCGGGTCACCAACTGGCCATTTACAGGTCTTTTCTGTTAGTTCAAGCAGACTTAATTTTTTTGCTTTTTTTTCGATTTCGTTTACGCGAGCTAGCGCTTCTGGGCTGATTTCGTTTGCTGATGGTTGTGGTGGAAGAGGCTGGCCTGCAGGTATTATCTGCCGCCTTAGTGAAGTAACGTTGTCCGTTTTTTGTTCCGTAGCTTCAATTTTACGTGCTTTTTGTTTTGCTTTGGTGCTGCTTTTGGGAGCGGTCTTAGTTTTGGTATCAGATTTATTGGCTGTATTTGTTGTTGCTCTATTAGATAAACCAAGGCGGTGAACTTTACCAATGACTGCGTTCCTAGTTACTCCACCAAGCTCTTTAGCTATTTGACTCGCGGAGTTGCCCTCAGCCCACATTTTGGTCAATATTTCAACTCGCTCATCTGTCCAAGACATTCTTTCACCTCAATTTTATCGTTGGGCATAATAGTTAATCGAACAGGAGATACAAGGTGCCCAGAAAGTTTTTGTAATAATTGTAAGAATGTTTTCTGAGTTTTTAATTAATTTTCTCTACGAGTTGGCAAAACCTGTTGAAGAGCGCCCGCCAAAACTAAATATGATGAACAAAATATGAGCCCGTAAATTGCTAAACTATTAGGATCAAAATTTACCCAGGCTGCCCAAGCCCCAAAACTAGTCCATAATAGTGCTACTGGAAAATTTACTATGCGCCACCTTGCAGTTCTTATTGGATGTATGAATTTTATTGGTAAAAACATGGATAAGGCCAAGACAGCGACTATTGCAATTATAAGCCAAAAACTTGGTTTTATCGCAAATAGGACGAGAATGACCATATTCCAGCAGCCAGGAAACCCCTGAAAGCTGTTATCTTTTGTTTTCATATTAGTGTCGCAAAAGTACAAAGCTGACGAAAAAGTGATTATTATGATTGCGAACCAGCCAGTCCATCCAGGAAGCAGTCCGGATTTAAAAAGTGCAAATGCCGGGATAAAAACATAGGTTAAGTAGTCTATTATCAAATCAAGTAGTACGCCATCGAAGCGAGGAGCATTTTTTTTAACATCAAAATGCCGCGCTAAAGGACCGTCTATTCCGTCTACTGCAAACGCAACCACTAACCATAAAAACATCAGGCTCCACTTTTCTTCGGCTGCCGCTAGCATAGCCAACATGGCAAAAACGGCTCCGGTGGCAGTAAAAAGGTGAACTAATAAAGCAGTAAAATTTTCTTTTGATGGTCGTTTGTTCATGGAGTACTTAATGCCCAGTTTTGAATTAATTTAGACTATTCTTGGATTTGGCTTTAGGATGTGTTTTTGAATATACATCCATCAAATGCGCAGAGTCGACAGACGTATAAATTTGCGTTGTGGATAAGCTGGTATGTCCTAATAGTTCTTGAATGGATCTAAGGTCTGCTCCAGATGTCAAAAGATGAGTTGCAAAGCTGTGTCTCAAAGAGTGGGGAGTTGCATTTGAAGCTAAACCAAGTTTTTCACGTAATAATTTCATAATTAATTGTATTGACCTTGGGTTTAAACTCCCGCCGCGAACACCCCTAAAGATATTATCGTTACCATCCAAAGTAAACGGTAATAGCTTGAGATAGTTTTCAACACTTTCTCTAGCAATTTGCAATATTGGAATAATCCTAAACTTATCACCTTTTCCTTTTACTTTAAGGTTATTTGTTAAAGGCATATCATTATATTTTATGCTCAAAGCTTCTGAAATTCGCAGACCGCAACCATACAATAACAATATCACTGCGGTATTCCTTGCTACTATCCATGGCTCATTGCTTGTTAAATCAACACTACTAGAAATTTCTTTAGCAGCTTCCTTCGAAAGCGCCCTAGGTAATTTTTTTTGAAATTTTGGAGCTTTTGTTATTAAAACTAAAGTTGGATCAATCCCACGTCTTTTTCCTAACCATCTATAAAATGATTTAACTGATGAAAGCTGTCTTGCAATAGATCTGGAGGACTTTCCTGATCTGCGATTTTCTGCCATCCAGGCCCGCATGGAAGCTTGGTCTACTTTTTCAAGCTGACCGACACTGCTTTTTATTCCAGTGTGTATTGTTAAAAAAGAGAAAAAATCCATTAAATCTCTGTTATAGGCGGCTAATGTATTAGGTGATGTCCCTTCCAAAGCGGATTTTATATCAAGCCATTCCTTTAGTAAGGCTGCATTTGCGGAAGATATAAGCTCTAGTTTAACCAATGACTAATTCTTCGCTCAAATACGTTTCCCATAAATTTAAGAAGTTCAACTCCTTGTTGAGCGGTAAATTTTTCTTTTTCTTTGCTCGCTATTGCCAGAATACCAATGATTTTTTCATTGCCAATCTTTAGTTTTATGCAACCTTCTGATTTTAAATGTTTAGACATTTTTCCATACAGTTGTTCTGCTCCCTTCGGGGTGGGCCTCAACACTATAGCATCAGTATAGTTGTTTTTACCTTGAGAAATATAGGTATCAACAAAATTTGTAGGATATAAATCTGAAAGAGCAGGGAAATTAGAAATATTCTTACCAGATTTTTTGAGTGAAGAATGGGTTTCTAAAGCCAGTTTAATGCAATCAACTTTCAAAATATCGCACACTTCTGTGTTTAAGATTGTTATAAGTTCATCAAAACTGGTTTTTTCCAACAATTTTAGTACGACATGATGAACTTGCTTCATACCTACCAAATTTTCGTATGCTGTTGCGATAACTTGTTGGTTAGATCTCTTTAGTTTTTTTAGTTCTCCATCCATTTTCTGCATAGCTATGCTACGAAGATCCACTATTTTGCTACCTAAGTTTTTATCGCCAGCCTCTATAAGTGCACTTAATAAGATTTCATCATTTAAAATTTCATGTGCGTGTTCCAGAATTTCTTCACGAAGCTTTTTATCCATTAATTTCCAACCACTTTTAAAAATTCTTACCTTGGTGACTTCTAAATTATTTTTTGCCCTGCTTCTTTAATATCCGATAAAAAAGCTGCTAAACCTTTGTCTGTTAGTGGATGCGATGCTAAGGATTTTATAACTGAAGGTGGAGCAGTCATTACGTCTGCGCCAATTAAGGCGCTTTGAGTTACATGATTGACTGTGCGGATAGAGGCAGCCAGAATTTGAGTATCAAAGCCATAGTTATCATAAATTAAACGGATGTCGCTGATAAGATCTAGCCCATCTAAATTTACATCATCAAGTCTGCCAATAAATGGCGAGATAAATGTTGCTCCAGCTTTTGCGGCAAGCAGTGCTTGATTTGCAGAAAAGCAAAGGGTGACGTTTACCATATGCCCTAAGCCCGATAGTGTTTTACATGCTTTGAGCCCATCCCAGGTTAGTGGGACTTTAACAGCTATGTTGTCTGCTATTTGAGCCAGCTTTTTACCTTCGGCTATCATTTGTTCGGCCTCCGTAGCGGTAACTTCTGCGCTGACAGGACCAGAGACAATGTTACAGATTTCTTGAGTTACTTCGATTATGTCCCTACCTGATTTGCGAATTAAAGAAGGGTTGGTCGTTACGCCATCTACCATCCCAAATTCGTTTAGTTCTCTAATTTCGTCAATTTCAGCGGTGTCTACGAAAAATTTCATGATATTTATCCTTTTTGGGATTGGCCAATGTTAAGTCTCTTCGTTATACCAAGTGATTAATGCAAGATCGTATTCTATTAAAGTCTTTTGCTCCACATTCGTAAAATTAATTTGAGGTTAATTTGAAAGTGCAGGATTTTTATAATGAAAATGAACCCATTGCTGTTGTAACAACGGAACCATTTGCTCGTTTTTTAGACTATTTAGCTCCTGAAGGCGGTTGCCAAATTGGGTCTTTTTTGTTGCTACCACTTGGCAAAAGAAGGGTCTTGGGTGTTGTTTGGGGGCCTGGTGAGGGCAAGTACGAACGTGCCAAATTGCGCAATGCTCTTAGCGTAATTGATGTACCCCCTATGTCCTATACAATGCGAAAATTTTTAGAGGGTGTTTCGGACTATACCGTTACGCCTTTAAACTTAATTTTAAAATTATCTACACGCGTATCACAATTGCATAAGCCAGCTGTAATGCAGAAAGTTTTTCATATTGCAACAAATCATTCTCAATTTAAAAAAACTCCCAAGCGCAATCTTTTGATATCTTCATTAATTAAATCAAAGAAAAATATGTTAACGAAGAAAGAAATAGTTAGTATTTCTGGGGTTAGCACTGCTGTTATAACAGCCGCAGCTCGAGCAGGACTTTTAAAAGAAGAGCTTATTCCTCGCGATAGTCCATATCCTTTGCTGGATCCAAATTTTAAACCAAAAGAAATGAATTCCAGTCAAAGCGATGCGTGCAAATTAATTAGGGATTTTCAAAAACAGGCAAAATTTTCTGCAATTCTTCTACAGGGAGTTACTGGTTCAGGAAAAACGGAAGTCTACCTTGATGCAGTGGCAACGGCTCTAAAAAATGGAGAGCAAGTTTTAGTTCTTCTTCCAGAGATTGCTCTTACCTCTGAGTTTTTTAGGCGGGTTAAAGATAGGTTTGGTGCTATTCCAGCGGAGTGGCACTCTGGAGTTAGTGTCGCCGAACGTAGGCGTGTTTGGAAGATGGTTGGAAGTGGTGGCGCTAAACTAGTCATTGGTGCTCGGTCGGCTTTATTCCTTCCATTTATGAATTTGGGTCTGATCATCGTAGATGAAGAGCACGATCATTCTTATAAACAGGAGGATGGCGTTATATATAATGCCCGAGACATGGCTGTTCTTAGATCTTCTATTGAAAGTTCAACTGTCATTCTCGCTTCTGCTACCCCTAGCCTTGAAAGTTGGGTTAATGCAAAAAATGGAAAGTACCATCATATTTATTTAGCTGAACGATTTGGACAATCTTCTTTACCAGACGTAGCTGCGATAGACCTGAGAAAAGAGAGTCTTCAATCAAATGAATGGATTTCCAAAACTTTGGAAAAGTCTATTTTGAAATGCCTTGATAACAAAGAGCAAGTCCTTCTTTTTTTAAATAGGAGAGGATATTCTCCAACCACAGTCTGTAGAGCCTGTGGAAATCAAATATCCTGTAATGAATGTGACGCTAGAATGGTTGAACACAGGTTCATTAAGCGCCTAATGTGCCATCAGTGTGGCGATACAAAGCCTATGCCTGAAAAGTGTCCGTCTTGTGGAGAAATAGGTCAATTATCAGTAGTTGGACCGGGAGTAGAACGCCTTGCTGAAGAGGTCCAACATAAATTCCCTGCCGCTGTGAGGTCAGTTTTATCTTCGGATCTTTATGGATCAGCAAAATCACTAAAAGCTGAAATCCAGAATATTTCAGAGGGGAATGTGGATATCATTATTGGTACTCAATTAGTAGCAAAAGGACATAATTTTCCAAAATTAAGGTTGGTTGGAGTAATTGACGTGGATATTGGCCTTCAGGGGTCCGATTTAAGGGCATCTGAACGCACTTATCAATTAGTGCGGCAGGTTTCCGGGCGAGCAGGAAGAGTAGACAATCAAGGAAAGGCCTTAATTCAAACATATCAACCAGAGCACCCAGTCGTCGAAGCAATTTTAAAAGGTAATGATGAAGAGTTTTGGAGATCAGAAGCAAATCAAAGAGAATTAGCCGCTATGCCTCCGTTTGGCAGGTTAGTTGGTATTATTGTATCATCTACTAATTTCGAAAAAGCCATGGATACAGCTAATCAACTCAAAAAAAATACTGATGCGTTAGATCGGCTTTCTGCAAAAGTTTACGGCCCGGCTTTAGCGCCAGTTGCAAGAATAAAAGGGCGTCATCGTTTGCGTTTTCTAATTAAATCTCCCAAAAATTTAGGTCTTCAAGAAGCAGTTCGAAATTGGGTTGCCACTATTTCCTTAAAAGGTGATGTGAGATTGGTCATCGACATTGACCCTCAAACCTTTTATTGACGGCTTTTAATGTAAAAATTCCAATTAATAGGTTTTTATAAATGGCCCGTTTGGTTTCAGTTTTTGACGTGAGTGGGTTGCCTTATTGGCGTAGGCCAATTTTTCTTTTGTTTATGATGTCAGTAGCGATGCCTATCGCATTTAATGTTTGGTCGGCACTATTAAATAATTTTGTCATTCAGATGGCTGACTTTGACGGTTCTGACATAGGTTTATTGCATACTGTGAGAGAAATTCCTGGTTTTTTAGCAGTTGGCGTAATTTTACTTTTGTTAATATTGCGTGAGCAGACGCTTGCTTTAATTTCTCTTTTAACACTAGGTATTGCTACGGCTGTTACTGCATATTTTCCATCGATGACTGGCTTGCTGATTATAACTTTAATAAGTTCATTCGGCTTCCATTACTTTGAAACTTTAAACCAGTCGTTGCAATTGCAATGGCTTCCAAAAGAAGTAGCACCGCAGATTATTGGTTGGTTGGTTGGGGCAGGGTCAGTAGCCACACTTCTTGCTTATCTTGGGATAATATTTGGATGGCAAATATTGGAACTGTCGTTTAATATTTTGTATGTGTCATCAGGTGGATTAACCGCCTTATTAGCAATATATTGTCTATTTGTTTTCCCAAGTTTTAAAACTGAAACTGGCCAATTAAAAAAGCTGGTTATTCGTCGTCGATATTGGCTGTATTATGCTTTGCAATTTTTATCTGGAGCTCGAAGGCAGATATTTGTTGTTTTTGCAGGTTTTATGATGGTCGAAAAGTTTGGATTTGAAGTTCATCAGTTGACGGCGCTTTTTCTCGTAAACCTGGTAATAAATATTTTTGCTGCCCCACTTTTTGGTTATTTTGTGGCTTTTTTTGGAGAACGGCGTGCTCTTTTGATTGAATACTCTGGTTTGATTTTTGTTTTTTTAGCTTACGGCGGTATTTATATTTTTGACTGGGGCGTTATGTTAGCCGCTACCCTTTTTGTGTTAGATCATTTGTTTTTTGGACTGCGAATGGCTCTGAAGACATATTTCCAAAAAATTTCTGCTCCTGAAGATATTGCTCCTACTGCAGCTGTTGCATTTACTATAAATCACATTGCGGCTGTCTTTCTTCCCGTATTTCTGGGTCTTTTATGGTTAGTGTCTCCCGCTTTGGTATTTATTATTGCAGCATTTATAGCATTTTTATCCTTTTTACTTGCGTTATTGGTCCCCCGATTTCCAGACAACGGTAAAGAGACTTTATCAATATTTCAATTTTCCCCTAAATCAGAAAACGGACTTTAAAAGTGATAACCTACTCAGCGATTACAAAAGTTAACAAAAGAAAACACGCAGAAGGTCTAGGTTTAGCTTTAGAAAAACTTGATCCAGCACCCAGCGGTGTAGGGGTTTTTGAGTTGGAAGATGGTTCTGGTGAATGGGAGGTAGGTGCTTACTTTATCGAAAAACCAGACGAAATATCACTTCTCTTATTGGAAAATGCTTTTGATGCTGGAGGGTTTATAATCTCTAAAATACCTGAAACAGACTGGGTGGCAAAGGTAAAAAGAGAATTAAGTCCAGTTGAAGCTGGCCGATTTTTTGTTTGCGGTAAACATGATCTTAAAAAAACGCCAACTGACAGAGTTGGTTTGCTTATTGAAGCTTCAATGGCTTTTGGCACTGGTCACCATGGAACTACAAAAGGCTGCTTATTAGCTTTAGATAAAATTCTTTCAGAAGTAACAAATTTAAAAAATGTTATTGATATAGGCTGTGGTACAGCAGTACTCGCTATGGCGGTTGCAAAAGCTTCTTCCGCCAAAATTATGGCTAGTGACGTTGATCCAGTTGCAGTTGAAGTTGCGTTAGCAAATTTGAAAGCAAACAACTTAGAAAATCGTATTGATTGTATTGAGGCAATGGGTTTTGAAGATTTTAGAATTAAGTCCCGCGGACCATATGATCTAATATTTGCAAATATTTTAAAGCGCCCTTTGATTGATTTGGCACCAGATATCAGTGGCCACATGAGTAGCGGTGGTCAAGCTATTATTTCTGGAATTTTAGATGAACAAGCAGAGGAAATTATTGATTTTTATCAACAAAATGGTCTGGTGGTTTTTGACCGTATTGATATTGGCGAATGGGTGACACTGACCGTTGCATCTGGAAAATAAAATTTTTTAAAACTAATAATCTGCAAAATTATAATTTAGCTTGTGATAGAATATTTTTATCTCAAAGTTAAACTAACCATCCCAGAGTAATAATCCATTGGATTTTGTTCACGTTTCGTGCTACTTATTGATAAAATAAAAAGGGCAGTAAAAAATGCGAGTTTTAGGGATCGATCCAGGCCTGAGAAACATGGGCTGGGGTATCGTTGATGTAAGTGGAAATAAATTATCGCATATTGCAAATGGCGTATGCCAGTCTCAAGGGAATGATCTAGCAACCAGATTGCTATCTTTATTTAATCAGATGGAGACAATACTAGAACAGTGGCAACCTACGCATGCTGCCGTGGAAAACACATTTGTTAATAAAGACAGCGTAAATTCGCTTAAACTTGCACAAGCAAGAGCCATTGCCATGGTGGTTCCAAGAAAATTCGGGCTTGAGGTATCAGAATATGCCCCTAACAAAGTAAAAAAAACTATTGTTGGCGTTGGACATGCAGACAAGCAACAAATAATGCATATGGTTAAGCTTCAGCTTCCTGGTGTTCAATTAAACGGCCCGGACTCATCTGACGCTTTGGCTATTGCAATTTGCCACTCTTACCATGCACAATCAAATGATCGATTTTTGCAAGCTCTAGAGAAGGTTTGAATATGATTGGGAGACTGCGTGGTCGAGTAGATTATAAAGCACAAGATCATTTTTTATTGGATGTCAGTGGTGTTGGATATTTAATTTTCTGCTCAGAACGAACTCTTTCAGAAATACCTGGCAATGGAGAATTCACAACAATTTATACAGACTTGCTAGTTCGAGAAGATTTGCTTCAGATATTTGGGTTTTTATCGCAAGTTGAAAAAGAATGGTACAGGTTACTAATGTCTGTTCAAGGGGTAGGGGCAAAAGCTTCTCTCGCCATTCTTAGTGCGTTAGGAGAAGATGGAGTGAGTAGAGCCATTGCATTAGGGGATTGGACGTCTGTCAAGTCTGCTAAGGGTATAGGTCCTAAAACTGCCCAAAGAGTGGTTAATGAATTAAAAGACAAAGCGGCCCATGTTATGTCACTGGTTCCTCATAAAGTAGGTAATCAAGAAGAAAAGGTTAGTGACGCCGATATTATCGAAAGAATAGATGACAATCCCTCTATTAATTTGGCCATATCAAATAACTCGGCGCAGGCTGATGCCTTATCAGCCTTACAAAACCTTGGCTATACCCCAAGCGATGCAGCTGCAGCTGTAGCTAAAATCTTAAATCAAAGTTCGGATTTAAGTACTGAAGAATTAATCCGGAGTTCACTTAAAATGCTCAGTCCAAAGGGATAATTATGAGTGATATTAATCCACTAATCCGCGAAGAGTCAGTACCCGATGATAATGATCGAGCACTTCGGCCAAAATCTCTTAATGAATTCATAGGACAGTCAGAAGCTCGATCTAACCTGAGCGTTTTTATTGAAAGTGCAAGACGGCGAAATGATGCTATGGATCACACCTTATTTTTTGGACCTCCAGGTTTGGGTAAAACTACGCTTGCTCAAATAATTAGTAGAGAACTGGGTGTGAATTTTAGAATGAGTTCGGGTCCAGTTTTGGCAAAGGCAGGAGATCTTGCTGCAATATTAACTAATTTGGAAGCCAATGATGTTTTATTCATTGATGAAATCCATAGGCTTAATCCCGTTGTGGAAGAGATTTTATACCCAGCGCTAGAGGACTTTGAGTTGGATCTTGTTATTGGTGAAGGGCCAGCAGCAAGAACGGTGCGAATTGAACTTCAACCTTTCACTTTGGTTGGGGCAACAACAAGGTTAGGGTTGCTTACTACGCCTTTACGTGACCGATTTGGTATACCAATTAGACTTCAATTCTACTCTGAAGAAGAACTTTACCAAATCGTCAAATTGAATACAGAAAAACTTAATATTATTGCAGACGAAAGTGGAGCAAGAGAAATCGCAAGGCGTGCGCGAGGAACACCGAGAATAGCCGGTCGGCTTTTAAGGCGTGTGGTTGATTTTGTTTTGGTTGAGGGCACTGGTGTTTTAAATAAAAAAATAGCTGATCATGCGCTGAGCCGTCTTGGTGTTGATAATTTAGGCCTTGATGGTGCAGATCGTCGCTATCTTAAATTAATTGCAGAGCAATATTCTGGAGGTCCTGTCGGAATAGAGACTTTAAGCGCAGCAATATCTGAAAGTAGGGATGCGCTAGAGGAGGTTATTGAGCCTTATCTTTTACAAATGGGATTAATACAACGAACACCGCGAGGTCGTATGCTTGCGAAGAATGGTTGGAAGCATATAGGGATGACACCACCAAAATCGCAAGGGGACATGTTTGAGTAAATTTGAAATAAGTATTTTGAGTGAAAAATTTGAAATACCAAAGTGACCCAATCGAAGAATATTTCACTCGATCAGATGGGCAATATATTTTTGCTAGATGGGGAAGACCCATCGCTCCTGTTGTTTTTGGTGTGCAAGATAAAACACTTGTCACATTGAAGACAGCCATCCAATCATTGACGATCATAGCTAACCATGAAATGGCGGAAACTGATCCCGAGTTAGGATCAAACGCTATGTTTTTTTTCTTTCTATCTTGGGATGAGTTGCTTGAAGTTAAAGATCTGGATAGAATAGTTCCCGATCTTGGTAATTTAGTTGGTAGATTGAAGTCTCTAAACGCCAATCAATATAGATTTTTTCGGTTTGATGAAAGTGGTGGAATAAAAGCAGTTTTTGCGTTTGTGTGTATGGATGAAAACTTAAAAACTGTGTCTGCTGAAGTTTTGTGTTTAAATCAGGTTGTCCAGATGTTTCTTCTTTGGTCTGATGAAGCTTTTAAATCTAAGTCCCCAACTTTAATCGCTAAAAATGGACGCGTTATGCTCAATCCAGTGGTAGGTGACATTATAAAAGCAGTTTATGATCCAACAATGCCAATAGTTTCAAACGATAAAAGCCATGCTTTAAGAGTTCGAGCTAGGATTGATTTATTTAGGAATAATTAATCATGAAAAACCACTCTATGAATATTCGAGTATATTATGAAGACACAGATTTGGGAGGAGTCGTATACTATGCTAACTATTTACGCTTTATAGAAAGAGCACGCAGTGAATGGATCCGTGAAATTGGAATAGATCAAATAAAAATGAGAGATGACGAAAAAATCATTTTTGTTGTCACTAAACTTAAAGCAGATTATCTGGTACCTGCTAGCTTCGATGATGTGTTAACTATAGCTTCAAAAATAAAAGTTGTGTCTCCAGTTAGGGCATATTTTTATCAAAATATCTATCGGGGAGAAGAGCTGTTATTTAAGGCAGAAGTATGCGTGGCATGCACCTCGATGTCTGGTCGAGTGAAAAGATTGCCAGAAAAGATTAAGATTTTAAAGACATAAACCTATACTCGGTGCCTTTCATCATGTTAACAGGAAACCGATTTTATAATCTTGAGACGATGACCTATGATAACAGAAGCATTAATATTCAAAGCTATAGTAACAACACAAGAAATTGATTTTTCATTTTGGGCTCTTTTTGCTCGAGCAACACTCACTGTTAAAATTGTAATTTTAATGCTCATTGGGGCATCATTTTGGGCATGGGCGATTATTATTCAAAGACATTTAGTTTTCAGCTCAGCTCGCAGAGATGCCGCTAGATTTGATCGAGCTTTTTGGTCAGGCGAACCTTTGGATGAATTATATCAACAGTTAGGACAAACTCCCCGCGGGCGAGCAGCAAAGATTTTTGTGGCAGGCATGAAGGAGTGGGAGCAGTCTCAACGTGCGGATGGTGGATTGATTGCAGGCATTCAGTCTCGAGTTGATAGATCGATGGATGTAGCCGTTTCAAGAGAAGCTGAAAAACTGCAGTCAGGATTGACTGTCTTGGCAACCGTTGGCTCGACCGCCCCTTTTGTGGGCTTATTTGGTACAGTTTGGGGTATCATGAATGCTTTTATTGAAATTGCTCAGCAGCAAAATACAAACTTGGCTGTTGTTGCTCCGGGTATCGCTGAGGCTTTGCTAGCTACAGGTCTAGGCTTGTTGGCTGCTATCCCTGCAGTAGTTTTTTATAACAAACTGAATGCTGACTGTGATCGGCTGGTGGCTGGCTATGAAAGTTTTGCCGATGAATTTTCAACAATCTTGAGCCGTCAGTTGGATAGTTAATATGGGTGCTACTACCAATTTGAAAATCGTTAAGCAGTCCAGGAGAAGACATAGTCGTAGATCAGTACCAATGTCTGAAATAAACGTTACACCTTTTGTAGATGTAATGTTGGTTCTTTTGATCATTTTTATGGTAGCTGCCCCTATGTTAACAGTTGGGGTGGATGTTGACCTGCCAAAAAGTGCAGCTAGTGCCTTAGAGTCCGAAAACGAAGAGCCATTAACCATTACAATTACAAAAGAAGGGCAAATTGTTTTGCAAACAAGTACTATTCCAAAAGAGGAATTGGTGACCCGTCTTAAAGGTGTTGCGAATGAACGGTCAAGTAATCGTATATTTTTGCGAGCTGACGGAGAAATTTCATATGAATTTGTTATGCAGATAATGGGAGCTCTTAATGCTGGTGGGTTTCAGGATATAGGGCTAGTCACAGATATTGGAGGTCCTGCTTTAAACAATATTTCTGACGAGTGAAACAGATATGCACTTTGGATATTATATATCTGGATTTGCACATTTAGGACTTTTAATGGGATTATTAATAGGTCCTATCTTCCAAAAGGATGTAGAGCCTGTAGAATACTCAAGTGTTTCATTGATTTCCGAGCAGGAATTTATTGATCTTACAGCATCAAACATCTCACCTAAAGTGTCAGAAGAGGCTAGTGAACTGGCTCCTTTGGATGAAAATGAAGATAAATTAGATTTGCTTTTTAACAAAGAGTCTGAAGTTTTAAAATCAGAAGGACCTGATGTAATTCTAGATGAGCCTCTAGAGCCAGTAATAAAAAAACCAGACGTAGAAATTGCTCTCGCCGAAAGCACACCCGAAATAGCTGACGAAATAAAGCGCCCTGAGTCTGATACAGTAAATAATTTATCCGATCTACAAACTGAGACAGCTGAAATTAATAAGCCTAGCAAAGTTCGGAAACCGGCCCCAATACCCCGACCTGAGGTTGAAGTGAGTCAGATGCTCGAAAATACAACCAAGTCAGCAGATAAATTGAATGTTACAGAAAAAAAAGAAAACTTTATATCTGATACTCTAGTTTCATCTCTTAAACCTAAAAGTCGTCCACCACGGGTTTCTAAGCCAAATTTTGAAAATAAATCGGAAAGTAAAGTCATAGAGTCAGACGCCTCTGATGCAATGCAAAAATCAGTGACGCAAAATACTTTAAGCAAACCATTGACGGAGACTGAAACAGAGAATTTACAAGCAGCAATAGAAGCTTGTTGGTTAAGAGATCCTGGATCACTAGCTGAAGATGTAAAGCTTACAGTACTTATGGCTCTTGATCGAAATGGAAGAGTAAATCCAAACTCAATTCAGGTTATCGAAATATCAGGGGGTGACGAAAATGCACAAAAGGTGGCATTTAGAAGAGCAAAAATAGCAATTATAAGTTGTGGAAAAAATGGCTATAAGTTACCACCAAATAAATACGAACGTTGGCGAGAAATAGAAGTGGTATTTGATCCAACCAACTGATGTAAAATTGAAACAACGGGCTGAATATGAGGAATTAGCGTTGAAATCACTCTTAGTTTTTATTTTCATAAGTTTAACGACAACGGCTCTATCTGCACCGCTTAGGATTACAATAACTGAAGGAGTAATTGAGCCTTTACCGTACGCTGCTCCCACTTTTATTGGCGAAACGGGTGCATCGAATGAAATAGCTGCTGCGATAACAGAGTTAATAAAAGATGATTTGTTAGGCACGGGTTTGTTTAGAGAAGTGCCTAGATCGTCGTATATATCTGGGATAGATAATTTCAGTTCTCCTATTCAGTACTCGGACTGGAAAGCTATAAATGTACAGGCTCTTTTAACTGGCTCAGTACTTCTTTCAGGGGAAAAGCTGTCAGTAAAATTCAGACTTTTTGATATTTTTTCAAATAACGAGCTTGGAAAAGGCTTGCAGTTCAATTCTACGAAACAAGGTTGGCGGCGTATAGCTCATAAGGTTGCTGATGAAATTTATTCGAGAATAACGGGAGAACAGGGATACTTTGACAGTCGGGTCGTATATGTTGCTGAAACGGGCAAAAAGGGCTCTCGTAAAAAGCGTTTGGCTATAATGGATTTTGATGGTGCTAATTCCAAGTATCTAACAGATGGTTCATATATTGTACTTGCTCCTCGCTTCTCACCCACAGGAAAGCAAGTGTTATATACTAGCTATGAAACCGGCACACCGCAGATATACGTCATAGATGTCGTATCTGCCAGGCGGACGGTTTTGAAAAACCGCAAAGGAACTATGAGTTTCGCTCCAAGATTTTCCCCAGACGGGCAGTCTGTTGTTTACTCTTTAGAGCAAGGTGGAAATACAGACATATATGTGATGAATTTGAGAAACGGTTCAAGCAGTAGATTAACTTCAGCACCATCTATTGAAACGGCGCCTAGTTTTTCTCCAGATGGATCTAAAATTGTTTTTGAAAGTGACCGATCAGGGACCCAGCAGCTTTATGTCATGTCGTCAATGGGCGGTAGTGCAAAAAGAATTAGCTCAGGAGATGGTCGTTATGGTACTCCTGTTTGGTCACCTCGTGGTGACCGGATAGCTTTTACTAAGCAAAGTCGAGGACGCTTCCATATAGGAGTGATGCGCACTGATGGATCTAAGGAAAGGTTATTAACGGCATCGTTCTTAGATGAAGGTCCAACATGGTCACCAAACGGTCGCGTAATCATGTTTACCAGAGAAACACAGGGAGAGGCTGGAGTTTCGGCGCTCTATTCAGTTGATGTTTCAGGAAGAAATTTAAAGAAAGTGACGACTAGGGACGGTGGTTCTGACCCTTCTTGGTCGCCACTTGAAAAATAACATGATTTGCAGGCTTCTTAATTCATGTTATTAATAACTCCGAAAGGCAACTGATGAAATCACTCCTTAAATATTTTTTCGCGATTTCGCTGCTAGTTTTAAGTGGCTGTTCACAAAACGCCTCAACTCCATTCACAACAAACAGTACCTTAAACAGCTCTAATGCGATATTTGATGGGGATGTTAATGATCCCAACTCGATAGCCTTTTTCAAGAAAAATGTCGGAGATCGTGTATTATTTGCTGTTGATCAATCTGATTTAGATCAACTGGGAAAAAATATTTTACTTGGTCAAGTAGAGTGGCTGCAAGCGAATAAAGACTATAAAATTATCATTGAAGGGCATGCTGATGAAAGAGGTACAAGAGAATATAATTTGGCACTTGGAGCTCGTAGAGCCAATTCAGCGCGCGAATTTTTAGTGTCAAGAGGAATAAAAAGCTCCCGAATTCAAACTGTAAGTTTTGGAAAAGAACGCCCGGTGGAACTCTGCAGTAACGAAAATTGCTATAGTGAGAACAGGCGTGCAGTTTCGGTGGTTTCAAACCTTAAATTTTAATTGGAATACAAAATGGCAAAGTGTTTCACTTTAATTATCGGTCTGTTAGTTGCGCCAATCTTTGTTTTTGCCCAGGATAATACAAATACCTTGGCAGACCTAAGACAAGATCTTAATGTTCTTTACGTTGAAGTGTTAAAATTGAGGCGAGAGTTATCGACAACACAGTCTTCATCCATAAAAACAAATGATAATCAATCAGTTTTGGCACGGATTGATAGTATGGAACAGGAGTTGAGACGTTTAACAGCTGAAACTGAAAGGTTAGAGTTTAGAGTAGACAGAGTAGTTAATGATGGCACAAATAGGGTTCGTGATCTCGAATATAGGTTGGTTGAATTAGAAGGCGGTGATGTAAGTAAAATTGACTTCAGCACAACCCTTGGAGGAGATTTAGAATTAACTTCTGAAAATACGGTGTCAGCAACGTCTGAGCCAGAGTTAGCAATTGGAGAGAAAGCAGATTACGAAAATGCACAAACGGCTTTATTGGAGGAGCGTTTTGAAGACTCCCTGATACTTTTGGAGCGGTTTTTGGAAAATTATCCTGATAGTCCTCTAAGCGCCTCTGTTATTATAGCAAAAGGAAATGCTTATGAGGGATTGGGGGAAATTAAAAAGGCTGCTAGAGCGTATCTTAATAGTTTTTCACTATACGAGGATTCCAGCGTAGCGCCGGAAGCTTTAACATTGTTGGGCAATGCACTTGTAAGCTTGGGACAAACCGATGCTGGATGTCAAACTCTTGCGCAAGTCATTATGCGCTTTCCAGATTCTGATTACAGTCTCGAGGCAGAAGAAATAATGTCGGAGCTGCAGTGTCCCTAACTGATAAAATTCAGTCTTCATTATCTAGAACACTTTCGGATTTCAAAGAACAGTATGGTTTCAATGAGCTGGGTTTGGCTGTTTCTGGTGGAAGCGATAGTTTAGCGATGCTTTACCTGTGTAAGGAGTGGGCAGAATTAAACAAAGTTACATTGAAATGCGTGACGGTGGATCATCAGCTTCGTAAAGAGGCGCTTATGGAGGCTAAAACTGTTGCAGCGCATTGCAGTGAACTTGGTATCAAACATGATATCGTTAAATGGACCCATAAAGATAATTTTAATGGGAATCTTTCCGATTTAGCTCGTTCGGCTCGGTATAGATTAATCAATGAATGGCGCAAAGATATTAAATACGTTTTGATTGGTCACACTCAAAATGATCAGATCGAGACCTTCTTAATGAATTTAAAAAGAGGATCAGGAATTGACGGTTTAAAAGGTATGGCGGCTGTATCAAAAAGGCCTGAGGGATATTTCATTCTAAGACCACTGTTAAATACTAAACGAGAAAGTTTAAAACAGTTTCTTAGGGTGAGAAATATAGAATGGCTAAGTGATCCTTCCAACTCTAATGAGGAATTTGAAAGAATAGTGCAACGCAAGACTTGGGAGTTACTAAAGTCTAAAGGTTTTTCAGAAAGCCGTGTTGAATTAGCTGCGCAGCACATGCAAAGAGCCCATCATGCATTAAACCAAATGTTACCAATTCACTTTAACCAAATTGGGAAACAGGAGCTAACAGATTTATTCTTACAGTATGATGGGTTTTTTTCTCTAGCTGATGAATTTCAAGTTCGCCTAATTTCTGCAATTGTAATGTGGAATGTAAGTTCGCAATATCGTCCAAGGTTTAAGGCGGTTCTAAATGTTCTAAAACAGATTAAAAGTAAGAAAACTGCTGTTCTGGGTGGTACAGTATTCTACCATCATGATGGTCAAATCAGAATTACAACGGAACTGAAATTTATTCAAAATATTAGTGTTAAATGTAAATCTAAAAATGCTTGGAGAGATATTTGGGTAGTAAAAAAAGAAATTAAAGAAGCTTATGTTTCTGCGATAGGAATAGAGGGTAACAAACAGTTATCAAGAATGCAGAAATCTATGATGCCGTATCGCTCTAGGGTTATTCAGCCAGGTATATTTATCAAAGAAAAGTTAATATGTGCTCCGACAATTGATAGTGAATGTGCAAACTATTTATCGTTTTGTGGAATAAAGTTCATTGATTTCTTAATGAGCCATTGAACCTTGTCTATGAGTTTCTATATAAAACAATAACAGAAGTAGATTTGACAATTTTGGAGAAAATCCTTGGGAAATAATCGAAACATAGCATTTTGGGTAGTCCTTTTCTTACTAATAGTGGTACTATTCAATGTTTTCAGCACTGGTAGCAGCAGCATGCAAAGTCGTGAAGTTCCTTTCTCAGAATTTGTCAAAAATGTCAGTGGAGGAGAGATAAGAGCTGTCACACTTGACGGAGAAAGAGTGAGGTTCACTGGACCAGACAACAGAGAACAGTTTACTATCCGCCCCGGAGACGCTGATGTTACTAGTTTGTTAATAGCAAATGATGTTGCAATTAGAGCTGAGCAGCAAGAGACCTCCGGCTTTCAATCGTTCTTAATGACCGTTTTCCCCTTCCTCTTGTTAATAGGCGTTTGGATTTATTTTATGAATCGAATGCAGGGTGGGGGTCGTGGTGGAGCAATGGGTTTTGGAAAGTCCAAAGCTAAACTGCTTACAGAAAAACAAGGTCGCGTAACATTTGATGATGTTGCAGGTATAGACGAAGCCAAAGAAGAGCTGGAAGAGATTGTAGAGTTTCTAAGGAACCCTCAAAAATTCAGTAAATTGGGTGGTAAAATACCCACCGGTGCATTGCTCGTTGGCCCTCCTGGAACTGGTAAAACCCTTCTGGCACGGGCAATCGCTGGCGAGGCGGGCGTGCCATTTTTTACGATTTCAGGTTCAGATTTTGTTGAAATGTTCGTTGGTGTGGGTGCCTCCAGAGTTAGAGATATGTTTGAGCAGGCAAAGAAAAACGCTCCTTGTATAGTATTCATTGATGAAATTGATGCCGTCGGGCGTAATCGTGGTAGCGGATACGGTGGCGGTAATGATGAACGTGAACAAACTCTAAACCAGCTTCTTGTTGAGATGGATGGGTTTGAAGCGAATGAGGGAGTCATTATCTTAGCTGCTACCAACCGAAGAGATGTGCTAGATCCAGCGCTTCTGCGCCCTGGCCGATTTGATCGCACAGTAAATGTGCCAAACCCAGATATAAAGGGCCGAGAAAAAATTCTAAATGTGCATGCTAAAAAAACTCCGTTAGGTCCTGATGTCGATTTGAGACTGATAGCAAGGGGCACACCTGGTTTTTCTGGTGCTGATCTGGCGAACCTAGTCAATGAAGCAGCCTTGATGGCTGCAAGGATTGGTAGATCAGTGATTACAATGATTGATTTCGAAAATGCGAAAGACAAAGTAATGATGGGTTCAGAAAGGCGCTCTATGGTTCTTACCCAGGAGCAAAAAGAAAAAACAGCTTATCATGAAGCTGGCCATGCTGTCGTTGGGTTGGCTTTGCCTCAGTGTGACCCAGTTTACAAAGCCACTATTATACCTCGTGGTGGAGCACTTGGAATGGTTGTGTCCCTTCCTGAAATTGATCGACTGAATTGGCATAAATCAGAATGCGAAGAAAAACTTGCAATGACTATGGCTGGTAAAGCTGCTGAGATTATAAAGTATGGCTCTGATAATGTATCTAATGGACCGGCTGGAGATATACAGCAAGCGTCTGGTTTGGCTAGGGCTATGGTGCTTCGTTGGGGAATGTCTGATAAAGTTGGCAACATTGATTACACTGAGGCTCACGAAGGATATCAAGGTAACACAGCTGGATTTTCTGTATCTGCGAATACTAAAGAGCTTATAGAGGAAGAAGTTAAAAATTTCATACAGCAAGGCTATGACACAGCATTCAAGATTTTAACGAAAAAGAAAAAAGAATGGGAGCGGTTGGCAGCGGGCTTGCTAGAATATGAAACTTTAACTGGAGATGAAATAAAAAGAGTTATGAAAGGTGATCCGCCATTTTCTGATGATGATGGTAAAGATGATGGCAGTGCTGCCGCCCCATCAGTGACTGCAATCCCGAAAACAAAACCTAAGGCTAAGCCTACTGGTCCAATGGAGCCAGAGCCAAGTTAAAAAAGTTTTAAAAGGTTATTTACAAAAAAATTTTTGCGGGCTTAAGCGTGTATAGCTCCTGTGCCGCAGGCCAATGCCGCTTCACGTATGGCTTCAGAGTAGGTCGGATGAGCATGGCATGTGAGAGCTAAATCTTCAGCTGATGCCCCAAACTCCATTGCAACGCATAATTCGTGTATTAGATCTCCTGCCGCTGGTCCTATTATATGAGCACCCAAAATTCGATCAGTATCTTTATCTGCTATGATTTTTACAAAACCGTCGGCAGCAAAGTTTGCTTTTGCCCTTCCATTTCCCATGAACATAAATTTTCCAACCTTGATTGATCGGTTGTTTTCTTTGGCTTGTTCTTCAGTCAACCCAACAGATGCTACCTCTGGCGCAGTGTAAATTACGCTTGGTATAACTTGATAGTTGACATGACCGCTTTTACCGGCAATTTGCTCTGCCACTGCCATGCCCTCATCCTCTGCTTTGTGAGCTAACATAGGACCCTCAATTACATCACCGATCGCGTAGATGTTTGGAAGTGTTGTTTCCCAACTAGCATTAGTTATAATATGGCCTCGGTCGTTTAATTTAATGTCTAATGCCTCCAACCCAAGACCATGGGTATTGGGTTTTCTTCCCGTTGCAACCAAAATGACATCTGATTCAATTTCATGTGCGCTATCATCTTTATTAAGCTTATATTGTACTTTTCCTTTTGATTTTGATTTAGTGGCTGACTGAACAGCTGCTCCCATAATGAATGATATATCTTGTTTTTTTAAGATTCTCTGAAAGGTTTTTTGTACCTCGGTATCCATGCCAGGTGTAATATGATTAAGGTATTCCAAAATCGTAACTTTAGTTCCAAGCCTTGCGTAGACCGATCCCAGCTCCAAACCAATAACCCCAGCGCCGATAACTGTCATCGTTTTTGGTATTTTTGGTAATGAAAGTGCTCCAGTTGAAGAAACAATTATCTTCTCATCAATTTTTACATTAGGAATTGTGCTTGGCTCTGAACCCGAGGCGATGACAATGTTGTTTGCTTCAAAAGTTTTTTCATTTATTTGGACTTTTCCCTCTCCCGATATTGAGGCCCAACCTTTTAAATGTTCAATTTTATTTTTCTTAAATAGAAATTCTATGCCTTTTGTATTAGCTTCAATTGTTTCAGATTTATAATTTTGCATTTTAGCCCAGTCCACAGATGGAGTTTTTGCTATTAATCCCATTTTCTCAAAATTATGTTCTGCTTCATGAAGTTGATGACTTGCATGAAGTAAAGCTTTTGAAGGGATGCAACCTACGTTAAGGCATGTTCCTCCAAGAGTATCCCGCCCCTCGACACAGGCTGTCTTGAGGCCAAGCTGTGCGCAGCGAATAGATGCAACATATCCTCCTGGACCACCTCCTATCACTATAACATCATACTTAGACATTTGTTATTTCCTTCCTGAAAATCATTAGAGATCCATAAGAAGTCTTCTAGGATCCTCGAGCGCTTCCTTAACTCTTACCAGAAAAGTAACGGCGCCTTTTCCATCTACAATGCGGTGGTCATAACTCAAAGCAAGATACATCATTGGACGAATAACTACTTCACCATTGACTGCTACGGGACGGTCTTGAATTTTATGCATACCAAGGATTCCTGATTGAGGAGGATTAAGGATTGGAGAGGACATAAGAGATCCATAAACTCCACCGTTTGAAATAGTGAATGTTCCACCTTGCATTTCATCCATACTTAGTTTTCCGTCTCTTGCTCTTTTCCCCTTTTCAGCAATAGACTTTTCAATTTCGGCAAAAGACATGGTGTCAGCATTTCGTATGACAGGAACTACTAATCCTGTCGGTGTACCAGCTGCTATCCCCATATGAACGTAATTTTTATAAACTATTTCCGTGCCATCTATTTCAGAATTTACCTCAGGAACTTCTTTGAGGGCATGGCAGCATGCCTTTGTAAAGAATGACATAAAACCTAATTTGGTGCTATGTTTTCTTTCGAATAAATCTTTAAACTCACTTCGTAATGACATAACTTCTGTCATGTCGACTTCGTTGTAAGTAGTGAGCATCGCAGCTGTATTTTGACTGTCTTTGAGACGTTTTGCTATTGTTTGCCTTAAACGGGTCATTTTTACCCGTTCTTCTCTATCAGCGTCCTCCGCTGGGCTTGGTGGGCGGGATATTGTTTCGTTTGGTTTTATTTCTTGTGACGCTGAGTTTGCCATTTGCTCTACATCACTTTTCATTATTCGACCATCCCTGCCTGACCCAATTATTTTATCTGCAGAAATTCCTTTTTCAGCCATCAACTTTTTAGCTGACGGGGCATTTTCAAAATCAGATTTCTTTTCTCCGGCTGGTGATTTTGAACTATCTGTAGTCACGCCTTTTGTCTTAGCAGGTAGGCTGCCCGCAACTATTGCCAGACTTCCTCCAGCGTTAACTAAATCACCTTCTGGGACTAAAATTTCTTCAAGGAAACCTGATACTGGCGAGGGGACTTCAACTGATACTTTGTCGGTTTCTAGCTCACAAACCATTTCATCTTGTTTAACTTCGTCACCAACACTTTTAAACCAAGTGGCAACAGTAGCTTCACTAACGGACTCACCTAGCGTAGGCACATTTATTTCTGTACGTGAAATAGTTCCAACTTCATTTTCCTTTTTAGACGTGTCTTTTGCTTCATCATTTGATTTTTTGGTGGTCCCTTCTCCTATAGTTGTGAGAAGTGCGTCCATGCTAACGACTGTTCCTTCTTGGGCTATGATTTCCCCCATAATTCCAGCAACGGGGCTTGGGACTTCTACCGTAACCTTATCGGTCTCAAGCTCACAAAGCATTTCATCTATATTTATGCTATCACCAGGTTGTTTAAACCATGTAGCGACTGTTGCTTCGGTTACGCTTTCGCCAAGAGTTGGAACACGCACATCGGTCATTTTTTGTTTTCCTTTAAATTCAAAGCCTCTTCAACGAGCAGTTTTTGTTGTTCTTTGTGCTGGCTTGCCAGTCCTGTAGCCGGCGAAGCACTCGCTGGTCTTCCCACATAAATCGGTCTTTTAAATTTGGCTTTCATTCTGCTTAGAACCCACTCAATATTTGGTTCCATGAAAGACCAAGCCCCCTGGTTTTTTGGCTCTTCTTGGCACCAAACCATTTCTGCATTTTGGAATCTTTCAAGTTCTTTGAGGGCAGACATTGCAGGAAAAGGGTAAAATTGCTCAAATCGAAGGAGATAAATGTCATTTAGCCCTCTTGCATCTCTTTCTTCCAATAAATCAAAATAGACTTTGCCAGAGCACATTACTACCCGTCTTATGTTTTTATCCTTGGCTAATTCAGTCGATGAACTTCCCTTTTCAGCATCGTCCCATAGTACTCGATGAAACGAGGAACCATTTGTAAAGTCTTCTATTTTAGACGTACATAGTTTATTTCGTAAAAGTGACTTGGGCGTCATAAGAACGAGTGGTTTTCGGAAATCCCTATGTACTTGCCTCCTTAGTATATGAAAATAATTAGCGGGTGTTGAGCAATTAGCGACGATCCAATTATCTTGGCCACACATTTGCAAAAAACGTTCTAATCTAGCTGAGCTGTGCTCTGGACCTTGCCCTTCAAAACCATGCGGTAATAACATCGTTAAACCGGACATTCGAAGCCATTTACTTTCACCAGAACTAATAAATTGATCAAACATTATCTGAGCACCATTAGCGAAATCACCAAATTGTGCTTCCCACAGAACTAATGCGTTTGGTTCGGCCAGAGAATAGCCATATTCAAACCCTAAAACTGCATACTCTGATAACATTGAGTCTATAACTTCGTATTTTGCTTGGCCTTGCCTGATATTATTAAGTGGATAGTAACGTTCTTCTGTTGACTGATTAATCAAACCGGAATGTCTTTGACTAAAGGTTCCTCTTGTGCTGTCTTGTCCTGCTAATCTTACAGGATAGCCTTCTGTTAGCAGTGATCCAAACGCAAGTGCTTCAGCTGTTGCCCAGTCAAAACCTTCGCCGTTTTTAAACATTTTTTCTTTTGTGTCTAAGAGCCTAGAAACTGTTTTATGAATTTCATATCCTTCGGGCACATGAGATAGAGCTTTGCCAATGTCAGTGAAAGTTTCTGTGCTTATTGCTGTTTTTCCTCTTTGATAGTCATCTTTATTTTTATCTAAATGCGACCAACGTCCATCTAACCAATCAGCCTTGTTAGGTTTGTAATTTCGCCCAGCTTCAAACTCATCATTCATTTTTGCTTGAAACGAAGCTTTCATATCCTCAATTTCGCCTTCAGGAATTAGACCATCTTTAACTAATCTGTTGGTGTATATTGAAAGCGAAGTTTTTTGTTTTTTTATGTGCTTGTACATGAGGGGGTTTGTAAACATTGGTTCATCCCCTTCGTTGTGTCCAAAGCGCCTGTAACAAATGATATCTAAAACAACATCTTTTTGAAATTTTTGTCGAAATTCCGTCGCTACTTTGGCTGCATGAACAACGGCTTCTGGATCATCTCCATTTACATGAAATATTGGAGCTTCGACCATTAATGCTATATCTGTTGGGTAAGGGGAAGATCGGCTGAAATGGGGCGCTGTTGTAAAGCCGATTTGGTTATTGACAACGATGTGCATGGTCCCGCCAGTTTTATGCCCAACCAAACCGGATAATCCGAAACACTCAGCAACAACGCCTTGGCCAGCAAATGCAGCATCTCCATGAAGAAGTACTGGCATTACAGAGGTTCGATTATTGTCTTTTAATTGTTCTTGTTTTGCGCGTGCTTTACCTAAGACCACAGGGTTAACTGCTTCCAAGTGACTGGGGTTTGCAGTTAAGGATAAATGAACAACATTTCCATCAAATTCTCGATCTGATGATGCGCCAAGGTGGTATTTTACATCTCCTGATCCATCTACAGCATCTGGTTTAAAAGATCCTCCCTGAAATTCGTTAAATATCGCTCGGTAAGGTTTGTTCATAACGTTGGCCAGTACCGATAAGCGGCCTCGGTGAGGCATACCTATAACGATTTCTTTAACCCCAAGTGCACCTCCACGTTTTATAATTTGTTCCATGGCAGGAATTAGGCTTTCTCCTCCATCCAAACCAAAACGCTTGGTGCCCATGTACTTAACATGAAGAAATTTTTCGAAGCCTTCTGCTTCTACAAGCTTATTCAAAATTGCCTTTCGGCCTTCCCTGGTAAATTTAATTTCTTTTCCAAAGCCTTCTATCCGTTCTTTGAGCCATGCTGACTGCTCTGGATCGGATATATGCATGTACTGTAAAGCAAATGTTCCACAATAAGTTCTTTGAACTATTTCAACGATTTGCCGCATTGTTGCGATTTGAAGGCCCAATACATTGTCGATGAAAATTGGGCGGTCCATATCTGTATCCGAAAACCCATAATTGTTGGGCTCTAACGAATTCTTTGCATCAGAAACGTCGCGCATTGCTAGAGGGTCTAAATCAGCTGCAAGGTGGCCCCTTATCCTGTAGGCCCTAATAAGCATAAGCGCTCTAACGCTATCTAAAACGGCCCGCTGTATTGCGTCATTAGATATTTCAATATTTTTTTCTTGTGCAACCTTATTTATTTTCTGTGCAATCTGGTCGGCCTCTTCATCGGGAGCCCATTGGCCGTCCATCGCAGCCGTAAGATCATCATTTAGAGTAGGGGGCCAATCCCGTCTTCCCCAACTTGGGCCTTCTGCTTCTCTTTTGATGCTTACTTCATCATCACCCATCGCCTCAAAGAAATTTTGCCAAGTCTCATCAAGGGCTTTAGGATCTTGTGCATATTGTGCATATAGCTGCTCTAAATACTCAGCATTGTGCCCTTGCATAAAGGAAGAGGCTTTAAATTGTGAGTTGGGGGACTGATCATTCATAATTTGCGCCTAAATTTTTAGTTTCCTGAATTCATTAAATTTTGTGTATCTAACCAATCGCTTTCAATACGGCTTCGCCTAAACTGCCGGGGCTTTCCGCTACTACTATACCAGCAGATTGCATAGCTTCGATTTTGTCTTCGGCGCCTCCTTTGCCTCCCGCCACAATTGCTCCCGCGTGACCCATCCGTCTTCCAGGAGGTGCCGTGCGCCCTGCTATAAATCCTGCAGTTGGCTTTGCGCGCCCTTTTTTTGCTTCGTCTTTTAAGAACTGTGCAGCTTCTTCTTCCGCAGAGCCCCCTATCTCTCCAATCATTATAATGCTCTCTGTTTCATCATCCTTTAGAAACCATTCTAAGACGTCGATATGTTCTGTTCCTTTTATGGGATCCCCGCCAATTCCAACACAAGATGATTGCCCTAATCCGACATCAGATGTTTGCTTAACAGCTTCATAAGTTAAAGTGCCTGACCTTGACACAACACCAACAGAACCGCGTTTATGGATGTGGCCAGGCATAATGCCTATTTTGCATGCATCAGGAGTTATTACGCCAGGGCAGTTTGGCCCAATAAGTATAGAAGAAGTATTTTCTAGTGCTCTTTTTACTTTCAGCATGTCTTGAACGGGTATACCTTCAGTGATGCAAACAATAAGTTCCATTTGAGCATCTATTGCCTCTAAAATGGAGTCTGCTGCGAAAGGTGGCGGTACATATATCACACTAGCATCTGCATTTGTTTGATCTTTTGCTTCATGCACAGAATTAAATACAGGCAACCCAAGGTGATCACTCCCGCCTTTGCCTGGGGTTACCCCACCTACCATTTTTGTTCCATAAGCTATGGCTTGCTCAGAATGAAAGGTTCCTTGCGAACCGGTAAAACCCTGGCAGATTACCTTAGTCGTTTCATCTATTAAAACTGCCATTATTTACCCTTTCACAGCCTTTACGATTTTTTCTGCCCCGTCTTTCAAGTCATTTGCAGCTATCACATCGAGTCCAGAGTTATTAATTATATTTTTTCCTTGCTCCACGTTGGTTCCTTCCAATCGTACGACTAGAGGGACTTTAAGTCCGACCTCTTTAACGGCAGCAACTACCCCTTCAGCGATGACGTCGCATCGCATGATCCCCCCAAAAATGTTTACTAAGATACCTTTTACTTTTGGGTCAGATGTAATTATTTTGAAAGCTTCAGTGACTTTTTCTTTTGTAGCTCCTCCGCCTACATCTAAAAAGTTGGCCGGTTCGGCTCCGTACAATTTAATTATGTCCATGGTCGCCATAGCAAGTCCTGCTCCATTTACCATACAACCAATCTCGCCATCTAGAGCGATGTAATTAAGGTCATATTTGCTAGCTTCTAACTCTTTAGGATCTTCTTCGGTTGTATCTCTCAAATCTGCTATATCTTGGTGTCTGTAAATTGCGTTGCTATCAAAACCGACCTTTGCGTCTAAAACCGTTAAATTGCCAGTTTTAGTAACAATTAATGGATTGATTTCTAACATTTCCATATCTTTATCTACGAATGCTCTGAAGAGTTGCCCCATGAGTTTTACGCACTCTTTTACTTGGGAATTCTCTAGGCCTAGGGCAAAAGCAATTTTTCTACCATGGAATGCTTGATAACTTGTCGCCGGATCAATTGAGAACGATAAAATTTTCTCTGGATTTGTAGCAGCAACATCTTCAATATCCATTCCACCCTCAGTCGAACAAACAAAAGATACTCTAGAAGTTGCTCTGTCCACCAAAAGAGCAAGGTATAGTTCTCGTTCAATTTCAGCGCCTTGCTCAATATAAACTCGGTTTACTTGCTTTCCTATCGGACCGGTTTGATGGGTGACTAATGTACGGCCAAGCATTTTTTTTGCTTCGTCAGCAGCTTGCTCAACTGATGTTGCTATTCTTACGCCACCGCTTTCACCTGCATCCTGCTCTTTGAATGAGCCTTTTCCTCGTCCACCAGCGTGGATTTGTGCTTTGACAACCCAAATTGGGCCATCAAGCTCACCAGCTGCTGTCTTTGCATCTTCAGATTTTACGACGATTCTTCCGTCTGATACAGGCGCTCCATAGGAACGGAGCAAGCCTTTAGCTTGATATTCGTGGATATTCATTTTGCAACCTTGTGTTGGTGGGCTGCATGCTTAGTGACATCAAACTAAAAATAATAAAAACAATTTATTCAAAAAAAATGCAAAAAACACTTATTAAAATAATTTGTGATCACTAAAATTTTTTATGTGATCACAAAATAGAAGACTTTCTGATTATGCAATTAGATTTGTCAATGTTACTGTTTGAGAGTCTCGTCTATTTCTTTACACGCTTTGACAAGACCGTTTACTGCTTGAACTGATTTATCAAACATAATTTGTTCATCTTTACTCAGTTTAATTTCAACTATTCTCTCAATGCCGTTTGCTCCAATTATTGTAGGTACACCAACATACATACCATTCAGCCCAAATTGGTTTTCACAATATGCTGCGCACGGTAAAAGTCGTTTTTGGTCTTTAAGATAAGCTTCGGCCATTTCAATTGCTGCTGTTGCTGGTGCATAAAATGCTGACCCTGTTTTCAAAAGCCCAACAATTTCTGCGCCTCCATCCCGCGTTCGTTGAATTATTCCTTCCAATTTTTCTGATGTTGTCCATCCCATCTCAACTAAGTCCGGCAGGGGAATTCCTGCTACGGTGGAGTAACGTGCAAGAGGGACCATTGTATCGCCATGCCCACCTAAAACAAATGCAGTTACATCTTTCATTGAAACTTTAAATTCATCGGCAAGAAAATGTCTAAATCTTGCGCTATCCAAGACGCCGGCCATACCACAAACTTTTTGGTGAGGTAGCCCAGAAAATTCACGTAGTGCCCAGACCATTGCATCCAGTGGATTTGTAATACAGATAACAAACGCATTTGGAGCATAATCTCTGATACCCTCTCCGACAGATTTCATTACCTTCAGATTGATACCGATTAGGTCGTCACGGCTCATGCCAGGCTTTCTTGGCACTCCGGCAGTGACTATGCAAACATCCGCGCCGGCAATGTCGGAATAAGACTGAGTTCCCTTCAGTTGAGCGTCAAAACCTTCAGCAGGACCTGATTCCGCTATATCGAGCGCTTTACCTTCGGGTATACCTTCGGCGATATCAAAGAGAATAACATCACCCAGTTCCTTGATTGCTGTCAGATGGGCTAATGTACCACCGATTTGGCCGGCTCCAATAAGAGCTATCTTTGGTCTGGTCATGAGATTTACTCCTTAAAATAACTTATGTTTCGGGTGCTAATCCCTAATTAGGCATTCTGCAAGCCCGTGATAGTACTCCAAGCATGATAAAAGAGGTTTTTTGTCCCAAATACTCATTATTTACATATTAAATCAAAACTAATTCAGATAAATCTTAAAGGATGTACCTTAACTTTGAGTTTATACTGATTGCCGCTTCTGCGACTGTTTTCGCAGGAATAAGTAAAGGCGGTTTTGGGTCTGGCGCGGCTTTTGCTTCGGCTGCCATTTTAGCAACAATTATTGAACCAGGAAGCGCTATTGGAATAATGCTTCCACTTCTAATCCTAATGGATTTAGGAAGTTTGAGGCCATATTGGAAGAAATGGATGCCCCGAGAGTCTTGGATACTTATCTTAGGTAGTATTCCTGGGGTTATTTTGGGCGCTTTTCTTTACTCCAACGTAAGTGCTGACTTTTTTAGAATATTGATAGGAATTATTTGTCTTGCTTTTGTTTTTTGGCAGGCACTTCAAAAGTGGAATATTATCCAGAAATCTATTCGTCCAATTAGAAATTTTTATGGAATTTTGTTAGGATGCTTTGCTGGATTTACAAGTTTTATTAGCCATGCAGGTGGTCCACCGGCGGCGATTTACCTTTTATCTAAAAACCCTACGAAGACCGAATACCAAGCAACGACTGTTATTGTGTTTTGGGCTGTCAATTTAGCAAAGGCTATACCATACACATTTTTGGGCTTGTTTACACTCGACACACTTCTTCTGGATCTTGTTTTATCACCTTTTGCTTTGCTAGGTGTTTGGATTGGCGTAAAAGCCCACTACATGATTTCAGAAAAATTGTTTTTTGCGTTTACCTATATTTTGCTGACCTTAACTGGTTTGAGACTTATTTGGGTTGCGATTATTTAGCTAAAATCCGTTTACGAACGCAAAGATCAGTAGTAAGCCTTTGGTGTCAAAATTACTGTGTCGAGAGGAGTCTGAGATGGGAACATTGATATTTGGAGTAATGTTGTGGGCTCTTCCGCATTGGTTTAAGCGTATTATGCCTAAAATCAGAAATACTCTTGGCCAACTAGGTCGTATTGTTGTTGCATTGGCAATACTAGCTTCAATTATTCTCATGATTTTTGGATATCGTTCTGCCCCTGTTATTACTATCTGGACCCCCCCCGCTTTCTTAGTGCATCTCAATAGTCTTTTAATGTTGATCGCCTTCGCCGTTTTTGCAGTATCACACACTAAAGGAAGATTTAGGGGCTTACTCAGGCATCCGATGCTCCATTCAGTGCAAATTTGGGCTGTAGCGCATCTTTTAGTTAACGGTGATCTTGCTTCAATTATCTTATTTGGATCCATGCTTCTATGGGCAACTGGCTCTATATTGTTGATTAACAGAGCAGAAGCTTGGAATAGGCCCGCGCCTGGAGATAAGCCTAAAGACATATTGTTTATTGGTATAACGATTGCATCATTTCTAGTCGTAGCTGCAATTCACGCTTTTTTCGGTGTTTGGCCGTTTCCTAGCAGCTAAGATTCCTTTAGCGAAATTTAAAGAGATTTTAAGTTTGTTACGTCAACAAATTATCGTCCTTTTAACTTCTAAAATCTCTGTAGTTCTTTAAATTTATCAAGTCAAAATGCCACAGACGTTTTCCACTGATTACAAGAAATCGCACTGGTAAAAGCCGAAAATTATACTATTAATGTAGGAGCACGACGATAATATGGGTGAATTTACCATGGCTGATACGGACCAGAGCAACAGACCTCTGTCGCCCCACTTAACTATTTACAGACCACAACTAACGTCTGTGAGCTCAATATTGATACGTATTACTGGGAACGCTCTTATTTTTTGTGTTTTTTTGATTATTTGGTGGCTGTTTGCCGCAGCCACTTCTGAGCAGTACTTTATATTTGCAGATGCAATATTAACGAGTTGGTTCGGTGAACTAGTATTACTCTGTTCGCTCTGGGCAATTTGGTACCACTTCCTGGGTGGTGTGCGGCATTTAATTTGGGATAGGGCAATTGGTTTAGATTTAAAAACCGCTGAGATCTTTGGGTGGATAGTAGTGATTGGATCGTTTTTGTTAACAATTTTAACGGTAATCCTTTTATGAAAAAAATTCAGTGTTTTTTGATTTGAAGGTGTAAAAATTATGAGTAGCTCTAAGTCTATTTTTGGACATCATTCCGAAATGAAAATCACCTCAATTTTGCTGTTTTTTTTGGTTCCGGCTTTTATTTTCATGTTTGGATCAATTGTTGGTGAAGATTATGAGGCCGTGTTAAAGTATTTTTCCAGACCTTGGCCTGCATTGATCACTTCACTCACTATCGTCATAGGCCTGCAACATTTTCAGTCAGGTGCCCAGGTTCTAATTGAAGACTATATTCGTGGTTCAGCTCATAAATTAGCTATAATCTTCGTCAAATCAGTTAGTTACTTTTTAATGGTCGTTGGTCTCTACGCTATTGCTAGAATGGCGTTTTAAAGGTGAATTAAATGTTAGCATATTCTTATGAAACCCATGACTATGATGTAGTTGTTGTTGGAGCGGGCGGAGCTGGACTAAGGGCTACCCTAGGAATGGCTGAACAAGGCCTGAAAACAGCCTGCGTGACAAAAGTATTCCCGACCCGTTCTCATACAGTTGCCGCTCAAGGAGGGATAGCGGCTTCTTTGTCTAATATGGGCCCTGATCACTGGCAGTGGCATATGTATGACACTGTAAAAGGGTCTGACTGGCTAGGAGATACCGATGCAATGGAGTATCTCGCTCGCGAAGCACCTAAGGCGGTTTATGAACTAGAGCATTACGGAGTGCCCTTTAGTAGGACTGAAGAGGGTAAAATTTATCAACGGCCATTTGGTGGTCATACGACTGAATTTGGAGAAGGACCACCAGTTCAAAGAACTTGCGCTGCTGCCGACAGGACGGGGCATGCAATCCTTCACACGCTCTATGGCCAATCTCTAAAAAATGAGGCTGAGTTTTATATAGAGTACTTTGCGTTAGATCTTATGTTTTCGGATGATGGCGTATGTACGGGGGTGGTCTGTTGGAAGTTAGATGATGGATCCATTCATGTTTTTAATGCTAAAATGGTGGTTCTTGCTACTGGGGGATACGGGCGGGCTTACTTCAGTGCAACCTCTGCGCATACATGTACAGGCGACGGTGGTGGTATGGTTGCCCGGGCAGGCCTTCCACTTCAAGACATGGAGTTCGTTCAATTTCACCCAACTGGGATATACGGATCTGGATGCTTGATAACGGAAGGTGCTCGCGGTGAGGGAGGCTATCTTACTAATTCTGAGGGTGAACGTTTTATGGAACGTTACGCGCCTCATTATAAAGATTTAGCACCTCGAGATTACGTATCGCGGTGTATGACAATGGAAATTCGAGAAGGTCGTGGTGTTGGCAGGGATGGTGATCACATCCACCTAAATTTAAGTCATTTACCACCTGATGCTCTTGCAGAGCGTCTTCCTGGCATTTCTGAGAGTGCTAAAATATTTGCCGGTGTTGATGTAACTAAACAGCCCATTCCAGTGTTGCCAACAGTCCATTACAATATGGGTGGTATTCCTACTAATTACTGGGGTGAAGTCATTAACCCAAGTGCAGAGGATCAAAATGCGACAGTGCCTGGTTTGATGGCTGTCGGTGAGGCGGGATGTGCCTCTGTGCATGGTGCCAATAGATTGGGATCCAACTCACTAATTGATCTTGTTGTATTTGGTAGGGCGGCTGGTTTGAGAGCAGGTCAAGTTATAGATCGAAGGAGTAAAATCCCAGCAACTAATGTGTTAGCAGTTGAATCCACATTAGACCGTTTTGACAAGTTACGATATGCAAAAGGCTCTGTTCCCACATCAGATTTGCGTTTAGAAATGCAAAAAACAATGCAAAAAGATGCTGCAGTTTTTAGAACTTCAGAGACTATGTCCCAAGGGCTCAAGGACATGGTAAGCCTAGCTGAAAAGGTAAATGACCTAAATGTTACTGATCGGTCTTTAGTTTGGAATAGCGATTTGATGGAAACCCTAGAATTAACAAACCTTATGCCAAATGCCTTAGCTACTATTGCTGGAGCAGAGGCTCGAAAAGAAAGCCGAGGTGCACATGCTCATGAGGATTATACCTCTAGAGACGATGAACAATGGAGAGTTCATACATTGGCGCAAATCGATGGATCAAACATAAAGTTATCATACAGAGATGTAATACGTGATCCATTGACAGATGAAACAGAGGGAGGGATCCAAGTTGAAAAGATCGAACCCAAAGAAAGAACTTTTTAATTTTTTGTACTAGGTTTAGCCCAGAAATGTTTTTAAAAATTATAAAATTGAATTTGAGTAAGAACGGAGTTGGTTGATGGTTCAGCTAAGATTGCCAAAAAATTCTAGAGTTTTGACAGGAAAAACTTGGCCTAAGCCAAAAGGAGCTACAAATATCCGTAAATTCAAAGTTTATCGCTGGTCTCCAGATGATAATGAGAATCCCCGCGTTGATACATATTTTGTTGATGTAGACACCTGTGGGCCTATGATACTTGATGCACTTATTAAGATTAAAAGTGAGATTGACCCCACTTTAACTTTTAGGCGCTCTTGTCGAGAGGGTATTTGTGGGTCTTGCGCCATGAACATTGACGGTATAAACACTTTAGCCTGTATTTATGGGCTTGATGAAATCAAGGGCGACATAAATATATATCCTCTTCCTCATATGCCTGTGATCAAGGACCTAATCCCTGATTTAACTAATTTCTATGCCCAACACGCTTCCATTATGCCTTGGCTAGAAACCAAAACAAATAGGCCTAGTGAAGAATGGAAGCAATCAATTGAAGATCGAAAAAAATTGGATGGTCTTTACGAATGTGTGATGTGTGCCTCTTGCTCAACATCATGTCCTTCTTACTGGTGGAATAGCGATAGGTATTTAGGTCCAGCAGCACTTTTACATGCTTATAGATGGATAATTGATAGTAGAGATCAAGCAACCGATGAACGACTAAAAGATCTTGATGACCCTTTTAAGCTCTATCGTTGTCATACGATTATGAACTGTGCAAAAACTTGCCCAAAAGGCCTCAATCCTGCATTGGCCATAGCTGAAGTCAAAAAGCTAATGGTTGAAAAAGCAAACTAAAAAATAGTGTTGATTATTTAGTTGAAATTGCCGCTTCAAGGGCAATTTCGACCATATCGCCAAACGAGCTTTGCCTTTCCTCTGGAGGAAGGGCTTCACCCGTTTGCAGGTGATCTGAGACTGTTAAAACAGCCAATGCGCGACAACCATGTCTAGCAGCCAAATTGTAAAGCTCAGCTGCTTCCATTTCTACTCCTAAAATGCCATGCCTAACCATTTGTTCATTAAGATCTGGTCTCTCATCATAAAAAACATCGGAGGAATAAATTCCTCCAATATGTATTTTGCTTTTTTTATCTTGGGATGCTTTGGCAGCAGCGGAAAGCAAATCAAAGTCGGCGCATGGAGCAAAGTTTAGTTCACGAAAAATCGTAGATGAGGGTGTTTGCGTAGATGATGCAGTTTGAGCTAAAATAATGTCGCGAATTTTCACAAATTTTTGCATTCCTCCGCAAGAGCCAATTCTAATAAGAGTTTTTGCACCGTATTCTTTTATAAGTTCGTTTACGTAAATCGACAGAGACGGCATTCCCATTCCTGATCCGTGAATGGTAATTTCAGTATCTTTATAATTACCTGTAAAACCAAGCATCCCCCTTACCTGGTTTACTAATCTTGGTTTTGTTAAAAAATTCTCAGCTGCCCATTTTGCACGATATGGATCTCCAGGCATCAATACAATGTCTGCGATATCTTCTTTTGCGGCATTTATATGTGGTGTCATTATTTATTCCTTCGCCCATATTTTATAAAAGGAGTTAAATCTGCAATTCGGTCATATAATTTTCTTGCAGGGATGTTAAATTCCTGCGTCAGCCAGTAGACAGTTGGGGTCCCGAAGTTATCAGCCTCTTTATAGACGCTTTCAATTAACAGCTGACCTATCCTGTTTCCCCGACTTTTGGGACTAACATAAAGATCTTGCAAGTAGCAGACGTCCTCAATTTTCCAGTTATGTGGATGAAAAATATAATGGACAAGGCCAACCAAACCATCTTTACCTTCTGCCACCAATGCATTTTGTCTGCGTTGATTGTTATCAATTAACTTATTGAAAGTTTCCTCAATCACTTCATGGCTTAGAGATGTTTCATAGAAATCCAAGTATGCGATCCAGAGCTTTCGCCATTCCACATAATCGACTTTAGCTAGAGGTCTTATATTCATTTCTTGCAGCTTAAAATTATTTTTTCTAGGCTACCTGATTACATTTTAAATAATATTTTTCAATCAGGTTTCGTTTCTGCTCTTTCTTGAAAATAACTTTTTACTCGGCAGCAATTTCTCTTGGTTCAGCTAAATTTACTATATCCATCATTATAGTATTCATCTCAAAATCTTTTGGCGTATAGACTTTGGCAATCCCCATTTGAAGCAATTTGGATTTATCTTCCTCAGGAATAATTCCTCCAACCACTACTGGTATATTCATTAACCCCTCTTCTGCGAGTAAGGTCATCATATCTTGGACAAGTGGTATATGACTTCCGGACAAGATAGACAGTCCTATAACATGGGCTTTGCTCGTTTTTACTGTATCAACAAGTTCTTGGGGTGTCAGACGGATACCTTCATATTCAATCTTCATTCCACAGTCGCGAGCTCTGGACGCAATTTGCTCAGCCCCATTAGAATGTCCGTCCAGCCCTGGTTTTCCTATTAAAAATTTAAGTCTTTCGCCTAACTTATCGCTCACAGCATCGACTGCACTACGAATTTCGTCTAAACCTTCTGTTTGATTAGAAATACCCGCTGCCACTCCTGTTGGACCACGATATTCACCGTATATATTTCTCATTTCCTGTGCCCATTCCCCAGTGGTGGCCCCAGCTTTTGCAGCCTCTATGCTAGCTGGCATAATATTTTTACCGGCTAACGCCGCTTTTCTTAAATTATTTAAAGCGTTTTCTACGGTCGTTTGATTTCGGCTGGCTCTCCACTTATTCAGTCGATCAATTTGGTCCTTTTCAACTAATGGATCGACAACCATAATTCCTCCATCGCCTGAAACTAGTGGCGACTCTTCAGTGTTTATATATTTGTTGACACCAACCACTGTCGTTTGTTTGCTTTCAATATTTTGTAGCCTGAGAGTGTTGCTTTCCACTAAACGTGATTTCATGTAATCTATAGACTCCAAAGCACCGCCTTGGGACTCGATCGTTTTTAACTCATATCGCGCGCTTGTTTTTAAAGCTTCTACTTTCGTATCAACGACTGAGTTGCCGTCAAATAAATCCTCGTACTCTAATAGATCTGTCTCAAAGGCCATTATTTGTTGCATTCGCATAGACCACTGTTGGTCCCAAGGTCTGGGAAGGCCTAAAGCTTCATTCCAAGCGGGCAGTTGCACTGCTCGAGCTCGAGCCTTTTTCGATAGAGTTACTGCCAGCATTTCAATCAAAATACGGTAAACATTATTTTCAGGTTGTTGTTCTGTTAATCCGAGACTGTTTACCTGTACACCATATCTGAAGCGGCGGAATTTAGGATTTTCAATGCCGTAACGTTCTATTAAGATTTCATCCCATAAATCAACAAAAGCTCTCATTTTACACATTTCTGTAACAAACCGAATGCCAGCGTTTACAAAGAATGACAGCCGACCACATAGTTCTGGAAATTCGCCGTTTGGAACACGGGTTTTTAATTCATCCAGAACAGATATTGCCGTTGCCAGAGCATATGCTAACTCTTGTTCGGGAGTAGCTCCTGCTTCCTGAAGATGATAGGAGCATATGTTCATAGGGTTCCATTTGGGTATGTTATGGAAACAATATTCCGCTACGTCTCCAATTAACCTCATTGAAGGTCTTGGAGGGCAGATGTAAGTGCCTCGGCTCAAGTATTCTTTTACAAGATCATTCTGAACAGTGCCTTTTAGTTTAGAAATATCGGCTCCTTGTTCCTCGGCTACGGCCACGTAGAGTGCTAAAAGCCAAGGGGCAGTCGCATTAATGGTCATCGAGGTATTCATGTCTTCTAAGGGTATTTGATCGAACAAAGTTCGCATATCTCCTAGGTGACTAATAGGTACTCCTACCTTTCCAACTTCTCCTCGAGCTAAAATATGGTCACTGTCGTACCCTGTCTGCGTTGGTAGATCGAATGCAACTGAAAGACCGGTTTGCCCTTTATCAAGGTTTGATCGATAAAGCTTATTTGAAGCTTTCGCCGTAGAATGGCCAGCATATGTTCTTATCAGCCAAGGGCGATCTTTTTCTTTTTGTGACACTTAGAGTTTCCCAGATAATAATATTACGCATTTTCACGCCTTTATTTAGAAATTTAAATAAAAAGTCAATTTTCTGCGGTGCAGAGTAGAGACTTTGCTGATAAATCTTCATTATCTTCAATAAGAATACGAATTTTGAAAAAAAAATTAGTATAAAAAACAATAAATTATAATATTTTTAATTTCCTTTTGAAATAAAATTACTAAAATATATAAAAATAGGTTGTAATATTACCCTATAAATTATAATGCTTTTGCAGCGAAATAATATTTCGCTTTAATTTAAATTGATGGAGAAACTAATGGCTTTAGATGCAAACGATTCTTTACTTCGCTATGATGCACCTGAAAAAGAACTTTATGAGATAGGGGAAATTCCTCCTATTGGCTATGTTCCTCCAAAGATGTTGGCTTGGACGATACGCCGTGAGCGACATGGAGAGCCCGACCAATCTTTCAAAGTTGAGATTGTCGATACACCTAAGCTTGATAGTCATGACGTTTTAGTTTTGGTGATGGCTGCTGGTGTGAATTATAATGGTGTCTGGGCCGGGTTGGGTGTTCCCATTAGCCCATTTGACGTGCACAAAGCTGAATATCACATTGCTGGTTCGGATGCATCAGGAATTGTATGGGCCGTGGGCGATAAAGTCACTCGTTGGAAAATTGGTGATGAAGTGGTGATACACTGTAATCAAGATAATGGCGATGACGAGGAATGTAATGGCGGTGATCCAATGTACTCTAATAGCCAGAGAATTTGGGGCTATGAAACCCCTGATGGCTCCTTTGCCCAATTTACAGCTGTACAAAGCCAGCAATTGATGCCCAGGCCTAAGCATTTAAGTTGGGAGGAAAGTGCTTGCTACACCCTGACCTTGGCGACGGCTTATAGAATGTTGTTTGGCCACCAGCCTCATGATTTAAAACCTGGACAAAATGTTTTAGTTTGGGGAGCTTCAGGCGGCTTAGGTTCATATGCTATTCAATTGATCAAAACCGCTGGGGCAAATGCAATCGCTGTCATATCTGATGAGGATAAGAGAGAGTTTGTGACTAAGTTGGGTGCAAAAGGGGTTATAAACCGAAAGGATTTCAACTGTTGGGGGCAGTTACCGACAGTAAATAGTCCTGAATTTAAGGAGTGGTTTGCTGAGGCTAGAAAGTTTGGTAAGGCGATTTGGGATATAACTGGTAAGGGTGTAAATGTAGACATGGTGTTTGAACACCCTGGTGAAACGACGTTCCCTGTGTCAACCTTTGTATGCAAGACTGGTGGGATGGTAGTAATATGTGCAGGCACCACTGGATATAATCTAACTATGGATGCACGTTATGTTTGGATGAACCAAAAAAGAATACAGGGAAGTCACTTTGCCCATCTTAAGCAAGCTTCCGCCGCCAATCAACTAATGATAGAACAAAGGCTTGATCCATGTATGTCAGAAGTTTTTACTTGGAATGAAATACCAGAAGCACATATGAAAATGCGCAGAAACGAACATAAACCAGGAAACATGGCTGTATTGGTTCAATCGCCCCGTAAAGGCCTAAGCACATTATCTGAGGCACTGCTAAATTAATTCTAAGATCTTATTTATATCGTCGTCGTCAATTAATGAGATATGAAGTCGCAATTACTTATCAGCGTTAGTTGCGTTTAGACAAAAAAATTTAAATTAATAATTAAGGCCACTGAAAATAGTTAAATGTAGTGGTCTTAATAAATTGAAGTGTATAGACCTTGGTTTATGACCAATGACTTAGAAAATTTCTCGAAAGATCAAATATCTGCCTATGATTCTGTTACTGAAACGTTAAAATTTGCAGGCGTAGATCTTACTCAAGAACTTCTATCCCCAAAAGCTACCAAAAATTCTTTCGTTCTGGGCGTTATTGGCAGAGCAGGAACAGGAAAGACCTTATTGATTTCAAAGCTTTTTCACGCTTTGGAATTATTGGGCGTAAATATTATAACTGGTGATTACGAAAGTAGAAAAGTAAGGGAAGAACGTTCTCTTGCCATTTTGGCACCTACAAATAAGGCAGCAAGCGTTCTTAGAAATAAAGGTGTTCCAGCCACAACGCTTCATCGTATTTTATATACCCCAATATACGATCCTGAGTATGAAAAAATAGCTGAGTGGTTGCTTGGTAATACTGAGCGTCCAGACAATGATAGTTTTGAAAAATCAATTCTGGATCGAATTATTGAATTTTATAAAGTGAACAAATCTATTCCAGGTGCTTTGGCCTCTGCGGGCTTAAAAGGTTCTGATTTTATAAAAGGTTGGAAACGAAGGGATGAGCCTCTTGATATTGGTTTTGTCGATGAGGCTTCAATGCTGGATAATCAGCAATTTGAAGATTTGAAAGAAATTTTTTCTTACTTAATTTTATTTGGTGATCCTGCTCAATTAGCTCCCATAAATCAATCTGAGAAGATGATTTTTGATGCAATCCCGGAAGATAATAAATATTTTCTTAGCCAGATTCATCGTCAAAAAAACGATAATCCTATTTTAGAATTGGCAAATAAATTACAAGATCCAGATGTGGATTTTCACTTATTTGATCAATTAGTCAAAGAAGCCTCAATTATAGATGATAGAATTATTTACAGCCAAAGAGTAAATATTGATCTAATGGCGTTAAGCCCGGTCTTAGTATGGCGTAATTCCACCCGTATTCGTCTTATTAATGCGTTTAGAGAAGCACACATGATAAATGAAACTGAATTATTAGTAGGGGAGCCACTAATCTGTGACGGGATCGAATTACCTCTTAAACACAGGAAAAAAAGAATAGACTTGGAAGCGAGGGGACTCGTTAAAGGTGCACATGTCATTTATTTAGGACCTGGGAGGAAGCCGGGATTTTCCAGGCTTCACATCCTTGGTTCGGAGGACCCACAAGTTTCGGCTGCGTCAATTGTGAAAATCGAAAAGCCTGATATTGAGGAGCCATTCATACCATTTGCTGCTAGAATGGGAGCTATATTCTTACACGGGGCAGCTGTTACGATTCATAAATCGCAAGGATCTCAATGGGAGCAAGTACAGGTTATTGCGAATGATTTAGCTGTTGCAGCAAATACTGGGAGAATTGAATCGGGTCAGCCTCTTTGGAAGCGTTTAACTTACGTTGCAATCACAAGGGCACAACATCGACTTCATTGGGTGACAAGAAACCGTCTATCAAAGCCACAAATTGCACTAGACACTATTAAATTAATATAACATAAATTTTTTTTATTTTATTTCGCTTACGCAAGAAATTTCCTGAAAAAGGAATAAGCGAACTTTGGAGGAAAATATAATGCTTGGCCAGATGATGCATCGAGATCTCTCAATCATTGATATTTTAAAATTTGCATCTGAAAATCATTCTTTGAGTGAAGTTGTGTCACTACGAACGGAAGGTGATATGCATCGCTATAACTATACAGACTGTTTATCCCGAGTTTGTAAATTAGCTAATGCCTTGGTCGGTTTAGGGATCAAAAAAGGCGATCGTGTCGCCACCTTGGCATGGAACGGCTATCGGCATTTGGAGTTGTATTATGGGATAAGCGGCATTGGTGCTGTCTGTCACACCATTAATCCACGTTTAAGTCCTGAGCAAATGTTGTACATCATCGAGCATGCTGGAGATCGTTTATTATTTGTCGATACAACTTTTGTACCGATCATAGAAAAGCTTATTCCTAAGTTACCCAAAAATTTGGTGATTATTGTTATGGCTAGCAGTGATGATAGTTCCACATTAAGTGATAACTTTTTAAACTATGAACAATTAATTTTGGAGAGTTCTCACGACATTATTTGGCCAGAATTGCCCGAGAATACAGCGGCGGGTCTGTGTTATACTTCTGGAACTACTGGAAATCCAAAGGGCGCACTTTATTCTCACCGCTCAACTGTGCTGCATGCGCTTACTACTTCATTAAATTTGGGTCCTTCTCTTGGCGATGGAATGAAAGTTTTGCCAGTTGTTCCTTTATTCCATGTCAACGCTTGGGGCCTTCCTTATGCGGCTCCTTTAACGGGCACATCTTTGATTTTCCCGGGACCAAATTTGGACGGTGCATCGTTATTTGATCTGATGGATCAAGAAAATGTTAATTCTGCCTGGGGCGTCCCAACAGTATGGCTGGGACTTCTTGAAGAAATTCGCAAACAGGAAAGAGTTCCTTCTCAATTCCAAAATGTAGTTATTGGCGGGTCTGCAGCGCCTAAATCAATGATTGAAGAATTTGAGAGTCTTGGAATTACTGTCTGTCATGCCTGGGGTATGACTGAAATGAGCCCAGTTGGCACCCAAGGTTTTTTACCTGGCTCCATGAAAAAGGCTCTCTCCCAAGATGAGCAAATTTCAAAAAAATGCTATCAAGGTCGTAGAGTTTTCGGAGTTGATTTAAAAATTGTAGACGAAAATGATAATTCTTTGCCGCATGATGGAATAGCTTCAGGAGAACTCTACGTTCGAGGGAATGCAATAATATCAGGTTATTATAAAAATAATGAAGCTACTGAGGAAGCTTTTGATAAAGAGGGATGGTTTGGAACAGGTGACATTGCCTCAATAACCACTGATGGATTTCTTAATATTCAGGATAGAGCTAAAGATCTCATTAAGTCAGGTGGTGAGTGGATTAGTTCAATTGATATTGAAAACATTGTTATGGGTCATCCTAAAGTTGCGAATTGTGCGGTTATTGCCGTGCCTCATCCGAAATGGGAGGAGAGGCCGCTTCTTGTAATAGTTTCAAATGGAGATACCCGTGTTACAAAGAAAGAGATTGATGAGCTACTACTTACTCATATTGCGAAATGGCAGCTACCAGATGCTATAGAGTTTTTAGATGCTTTACCACTAACAGCCACTGGTAAAGTTTCTAAACTTACGCTCAGAAAAAAGTTTTCAAATTATAAATTAAATTAATCAAGGTGAGAAAATGGATTTAGGTATTACAAAAAAAGTAGCGCCACTCATCGATGCTGTTCGAGATATGGTGTCTAATGACATAGAACCGTTGGACGCTGAGTTTCATGCTGAGGTTGGTAAACATCCAAGTGGAGATAGGTTTCAGCACACTGATCGGCAGCTTGAAATTCTTGATCAACTAAAAGCCACAGCTCGTGAGCGTGGCTTATGGAATTTTTGGCTTACTGACAGTGAAAAGGGCTATGGTTTGACAACTGTAGAGTATGCTTATTTAGCGGAAGAAATGGGGAAAGTTAGCATAGCTGCGGAAATTTTTAACTGCAACGCTCCGGATACTGGAAACATGGAAGTTCTTGAACGCTATGGCACTGACGAACATAAAAATCGATGGCTTTATGATTTATTAGATGGAAAAATTCGGTCAGCCTATGTGATGACAGAACCCAATACTGCATCGTCTGATGCTGCTCAGTTGGCTTTCAGCGCTGTTAAGGAGGGTGATGACTGGCTTCTGAATGGCGAGAAATGGTGGATTTCTGGGGCTGGGGATCCCCGTTGTGGATTGTATATTTTATTAGCTTGCACAGATCCGGCTGCGACTAAGCACAGTCGTCATACTATGTTTGTTATTGATCCAAAAACACCAGGTATTGAGGTTTTAAGGCCTATGCAAGTTTTTGGAAATGATGATGCCCCACATGGGCATATGCACTTGAGGTTTAAGAACGTTCGTATTCCAGCTTCCAGTA
>VMBT01000009.1_pt1 | contig 152659 bp, 139 predicted proteins | sample 4404301 | NCBI WGS metagenome assembly VMBT01 (sample SAMN12238535, study PRJNA552566) | marine metagenome | isolation source: Coastal seawater | place: USA: coastal Georgia, Sapelo Island | collected 2008-08/2009-08 | reverse complement strand
GGTGACTGTTAATCACTTGGTTCCTGGTTCGAGTCCAGGTTGGGCAGCCATTTTCCCAGTTCCCTTCTCTGACCTCTTGATTCTGCCTCCCGGCGCTGACCCTTGGGCGCTGAACCCCACAGCGCTTTCCGTGTTGAGAGACCCCTGTTTACGACGCCCAGCGGCTTGGGTTCTATTCCGAGGCTCCTGCTTCACTTACGCTCTCTCCGCTCCGGCCCCGGGGTTCCTCATTGCCCGCCCCCTATATCAGTGGTTCCGTTCCCGAGATTTAGGGTATAGTGACTGCTCGACCATGACACTCCGGAGAAAGCTTTATGATTCGTTCACTGTTAACAGCACTGATACTGAGCATCAGCACGGCAGCACTCGCTCAGGACAACCCCGTCGTGGTGATGGAGACAAACAAAGGCACGATCCGAATCGAACTGTGGGCGGATAAAGCACCGATCAGTGTCGAGAACTTTCTCCGCTATACAGATAACGAACTTTATGATGGCTTAATCTTCCACAGAGTAATCAACGGCTTCATGATTCAGGGGGGAGGCTTCAACGCCGACATGGTGCAGTTATCGACTTACGAGCCCATTAAAAATGAGGCCAAGTCAAACGTACCCAATAACCGGGGTACTCTGTCCATGGCACGAACCAACGTCGTGGACAGCGCAACCAGCCAGTTTTTTATCAACCTGGTGGACAATGATTTTCTGAATCACACTAACGACACTCCTCGCGGTTTCGGCTACGCGGTGTTCGGAGAGGTGATTGAAGGGATGGAAGTTGTTGACGAAATAGCCGGTGTGGCTACCGGTCGAAGCGGGCCCTACAGCGACGTTCCGACTGAGCCAGTTGTTATTGTTTCAGCGAGAAGAGAGATTTAGCGCGGGGCGTGTTGCCAACGGCAGAGGCGGATTTTACTCGCTTACTTTCTTACTCTCTGACTTATTCTCTGACTTACTCTCTGAAAAGGCGGGTCACTGTGGCTGACTCGCCTTCTTCTATCGATGCTGCGCCGCTGTTACCAGCACCTGCGGCATACTCCTTGGACTGGATATTCCAGAGCGGGTCGCTGATCTCTTCCTTCGGCTCGAATCCATCCACAGCCTCCAGCAAAATCTCTCGGATCTCCGCCAGATTCATTTCCCGGCAGGCCAGCTGCAGCCTGTTCAGCAAATCCTGCAACTCTTCCCAGACCAGAAAATCCTCTTCTGCCCGCATGATCTTCGGATGCTCGGTACCGGTTACCGATTCACCTATCAGCAGTTCTTCGTAAAGCTTTTCCCCCGGGCGCAAGCCGGTGTACTCGATAGCGATATCACCGCGATAGGCGTTCTCGTCCTTGACGTCATAGCCCATCAAATGCACCATCTTTTTAGCCAAATCGACGATACGGATAGGCTCGTTCATATCCAGCACGAAGACATCACCGCCTTTCGCCATAGATCCCGCCTGAATCACGAGTTGAGCTGCTTCCTGGACTGTCATGAAGTAGCGGGTAACCTCCGGATGCGTCACCGTTATTGGGCCACCCGTGCTGATTTGACGCCGGAATAGCGGCACGACCGAACCGGAGGAGCCAAGCACATTACCGAATCGCACCATACTGAACCGGGTCCTGCTGGCCCGCTGGGCCATCGCCTGGAGTACCTGCTCAGCGAATCGCTTTGTTGCCCCCATGAAATTGGTGGGCCTGACCGCCTTGTCAGTAGAGATCAGCACAAAGTTTTTTACGCCGAAGTCCTCTGATGCGCGGGCAGAAGTCAGCGTTCCAAAAATGTTATTTTGCGCCCCTTCAATGATGTTTTTCTCCACCATGGGCACTTGTTTATAGGCTGCCACATGATAAACGGTTTCCACATTGAAGGTTTTGATGGCATTTTCCATGAGCGCTCGATTACAAACCGACCCCAGCAAGGCAACAACCGAAATGTTCTCACCGCCTTCGATTGATTTAAGCTTTTCACGCAATTCAGCTTCGATGGCGTAGAGCCCGTATTCAAAAGCATCCAAAATGATCAACCGAGACGGGTTGATAGTCACAATCTGACGACACAGCTCGGAGCCGATAGAGCCACCGGCACCGGTCACCATTACCGCCTGACCGGTTATGCAGGCACCAAGCAATTGTGGGTCAGGTGGCACGATATCTCTCCCGAGAAGGTCTTCGATGTCGATATCTCTGATTTCATCAACCCCAACCTTTCCAGAAACCATATCGAACAGGTCTGGTACCGTTTTCACATGCACCGGCAGATGTTCCAGGCGGTTCAGAATTTCCTTTCGCTCAGCGTGAGTTGCGGACGGGATGGCCAGCAGGATTTGCCTGACGGAATAGGTTTCAATGAGCTCATAGAGTGAATTAGGCGAGTAGACCCTGATGCCATGCACCGAGCTGCCGATCATACGGTGTCCGTCATCCACAAAGGCCACCGGCAAATACTGATCCCCGTTCTGTAGCGCCACAACCAACTGCATGCCAGAACTGCCGGCACCGTAGATAATGATCGGTTCCTTCGGTCGAAAGTTCTGAATCAAGCCTTGGAGGAGTACTTTGACAAAAAACCGGCTCCCACCGATGAGCATCAGAGAGATCATCCAGAAAATGAGCAATACCGAAAAATCAGCGGCAGCCGCTGTCGAAGTAAAGAAATAGGTCGCGGCCAGGAGCACAGTAGCAAAGGTCACTGCCTGAAGAATCAGAAAGCCGGCCTGCAACCCCATATACAGCAGTACGATCCGGTATAGGCCAAGACGGGCAAAAAACACGATGCTCAGCGCCGTTGCCAGGGTGAAATAGCCGTAAAATCGTTGCCCTTGTCCGAAGACGTCACCGTCCAGCAGGGCGAATGAAAACGCCAGGGCCATAAAGAGCATCAGCGCATCAGCAGACATCATGAGTGCCTGCTTTAATGACCGAGAAAGAGGTATGGTAGAAATCCGCATGTTGTCTCCTGACCCGTCAGGGCCTGCCCGCGCCTAAGCCCACGGTCAGCATAGCTAAGGGGGCTACAGCAATCAAACTGAAAAGACCTCCTAAACTTGGGTAGAGTACGCTGGCTATCGCCAGCGGGGACAACCAGCAGAGGTTAACCAGTATAGTGGCTATCGTCACTTTACGGTGACTCTGGAATTTTCTGGCGGCATGTTGATACGCATGAGTATTGTGCCCTTCGAACCAGCGATCACCGCGCCAGAACCTGCAAGCCAGAGTCAAGGTCGCATCTACCGCAAAAGTCGCCAATAAAATCAGCCATGTCCAATAGGTCATGACACCGGCCTGCACAGTGAATAACGCCATCAAACCGATGAAAAAGCCCGCAAAACTGCTCCCTACATCACCCATGAAAATTCGCGCAGGATGCCAATTCCAGACAAGAAACCCGGCCGCTGAGGCGCATGCTACGGTGAACAGTACAGATCCGCCGCTTTCTATCCCGCTGATGCCTGTTACCAGCGAAAAGCCGGTCACAAACATCAGCTCTGCGCCGGCCAGGCCATCAATACCGTCCATGAAATTGAACAGATTGGTCAGCCAGACCAGGGCCACAAGGGCAAGGACAAATAAAACAGACTGGTTAAGAAGTGTGAAGAAGCCAAAATCAAGCGCGGGGACTTCACCCAGCCAGAATAGCGACCAGAGCGCAGCGCCAAAATGCAGAGGAATCCGCCACATGGCATGCACATTTTTCAGATCATCGATCAAGCCCACTATGGCGACGGCGTAGGCGCCGAAAAGCGACAGGAAAAGCCCCTTTTCAAGCTGACCCGCGTAAAAAATGAACGTAGAGGCGACAAAAACAGGCAATACGAGCGCCAGTCCACCGCCGATGGGTGTCGGTATGGAATGCGACGATCGAGCCACCGGCTTATCAAGGAAACCGATGTGTAGTGCAGCTGTTCTCAGCAGACCAGTCAGCATGACCGCGGTCCCAAAGCTCACTGCCAGCAAAACCAGGGTATTCATAACAGCTGACCTTGACGCCAACACGATTCAGCGGTCAATTATAGCGTGAATCTCGCGAAAAAATTTTAATATTTCGGGCGCCAAGGTGTTATCCAGAGCGCCCGAAGCAACCAATTTCAGTCGTCAGTGATAAGAATCCTGCCGCTGTTTTTCTCCAAGGTCGCTGCCCCGATACCGGGAACTGCCAGCAATTCCTCTAGTGCACGAAAGCTCCCAAACATTTCCCGGTAAGCCACAATTTCCTTGGCTTTAGCCGGCCCGATACCGGTCAGGGCTGCCGCAATAGTCGCAGCATCTGCTGTATTTATGTCAAGCTGCATTACTTGTTCGGTGGTTTGCTGAGGCCCTTCCGCTGCAGTCGACAGCGAGGGCAACAGCAGTGTACCGAGCAAGCAAAATGTGATCAGGCTCAAGGCCCTAATATCTGTCAGAGTCTTCATACCAATATCCTTATCAGTCATTAGAATTTCAAACGGAGGCACCAACCTCCTTTGTCAAGCGTAGTCGGAAATTCAGCAATCGCCAGCAGCGGCTGAATTAAATTCCCGAAGAGCCTGCGCGGGAGACGTGGCCTGAGTTATCGGCCTTCCCACCACCAGATAAGTGCTGCCCATGGCCACTGCTTCAGCCGGGCCAACCACCCTTTTTTGATCTCCTCTGGCGTCTTCCGTTCGCCGGATACCCGGTGTAATCAAGGCGAATCTGTCGCCGAACCGCTCCCGCAGCAAGGGCGTCTCAGCGGCTGAGCAAACTACCCCATCCAGCCCCGCTTCCGACGTCATCTCCGCCAGGCGAATCACCTGCTCTGCCGGACTACACGAAATCCCCTGCCTGGTGAGATCGTCCTCGGCCAGACTGGTCAGGATGGTCACCGCAATCAGCAACGGCCGGGTGCCGGAAACGACTTCGAGCGCCTCCCGGGCCTCGCTCATCATAGCGACCCCACCGGATGCATGAACGTTTATCATCCAGACGCCCAGCTCAGCAGCGACCCTGACAGCCCCTGCTACGGTATTCGGGATGTCATGAAATTTGAGATCAAGAAAGACATCAAAGCCCATAGCGACCACGCGCCTGACAAAATCTGGCCCCGCAGCTGTGAAGAGCTCTTTGCCAATTTTAACCCTGCAGCTTGCGGGATCTAGTCCGGACAAGAATTGCTCAGCCGCAGCAGCGGTCGGGAAATCCAGAGCAATTATTATTCTCTTTTCAGTCAAGTGAACCCCCTGTATGTGTAGCATGTGACGCTCATAAAACGGACAAACGCCTGCAGTAAAGGATGGCTAGCGGTAAGATCCAACGCCGCTGTGCGCGATCTCGGACTCTGGTAACCGTCAGCGCCCCTTCTCAAGTTTTGGCTGGATACTATCCCACCTGTGACACCCGGGACAAAGCCAGTACAGCTGCCTCGCTTCGTAGCCGCAGTAGCCACACCGGAAACCGGGTTGCTTAGCCAGATGAGCCAGCAGCACCTCACGAATCTTTTCAATATCGCTGAGCATTGCGGGGTCGAATTGATTGGTTTCCACCTCTAGTTCCAGCAACTGAGCGACTCCTGCAAGCGAAGGTTGTGCAGCAAGATGACGGCGAATATATTGAATCGCCCTGTCAGCGCCCTCAGCTTCAGCAATGAGTCGGGAGATAAGCTGAAGCGCAACCGGGTTCGCCTCCTTATCAAGGAAACCATCGAGAACCTGAATCAACTCACCTGAACGGCCAAGCTCGGAATAGCTGGCCGCCATCACATCCACCAACTCTGGGAGAAACTCTGGGCTGTGTTCCGCGATGCGCCTGCATTCCCGAATAGCACCATTGCAATTACCGGATTCATGCTCAAGCCTCGCCGTTAATAAACTCGCCCGGAGATGGTGACGTTGAAACCGGCCCCCTCTTCGCAGCTGCTGACGAGCTTCACCCAACTGCCCTTCGACAAGCAGCCCCTCCGCTATTTCACAGTGATAGTGCACCATCCGCGCATTCCATTCTGCGCTGCGTCGATACGCTGAATGTGAGAGCAATTCTTTTGTACAGGTGATCGCACGGTGCCACTCTTTTTCCAGCTGATAAATACTGACAAGAAGCGGAAGGGCTTCCCATTTCCCTTCAGACTTTCCCTGCGCGAGCTCTTTCAGTAGGCGCTCCGCTCTGTCGAGAAGCCCCCCGGAAATGTAGTCCTTTGCAAGCTGAAGGCGCGCTGCATCTGCCAGCGACGCCTCCAAACCTGAACGGGCTAACAACGCCTGATGCACTTTAATGGCTTTATCGACCTTCCCTCTTCGCCTGAGCAGCGCACCAAGCGCAAGATGCGTCTCCACGGTTTCTCCGTTGACTTCCAAAGCCTTAATGAAGGTATCAATCGCCTCATCGGGCTCGTCGTTGAGCAAGTAATTCAGCCCGGCGAAATATTCGTGAAAAATATCCCTCGTTTGCCGTGGCCGGAATATTATGGAACGTGAACCAGATCGTCCGAGCAACCAGCCTATACAGATCGCGATCAGCAGCAGCGCGTAAAGAGCAACTCCCTCCATCTAGTCGAGATCCCGCAAAGACAAATTACGCAGTTGCTCAACCTCCCGACGGGCGTTTTCAAGGTCTTTAGTCATGCGCTTAAGCTTGGCTCTTGATTTGAGCTGAGAGAAGACATTCAGCCCCAGGAGCAAACCTAACGCTCCCCCAAGTACAAACGCTCCGATTATCCAGGCCGAAACCGGCCGCGGAGCGAAGACGAGAGTACCGAAAGTGATAGTGACTGAATCGGTGTTGAAGTAGGTGAATGTGATTGCAGCGACAAAAACTGACAGCAGAACAAATCCAGACAGCAAGTTGCTTAAATTTCGCATGGCTTGAAGCTTTACGCACTAATTACAGAGCAGGGAGCGCATGGAACGGACATACTTGGCTTGGGTCGAACCGTGCTTTGACGGTTGCCGGTTGATCAGCCAGAGCTGACAGCTCTGGCTGAACTGAGAGAAATCGAACCAGGGCGTTGCCGACGTCAGAAAAAGCTCTCACTCGGCGCGCTCTCACTGAGCATGCTTTCGTTCACCCTGTCTCGGAGTTCCTTTCCGGGTTTGAAATGGGGTACGTATTTTCCACTCAGAGCAACGGGAGTACCGGTCTTCGGATTCCGCCCGATCCGCGGTACCCGATAGTGCAGTGAGAAACTGCCGAAACCTCGAATCTCAATCCGGCCACCGTCAGACAATACCTGAGACATATATTCAAGCACTGCTTTCACCGCCAACTCGACGTCCTTGGAGGATAACTGAGTTTGTTTTTCCGCAATGCGTTCAATCAGCTCAGACTTCGTCATTGTTATCCTCCTGCCCCGGTCGCCGGCTCTGCTGTTATGGCCGGCTTTTCAGCCTAGACTATCAGAACGTAAACTCTTGTAACAACTAGTTTTTATCCATTTCAGCCTTAATCAAATCACCGATGGTTCCCGGTGAGACGTCAGCGGCATCGGAGTTCTTATGCTCCTGAATCGCTGCTTTTTCATCGTCAATCTCGATCGCTTTGATAGACAGGCTGAGCGCTCGGTTTTTCCGGTCAACACTGACCACCTTAACCTCGACTTCTTCACCCTCTTTCAAGGCATTGCGGGCATCCTCGACCTTGTCACGACTGATTTCTGACGCGCGCAGGATACCTTCAACGCCATCAGCCAAGGTCAGAACTGCCGTCTTGGCATCTACCGACACCACAGTACCCTTGACGATACTGCCTTTTTCGAACTGACCGACGTAGTCCGTAAAGGGATCTTCTTCCAGCTGCTTGATACCCAGCGAGATTCTCTCGCGCTCCGGGTCTATCGACAGGATAACCGTTTCGATCTCATCGCCCTTGGTGTAGTTGCGAACAGCCTCTTCCCCCGCCTCATCCCACGAAATGTCAGACAGGTGAACGAGTCCGTCTATATTGCCGTCAAGACCAATGAAAATACCAAAGTCGGTGATTGACTTAATGCTGCCGGAAATCTTGTCACCCTTTTGAAATCTTTCGGCAAAACCGTCCCAAGGATTCTGGAAACACTGCTTGATACCGAGCGATATCCGGCGACGCTCTTCATCAATGTCCAGCACCATGACGTCGATCTCATCGCCTAACTGAACTACCTTGGAAGGGTGGATGTTTTTGTTTGTCCAGTCCATTTCTGACACATGGACCAGGCCCTCAACCCCTTCTTCCAATTCGGCAAAACAGCCGTAATCGGTTAGATTGGTCACAACAGCCTTGACCCTTGAATGCTCCGGATAGCGGGCCTTGATAGCAACCCAGGGATCCTCTCCCAGTTGCTTGAGACCGAGGGAGACGCGATTGCGCTCGCGGTCGTACTTGAGCACTTTTACATCGATCTCGTCACCGACGTTGACGATTTCACTCGGGTGCTTGATCCGCTTCCACGACATATCCGTGATATGCAACAAGCCGTCCACGCCTCCGAGATCAACAAACGCGCCATAGTCGGTGAGGTTCTTGACAATGCCCTTAACCGACATACCTTCCTGCAGCTTTTCGAGCAGCGCATCACGTTCTTCGCTGCTGACAGACTCCAGCACTGCTCTGCGCGATACCACCACGTTATTGCGCTTTCGATCCAGTTTGATCAGGCGGAACTCCAGTTCCTGCCCCTCGAGATGCAGCGTATCGCGAACCGGTCTTACATCGACCAGAGACCCGGGCAAGAATGCTCTGATGTTGTTAAGGTCGACCGTGAAACCGCCCTTGACTTTGCCGTTGATCACGCCGGTAACAATGTCATTTTTCTCATGCGCAGCTTCCAACTCCATCCAGGATTCGGCGCGTTTCGCCTTCTCTCGCGATAGGCGGGTTTCACCGAAGCCGTCTTCCACTGTCTCTAGCGCGACTTTGACTTCATCACCGACTGCCAGAGCGAGATTTCCCTGCTCATCCAGGAACTGATTGCGGGGTATGACCCCTTCTGATTTCAACCCTGCATGGACGGTGACCCAGTCACTGTCTATGTCGATCACGGTGCCGGTGACGATGGCACCGGGCGTCATGTCGACTTGTTTCAGGCTTTGTTCAAATAGTTCTGCAAAATTCTCGCTCATTAATATTTTCCATTAAATCAGATGGTTGCAAATGTTTTCTAGAAAATTTGAAACGCTTGCTAACCTCTCCCGTGGTCCAGTCACCAAGGGGTTATTACAAAAACATCTCCGCGCACCAGACTGGTACAGGTAATGCGGAGATACCAAAAACAGTTTTGCGAAACTCGGTTAGGATTCGCGCGAGAGCGCTGCCGTAACCCATCCGAGAACCTGCTCCATGACTTCTGAGCGGTCCAGCTCCGTGGTGTCAATCACGATTGCATCGCCGGCAGGCTGCATCGGAGAAACCGAGCGACTGCGATCGCGCTTATCGCGCTCGTCGAGCTCCCGCAAAAGGGCGGGGAATATAGCATCAATTCCCTTATCTAACAACTGCTTATAGCGCCTTTGCGCGCGCGCCTCGGTGCTGGCAGTGAGAAAGAACTTCGCACATGCGTCGGGAAACACCACGGTTCCCATGTCCCTGCCGTCCGCAACCAAACCGGGGCTCTGCCGAAAAGCCAATTGTCGGTCGAGCAGCGCTTCCCGCGCGGCCGGAATGGCGCCTACTTTTGAAGCCATATCACTGCCAAGGTCGGTTCGAATCACAATGGAGACATCTTCTCCATCAAGCGCAACGCTGCCGGCACCATGCAGACCAAATTGAATGTCCAGATTCCGAGCAAATTGCGCGATCACTTCGGGCTCATCGAGACTCAAACCGGCTCTGGCAACTGCCACACCCAGAATCCGATAGAGCGATCCACTGTCAAGCAGATGAAAATCGAGGTGAGCCGCGAGCGAGGCCGCCAGTGTTCCTTTGCCAGTCGCTGACGGTCCGTCGATTGTAATGACCGGAATATCTATATTATTCAATCATTTATCTCTTCTATATTAAGTCCGGCTTGAGCTGCGATAGCCACAAAACCAGGAAATGATGTCGCCACGTTTTGACATTGCTTGATAGTGATTTCGGATTCCGCTCGCAGTGACGCCACCGCGAATGCCATCGCGATTCGGTGATCTCCGTGACTGTCAATTGTCGCTCCACCCAGTACTGACGCGCCGTCAATGGCAATGCCGTCTTCAAAGGTCTCCACGCTGACCCCCAATTGCCGCAATCCGGTTGCCATGACTTCAATGCGGTCGCTCTCCTTGACCCTCAGCTCTTCAGCGCCCCGAAGCACTGTTCGCCCATCAGCGCAGGCCGCAGCAACAAACAGCGCCGGAAACTCATCTATTGCGAGAGGCACCAGAGCGGGATCGATCTCGATACCGGCCAATGGGGCATAACGAATGCTGATGTCAGCTACTGGCTCACCGCCCACCTCACATTCACTCTCGAGACTCAGATCGGCGCCCATTTGTCTGAGAATCTCAAGCACGCCGGTTCGCGTCGGATTGACACCGACATGGTGAAGGGTCAGCCGCGCACCGGGCGTAATGGCCGCTGCCACCAGAAAGAAGGCGGCAGAAGAGATATCCGCCGGCACATCGATGCTTGTTGCTCGCAGCGAGCCACCACCGTAGAGCGAGACGTCCGGTTCCGGATAGCCCCCCTCAAGCTCATAGCCAAAACCGCGGAGCATCCGCTCAGTATGGTCCCGACAGATCGCCGGTTCAGTCACCCGGGTCGTCCCCTCAGCAAAGAGTCCGGCCAGGAGCAAACTGGACTTAACCTGGGCGCTGGCGACCGGCATGTCATAGTCAATCCCTTTCAAATCAGCACCGCTGATCTGCAAAGGCGGAGTGCCAGCGGCAGTCATCTCGATAGTCGCCCCCATGTCTGTTAGCGGCTTCACAATCCGGTTCATAGGCCGCGCGCTCAGGGATTCATCGCCGGTCAGACGCGACTCAAATGGCTGAGCTGCCAGCAGCCCCGCCAATAACCGCAGGGCCGTCCCGCTGTTTCCCATATAAAGGGGAGCCCGCGGCGCTTTTAATCCCTGCATGCCAACCCCGTATATCGTCAGTTTTCCGGAATCTGGTCCGACGATCGTGACACCCATCTCTCTGAAGGCTGCCACGGTATTCATGGCGTCCTCGCCTTCGAGGAAACCTTCTACCCGGGTCACGCCCTTTGCGAGCGAGCCAAAGATTACCGCTCTGTGTGACATTGATTTGTCCCCCGGGACCCTGAGGGCTCCAGAGATTGAGCCACCGGGCCTGAGCCGGTAGCTTTTCGCGTCATTAGTCATTGCCGTTGCTCGTGATAAGTCCTGCTGATGAACGATGAAATTGTCCCTTGTGTCTTTTGCCCGCTGGAAGAGGAACTTTAAGTCCTGCCCCTGCCGGCGCACGACCAGTTGCTTTAAGTCTTCGAGGTATTCGATGTACTGTGTCAGGATAGCCGCCGTTGCGTCTGCGTTAGCGACAGCAATATCCGACCACATCTGTGCATTGCTTGAAGCAATGCGACTGAAATCGGCAAATCCTCCTGCCGCATAACGAAACACCTCTTCGCTGGCATCCTGATGAAGTAGCAGATCAACGATTGAATAGGCCAGCAGATGAGGAAGATGACTCGTTGCAGCAAGCACTTCATCGTGCCTCTCAGGCCCCATTCCCAAGACCTCTGCGCCCAGTGCCCGCCACATCAGATGAATTTCCGCCACTGCTGATGCTGTGTTGTCTGCGTGCGGGGTCAAAATGACACGGCGCCCTTCGAACAGCCCGGATTTTGCCGACACATAACCACTTTTTTCCGAACCAGCTATCGGATGCCCTGGGACAAACCGGGCTGTAAGGCTGGCTTCGTGGTCAGCGAGGCTGGCCAGGACATGAGATTTGACACTACCGACATCGGTAAATACCGCGTCGGGCTTGCCATGCTTCTGCAACAGGGTCAGGTACTCCGGAATAGCCAGCGGAGGCATGGCGAGGACAACAAGGTCAGCAGCAGCAATAACCTCTTCGGCACTGCCTGCGCCGGTCAGAGTCCCCTCATTTCTCGCGCGCTTCAGGGCGTGCTTGTCGGGATCTGCCGCGAGGATGTCGAGCTCCGGAAATTTCCTGCGAAGACCCAGCGCGATGCTGCCACCGATCATCCCAAGCCCGATAACCGCTACTGTTTGACTCTTCAGCAGAGCAAGCTGAGGCTCCTCCGGCCCGTTCTGACTGATCCTCGCCGGCGCCCCTGAGAGGTTATTTGTGCTGTCCGGTGTCGCCTGGTTAAAGGCTGGATAAGACCCGAGAACTTTGATCTCTTCCGTGCAGGTTTTCAGTCTGTCAAACAGCAACGCGATTTTCTGGTCGTCCACATGACCTTCAAAATCAATAAAGAAGACATAGGCCCAAGCCTTTCTCTTCGACGGGCGTGAATCAATTTTCGACAGACTGATCTGCAGCTGCTGGAAAGGCTCGAGCAACCGAAACAGCGCCCCCGGTTCGTTGCGGGTAGACACCAGAATACTGGTTTTATCGACCCCTGAAGGAGCCGCTCTCGCCTGCTGCAACACAACGAATCGTGTTCTGTTATCTTGATTGTCCTGAATACCGCGAGCCCGAATATTGAGATTATAGGCTTCTGCTGCCAGATTCCCGGCAATGGCCGCTATGCCGCCATCTTCGCTAACACGGCTCGCGGCCTCTGCATTGCTCGTGCACTCGAGCAGTTCAGCCTCAGGGCAATTGCTCCGAATCCAGTTCCGGCATTGCGCCAATGACTGCTTATGAGAGGCAATGACCTTCACGGTCATTTGCGCCGCCTGCTTTGGCACGAGCAGGTTATGCTCAATATTGATTACTTCTTCACCGACAATCGACAGCTCAGTTTCGATCAGGCAGTCCTGCGTGTTATTAACCGGGCCCTCAGTGGAGTTTTCAATCGGCACCAGACCACAGTCGGCCTGGCCCTGCGCCACAGCGGCAAAGACATCGTCGATAGTACTGCAGGCAAGCTGTTCGCACTCAGCCCCAAAACGGCCGATCACGGCAGCCTGCGAAAAAGTCCCTGGCGGGCCGAGGTAAGCAATTTTTTGAGGCTTGTAAGTCATACTGGCCGGAGAATGGTTAGAATCTTGGGAGTCTCTGTAAATTAGCGGAAAAGAATCTACGTCTGAGCTGACAGCTAATGACTCTCGCGCGGATGTCTTAACGAGCTAGCACTTCGGTAGAAGCCGAGGTCAGCTTACCCTTGAGCGTCCCCGGCATCGTCCGATTCACGATTTTCCGCTGCGGGCTGCGAGTCTTCTGCCTCATGGACTTCCGACAGCGTTTCCTCAGGATCCTGAACGGCTTCCAGGCCGACCAGTTTCTCACCGTCTTTCAGCCTTATCAGACGCACCCCTTGAGTATTTCTTCCCTGAACCGAAACTTCATCAACCCTCGTGCGCACCAGCGTACCTTTATCTGAGATAAGCATGATCTCATCGCCGTCAGCGACTTGGGCAGCACCAACAATCGGCCCGTTTCTGTCACTCGCCTGCATCGCAATGACCCCCTGACCACCGCGGCCATATACGGGAAATTCATCGCTTCTGGTGCGCTTACCATACCCATTTTCACTCACCGACAGAATGCACTGATCTGAATCGGGAATAATCAGCGCGATCATGCGGAACCCGTCGCTCATTTTGATCCCGCGTACGCCTCTCGCAGTTCGGCCCATCGGCCTGACATCGGCCTCAGAAAACCGGATGGCTTTCCCGCTGCTGCTGACCAACATCACGTCCTGTTCACCGTCGGTGATGGCAGTCCCAACCAGTTCATCACCCTCGTCCAACTCAATCGCCCGCAGCCCCACACTTCGCTGGCGCGCAAAGTTGGTCAGCGCGGTCTTTTTCACTGTTCCATTTGACGTTGCCATGAATACGAAGTGCTCATTGGTGTACTCGCTCACCGGCAACATACTGGTAATACGTTCATCGTCCTCTAGAGGCAACAGATTGACCAGAGGCTTGCCCCTGGAGGTCCGACTTGCTACCGGTATTTGATAGACCTTGATCCAGTACACCTTACCAACGCTGCTAAAGCACAGCAGTGTGTCGTGCGTATTGGCTATCAGCAAATGCTCAACAAAGTCTTCATCTTTGACACTCGCCGCCGCTTTCCCCATCCCCCCTCTACGCTGTGCAGTGTAGTCCGCCAGCGGCTGGGTCTTGGCATATCCGGCCTGGGATATGGTCACGACACGGTCTTCTTCCGAAATCAGGTCCTCAACCGTAAGATCCTGCTGAGAACCGATAATCTCAGTGCGCCGGTCATCGCCATATTCTGAACTGACCGCTTCCAGCTCTTCCCTGACCACAGAGAGCAGGCGCGGTTCATGCCCGAGGATGTCGAGATAATCGGCAATTTGCTTGAGCAGCTCTTTATAGTCATTAATGAGCTTCTCATGCTCAAGACCTGTCAGCCGGTGCAGTCGTAAATCCAAGATTGCCTGTGCCTGCTCAGGGGAGAGCATATAGTCTCCCCCGTTGAGCCCATAGCACGCATCCAAGCCGTCTGGCCTGCAGGCATCCGGGCCGGCTTCGCCGAGCATTTCGAGTACGCTGGCGGAATTCCAGGCTCGCGCTACCAGCTTTTCTTTGGCTTCTGAGGCGGAAGGGGAGGTTTTGATCAATTCGATCACTGCATCAATATTAGCTAACGCCACAGCAAGACCTTCCAGGACGTGACCCCGCTCCCGGGCCTTACGCAACAGATAGGTCGTTCTGCGAGAGATCACCTCGCGCCGATGCCTGAGAAAAGACTCAAGGACTTCCTTCAGATTCAGCAGGCGCGGCTGTCCATCAACAAGAGCCACCATATTAATGCCGAACACAGATTGCATCTGGGTCTGAGCGTAGAGATTGTTGAGCACAACATCGCCGATTTCTCCGCGCCGTAATTCGATGACAATCCTCAGACCATCCTTGTCTGATTCGTCTCGGAGTTCAGTAATGCCTTCGAGCTTTTTCTCTTTGACCAATTCTGCAATTCGCTCGATCAGCTTTGACTTGTTCAGCTGATAGGGAATCTCAGTGACTACGATGGTCTGCTTACCGCTTTTCTCATCCTCAATAATCTCGGCCTTGGCGCGCACGTAAATGCGCCCCCGGCCGGTCCGATAGGCCTGTATGATTCCCGCTTTACCATTGATAATCCCGGCAGTTGGAAAATCCGGCCCCGAGATATGCTCCATCAACGCATCTATTTCGCAGTCAGGATCATCAAGAAGGGCAATCGCTCCGCTGATAACTTCGCGCAAATTGTGCGGAGGAATATTGGTTGCCATCCCAACCGCAATACCGGACGAACCGTTAACCAGCAGGTTGGGAATCTGGGTGGGCAACACATCGGGAATGTCTTCGGTGCCGTCATAATTCGGAGAAAAATCAACTGTCTCTTTATCAAGATCCGCCAGCAGGTCATGAGCAATCCTTGCCATACGAATCTCGGTGTATCGCATGGCTGCGGCAGCATCCCCATCGATAGAACCGAAATTGCCCTGCCCGTCTACCAAGGGATAGCGTAACGAGAAATCCTGCGCCATTCGCACAATCGTGTCATAGACTGCGCTATCACCATGGGGGTGATATTTACCAATCACATCGCCGACGACGCGAGCGGACTTTTTATAGGGCTTGTTGAAGTCGTTCGACAACACATTCATCGCAAACAGCACCCGGCGATGTACAGGCTTCAATCCGTCCCTGACATCCGGCAAAGCCCGCCCTACAATTACGCTCATGGCATAGGCGAGATAGGATTCCCGCATCTCACTTTCAAGTGCGACCGGAGACACCTGTTTGGCAAATTCAGACATGCTTTAGAGATTCCCTAGCAATTTACGCTTTGAACGCGTCTGTTAAAACAAGGAGGCGGCTGACTCAGTTTTGGCGGCTTGCACCGCTCAATGAACACTGAGACATCATTTGCGGCCGACAGATCGGCACGGTACAAACGGTTTTTTCAACACCCCGGTAAGCCGTTTTTATTATCGGAACTTTTGCCCCGTATCGCCTGATGCGAGAGGCTCCAGGAACCGCTCAAATGTGCCACTATGATACCACATCCGCATCCCTGATTGACACTGTTTCGCCGGTTTTTTGACAATAATTACACTATAGTTTTCAGTAGCTTATCGCTCAGCTAAAAGCGTAATCCGAAGCGCGCGTTTTTCGTTGCAAAGCGCTATAATCTCGACGTTGTTTCCGCTGCATGAATCCCTCATCCAGGCTCAAAAAACAGGGAGGTTTGAGCATTGAACCCGACTAACCAAGCCGAAGCCGACCTCATCATTGAGGCCGCTTACGTGATACCCGTTACTCCCCGCGGACAGATTCTCAGAGATCACGCCCTTGTTGTGAACAACAAACGCATCACCGGTATCGTCCCGTCTTGCGACATCAGTGACTGCCGCGCCAAAAAGAGCATCAACCTGCCCAATCATGTCCTGATGCCGGGCTTCGTCAATGCACATGGTCACATCTCAATGTCTCTGTTTCGCGGACTGGCTGATGACATTCCGCTTCAGGAGTGGCTGGAGACCCGAATCTGGCCTTTGGAAAGCAAGTACGTAGACAGAGAATTCGTCCGCGACGGTGCCATGCTGGCGTTGGCTGAAATGATTTCGACCGGCACAACCTGTTTCGCGGATATGTATTTTTATGCAGACGAGGTTGCAGCGGTCGCACATGAAACGAACATGAGGGCGCAATTGGCCAGCCCGGTGCTCGATTTTCCGACCGCGTGGGCTCAGAACGCAGATGAATATATCAACAAAGCCACACAAATCCATGACGATTATCGATCAAACGACCTGATCAGCACTGCCTTTGGGCCGCACGCACCCTATACCGTGTCGGATGAACCGCTCACACGGATTGCCGCGCTGGCCGAGGAACTGGACGTGCCGATCCATATGCATCTTCATGAAAATGCGCAGGAGGTCGCTGACGCAGAAGCCACCGATGGACGGCGCCCCCTGCAAAGACTGCGGGATCTTGACATTGTCAGCCCGAGGCTGCTCTGTGTGCATGCAACGCAACTACTGCCAGAAGAAATCACGTTGCTTGCCACGCACGGCGCCAGTGTTATCCACTGCCCTTCCTCAAACATGAAACTGGCCAGCGGTTTTTGTCAGGTCGATCAACTCCTGAAACAGGGAGTGAATGTGGCCCTGGGGACGGATGGCGCAGCAAGCAACAACGATCTGGATATGTTTGGTGAAATGCATCTGATGGCAATGATCGCCAAAGCAGTCGCCCAGGACGCCGCTGCGGTGAACGCGCAACAGGCACTGGAAATTGCGACCTTAAATGGGGCCAAGGCACTCGGGCTTGATAACGAGATTGGCAGCCTAGAAATAGGCAAGTACGCAGATGTCTGCGCGGTTTCACTCGCCCCACTTAGCATGACGCCGGTCAATAATCCGCTTTCACATCTTGTCTATGCAAGTAATGGCAGTTACGTGAGCCACGTTTGGGTAGGCGGAACGCCCCTGCTGACAGATGGTGAACTGCAAACCCTTGATCTGTCGTTAATCAGGGACCGGGCACAATATTGGCAGGGCCAATTTTTGTCTCAGTAAGCCACAGGTTGTAGTCAATGAAAAACGTCGACGATCTTGAAATCCGCAAGTTTGAGGCTCTCGCTTCTCGCTGGTGGGATCCAAACAGCGAATTCAAACCGCTGCACGATATCAACCCTCTCAGGGTGAATTACATCAGCCAGCACATCAATCTGGCGGAGAAGCGGGTTCTGGACATCGGTTGCGGTGGAGGCATCCTGGCCGAAGCACTGGCCCACCATGGCGCAACAGTCACCGCGATCGATAAAGCTGAAGCCTCGCTGTCGGTCGCGAAGCTGCATTTGCTTGAGAGCCAGCTGGACATATCCTATCTGGACAGCACAGCAGAAGAGTTTGCAGAAGCTCAACCGGCACAGTTTGATGTGGTTACCTGCCTTGAAATGCTCGAGCACGTGCCGGACCCCTCATCGGTGGTTGCCGCCTGCCAGCGACTCGTCAAACCGGGCGGCTTGGTCTTTTTTTCTACCATTAATCGAAACCCGAAATCCTATCTGTTTGCCATTATCGGCGCAGAGTATCTGTTGAATTTGTTGCCCAGGGGAACGCACGACTACGCCAAGCTGATCAAACCCTCAGAACTGGCCACCTGGTCCCGGCAAGCCCATCTCACCCTCAGAGATCAAATCGGTATGGGCTACAACCCTCTGACCAAAAAATATTTTCTGCAAAACAGCTTGGATGTGAATTATCTGGCCTGCTACGAAAAACCCGCGGCTTAGTCATGGAATTAGATACCTCCATCGAATGCGTGTTGTTCGACCTTGACGGCACACTCATTGATACCGCACCGGATTTTGTTAAGACTTTAAGCCGACTTACCACAGAGAATAACCAGCCGCCAGTGACTGACTTGCGGATTCAGCAGACCGTCTCAGACGGCGCTCGCGCTCTGGTTAAACTCGGGTTCGGCATTGAGGAACATGACGACCGCTTTGCCGCTCTGAATCAGCGTCTGCTGAATTTGTATCTCGAACAATTGTCTGATACAGAGGCAACTCTTTACCCGGGACTCTCCTGCCTGCTCGAAAAATTGGAAGCCGCCGGCATTCCTTGGGGGATTGTCACCAACAAACCCGAGATATATTCACTAAAGCTGCTGGACAAGCTGGATCTGCTCTCACGCTGCGGCGTTCTGATCTGCCCTGACCACGTAAGCGAGCGGAAACCCCACCCCGAACCCATCTTTTTAGCCTGCGACCGTCTGTCCTGCAGCACCGAACGCACTGTCTATCTGGGTGACCACATTCGCGACATACAAGCCGCCAAAAATGCGGACGTGATTGCTGTCGCGGCCGCATATGGCTACCTGTCTGCTGAGGCAAAAGTTGAAGAATGGCCAGCAGACTTTATATTAAGGTCTTCCGAACAAGCGCTACCTCTGCTGAATACCCTAAAATTCGCCTGATAGTAGACAAAAAGGGCCTCTTATATGTTCGAGTATCACCCTTCTTCCCAGCATCTGGCCGGCAAAAAAATTCTGATTACCGGAGCCAGCGATGGTATTGGCCGGGCTAATGCCATCTGCTTTGCTGAACACGGTGCAGAGTTGCTTCTATTGGGGCGCAATCAGGAAAAACTGGAACAGCTGTTCGACGAAATTGAAGAAAAATCCCCGAGCAAGGTCACAATTCATCCGATGGATTTCGCCAAGGCAAGAGCCGAGGACTACTCAGGCCTCGCTGACTCTTTAGATAAGCACTTTCCGGTGATTGATGGTCTGATCCATAACGCTGCACAGCTCGGGACGCTGTGTCCGGTCGAATACTACCCGGATAACGACTGGGAAACGTTGATCAACGTCAACCTGAACGCCGTTTTTCATCTGACAAAAGCCGCAATGCCTTCGCTGAAGCGTTCTGAGGATGCCCGCCTGCTGTTCATCTCTTCCAGCGTTGGACGGAAAGGCCGCGCTTACTGGGGTGGCTACGGGGTCTCCAAGTTCGCGCTGGAAGGTCTCATGCAAACACTGGCTGATGAACTGTCCTCAACCTCGAACATACGGGTTAACAGCCTGAATCCGGGTGGTACAAGAACCGCGATGCGACAGGCAGCCTATCCTGCCGAAGACCCCCACTCTCAGCCCGAAGCAGAGAGTTTGATGCCCGTCTACCTCTACCTGCTCGGTCCTGAGGCCGCCCATATTCATGGGCAGGCATTGGATGCCAGGGATTTCGACCCCAGCACATTAAACACGGTAGAGGGCACTTAGGTCAGTTCAGCCAGCAAAAACAAGAAGAGAAGGTTCTCCCGGGAAGCTGACATCACACAGAAGCTTACAGGCAAACAGACTGCGGCAGGGGTCATGTAAGCATTTTCACGAGCTTATCGATTTCCGGCTTAGCCAACTCCTGAAACTGCCCGCGCTTGACTGAACTCGGTATGAAAATCGGACCGAACCGCACCCGTTTCAGGCGGCTCACCTTCAGCCCTTGCGATTCCCACAGCTTCCTGACTTCCCGATTGCGACCTTCCATCAGCACAACGTGATACCACTGATTGATCCCTTCCCCGCCATAGTGCTGGATGTCGGTAAATCTGCACAGGTGGTCATCGATCATCACCCCGGCATGCATCGCCTGCACCATTTCCGGCGACACTTCACCCATGACTCGAACCGCATACTCACGCTCTATTTGTGAGCGGGGGTGCGTCAGTCGATTGGCCAGTTCCCCGTCAGTCGTAAAGAGCAACAGACCACTGGTATTGATATCCAGGCGACCAATCGATACCCAGCGACCGTGCCTGAGCGGTGGCAGCTTGTCGAATACCGTCGGTCGGCCCTCCGGATCTTTCCGGGTGCTGATTTCATCTTCAGGCTTGTTGTAGAGAATAACCCGGCGGGAATCCCGTGTTTTTTGCTGAGGAGCAAGGCGTTTGCCGTCGACAGTTACTTTGTCTGAATCGTCTACCCGATCACCCACGGTCGCGATCTGGCCGTTAACCTTGACCCTGCCTGCCGCAATCCAGCGCTCCAACTCGCGCCTTGACCCAAAGCCAGCGCGCGCGAGCACCTTTTGTAGTTTTTCACTCATGGGTAACCTAACCGTGTTGCTATGTTCTCAGAACTCGGGTGGGACTGCCCTCTCCCAGCGACTACTCTCCCGCAACCGGCTCGTCAGAGTCTGACCCTGCTGCTGGCTCATCGCTGTCTTCAGACACCGCCTCAGCTGCAGAGGGTGCGGGGTGTACCCCGCCCCCCGTGACCGCCTGCGGATCCCCGGCGAGATCATGATCATCATGCGGGCCGGATCTTTCAGATTCAGGAAGGTCTTCTCTACTCGGTGAGGCACCGAGGATATCGCCGTCGGCCTCATCGTCTGCTGGCGCAACAGGTGTTCCTTCGGCGGTCTGCTCTGAATCAGCAGGCTGTTCGGCAGGCTGCGTCGCTGGCTCCGGAACCACCTCGTCCTCTGAATCGGAATCTGCTTCTTCGCCAAGAAGGCTTTCCGGCATTCCCATCCTGAGAATTTCATCAAGCGGTTTTTTTGACAACTCGAGCGCTTCCTCCTCCGCCAGAAGTTGTGCGCGCTCCGCGTCGCTCTGCTCGAAACTCGCTTCGTCAGTAACTTCCTCCGGCAGGTCTATCACTCGCTGCTGCGCCAGTTCATCTGCGAGATCCAACTCCTGCTCAGATTGAGACAACTCTTTGATCTCAGATAACGGTGGTAATTCTTGCAGGCTTTTAAGATTGAAATAATCCAGAAACTGTTTGGTTGTCGCAAACATGGCGGGCCTACCCGGAACGTCTCTGTGACCGACCACCCGAATCCATTCTCTGTCTAAAAGTGTGCGTATGATATTCGCACTTACTGCGACACCCCGTATCTCTTCGATGTCACCCCGGGTGATAGGCTGGCGATAGGCAACAAGTGCCAGCGTTTCCAGGAGCGCGCGGGTGTAACGGGGAGGACGCTCCTCCCACAGCTTTGCGACCCACTCACTGAGATCTTGCTTGACCTGAAACCGGTAGCCTGAAGCAACCTGTTTCAGCTCAAATCCCCGATCATTACAGTCCTCAGAAATTGCCTGCATCACCTGCTTCAGTTCATCCCGGTCGGGCTGCTCACTTTTCTCGAACACTGCAATGATATTGTCCAGAGTCAGCGGTCTTCCGGCGGCAAGAAGGCAACCTTCAACGATCATCTTAACTTTGTTGTCTACGTCACTCATGCGAAGTCTATGTAAAATTCACTAACCCCGAGATTTAATATGGATCGGGCCGAAGGGGTCTGACTGCACGATCTCCACCAACGAATCTTTCAACAATTCCATGACGGCGAGAAAGGTCACAACGACACCCAGCCTGCCCTCCGCTTTGACCAGTAGCGCAACCAGCGGCATGAATTTATGCTCGGAGACCTTGTCCAGGATTTCCGACATTTTTTCCCGGGTCGACAGAGTTTCGAATTGAATGTGGTGGTGCTCAAACATGTCTGCCCGAGTCAGGACGCGCGACAGGCACAGGAGAATTTCCTCTAGCCTGACTTCCGGGTCCGGCGTGACTCTCTCGATCTCAGGTGGTGTTGCACTCGCCAACATGATTTCCCTGTCTAACCTGGGCATTGCGTCGATGTCTTCCGCTGCTTGTTTGAAGCGCTCATATTCCTGCAACCGCCTGATCAGCTGCATCCGCGGATCGTCTTCTTCCTTCTCCTCTGCTTCCTGGCGGGGCAACAGAATCCGGGACTTGATCTCAGCCAGCATAGCGGCCATGACCATATACTCAGCTGCCAGCTCGAATTGGCTGGACTGCATAAGGTCAACGTAGGACATGTATTGGTCAGTAATGTCCGACACATTGATTTCGAGAATATCGAGGTTTTGCCGCTTGATAAGATAAAGAAGCAGATCCAGAGGCCCTTCAAACGCCTCCAGAAAAATTTCCAGCGCATCAGGTGGAATATAGAGGTCTTTGGGTACTTCAGTGATCGCCTCACCGCCAACGATGGCGAGCGGAAGCTCTTTTTGCTCCGGAGTCGGCCCGGACAGACGGTCATCGGCCCCAACCGCAGCTGGCAAAGATTCTATAGGGGATGAAGACTGCCCCTCAGGTGCTGAGGGTTCTGATTTCGCTTCCGGTTCGGTCGTGGTCAATCTGTTAATCCGCCGCAAATCAGGTTTGGCCTATGGTACTCCACTTGCGAAGCAATGCCTACACCATCAAGCTTACTGCCAGGCACTGAGACCCATTGCTGAACGAACTTCTGCAAGCGTTTCACGGGCCGATTCTCGTGCCTTCTCGCCACCCTCCAGAAGAATTGAGCGAACCAGGTCACGATCGTTTTCGAATTGCTCTGCTTCTTTCTGAATCGGTTCCAATTCTGCCGTAATGGCATCAATGACTGGCTTCTTACATTCAAGACAACCAATACCGGCATTCTGACAGCCCTGGGTCACCCACTCTTTAGTCTCCTGATCGGAATAAGTCAGATGAAGTTGCCACACCGGACATTTTCCCGGATCACCCGGATCAGTAAGCCGCACACGCGCAGGGTCTGTCGGCATGGTGCTGATCTTTTTGCTTATCTGCTCCAAAGGCTCTCGCAGACTGATCGTATTATCGTAAGACTTTGACATCTTCTGACCGTCGAGTCCGGGCATCTTCGATGACTCCGTGAGCAGCGACTTAGGCTCGGACAGGATCACCTTCCCGCCGCCTTCAAGATAGCCAAACAGACGCTCACGGTCGCCGATGGAAATATTCTGCTGTTCTTGAAGCAAAGCCCGGGCTTTCTCAAGCGCTTCATGATCTCCCTGCTCCTGATAGGCCGTTCGAAGTTGCACATAAAGCCGCCCCGCTTTCTTTCCCATCTTTTTAATTGCCGCCTCAGCGTTTTCCTCAAACCCTGGCTCGCGCCCATACACGTGATTAAAACGCCGGGCAACTTCCCGGGTGAGCTCAACGTGTGCTACCTGGTCAGCGCCCACAGGCACATAACCCGCCCGGTAGATGAGAATGTCTGCAGCCTGAAGCAGCGGATACCCGAGAAATCCGTAGGTATCGAGCTCTTTTTCCTGAAGTTTTTGCTGCTGATCCTTATAGCTGGGGACACGCTCCAGCCAACCCATGGGCGTGATCATGGAAAGAAGCAGATGCAGCTCAGCGTGCTCGGGCACTTTGGACTGGACAAAAAGCGCCGCAGACCCGGGATTGACGCCTACGGCCAACCAGTCGATCACCATTTCAATGACGTTATCCTCGAACAGGGTCGCATCACCATAGTGGGTTGTCAGAGCATGCCAATCAGCAACGAAGAAGAAGCACTCATACTCATGTTGAAGCTTAATCCAGTTTTGCAGCACTCCATGGTAATGCCCCAAATGCAGACGACCCGTAGGTCGCATTCCCGATAAGACACGCTGCTGCGAATTCACTGTCGACAAGTTAGACTCCTCTTAATTCTGGCACCCAGATATCCCTGCAAGCGTTTCCGGCAAGATGCCTGTCGTTTTCACGTCCGTAGTATAAATTGAATCACTGTCTTCTGCCGCGTCACTATTGAAATGGCTTGGGATCTCCATTGCCGATGCGCAGCACCTCGGGCACGCCATCAACTAAGTCAACAAGTGTCGTCGGCTGTACGGAGCAAGCCCCGCCGTCAACGATCATGTCAACTGTCTTGCCCAGCTTCATTCTCATTTCGTAGGGGTCGGTCAATTGCTCGGGCTGATCCGGCAAGATGAGACTGGTACTCATGATCGCCCCCCCAGTTTGCGCCAGAATAGCCTGAGCGACAGCATTGTCAGGCACTCGAAGCCCTATGGTTTTGCGCTTGGTCTGTTTCAAACGCCGAGGCACCTCTGGGGACGCTTTGAGGACAAACGTGTAGGGCCCGGGCGTATACGCCTTGAGGATCCTGTACGCGCTATTATGCACCTGCGAGTAGATCGACAATTCCGATAAATCACGACAGACCAGGGTGAAATGATGTTTGGTGTCCAGGCGGCGTATCTGCCGAATGCGGTCCAGCGCTGCTTTATTGCCTATATGGCACCCCAGCGCATAGGTTGAATCTGTGGGGTAAACCACCACGCCGCCCTGCAACAGACATTTCGCCACCCTCTGAACAATGCGAGGCTCCGGGTTCGTCGCATGTACCTGAAGAAATTCACCCATGTAGAAACAGCCGCAAGAGAGCTCTGGCTTGAGCCATTAACCCGAAAAGTCGCGATTCTAGTATATTGATGCTCAAAAGCAGACACCTTTTTGCAAATCAACTATGATTAAGAGCACGAGGGTCAGACAACAATCCGCATGAAACAATTTATCGATTACATCCCGCTGTTTGTCTTCTTCTCCGTCTGGGCGATGGATGAGAGGACCATTACTCTGGCAAATTATCAGCACAGCGTTGGTGGCATATTCAGTGCGGCAGAGTTTTTACTCGCAAGTTCTGTGCTGGTCTACGGTGGCCTGTTTGTGGCACAGCGAAGACTGGACAAATTTCAGTGGATTACCCTCGCGGCTGTAGTGCTGTTTACCATTCCCACGATTATTTTTCGTGATACAAACTTTCTGAAGTGGAAAGCCCCGATCGTAAATTGGATTTTTGCCCTGATCTTTATGCTGTCTCGTTACTTCGGAGAAAAACCCGCTATTGAGCACATGATGGGCCATACATTGGCAGCGCCTCGGGAGTTATGGATCAAGCTCAATTCCCTGTGGGTGTGCTACTTCGTGGCTCTCGGCGTAATCAATCTGGCCGTCGCGTTTGGCCTGAGCGAAGCTTTATGGATTCAATTTAAAGTGTTCGGCAATTTTGTTCTGACATTTCTCTTTGTTGTCGGTCAGATGCCTTTGCTTGCAAAGTATATTGAAACCGACGATATCGAAAAGGATGGAGCCCGCGAAGACAAGGCAGCAGAGTCTACCTCAGCACCCTAGGGGCTAACCCACCAGCATTTTTACAAGAAGGCCGTGGCCCGGAAAATCCCTATCTAGGCGTGCGTTTTCTTTCGGCGCTTATTGACGTTGTCTACCGAATTTAATTACTGAGGTAGAAATGCCGATCTAAGGTCAGGAAACTGCTGATCAAGCACTGCATTCCACTCGGAAAGTTGGCGCTCACGGCGCCTGAACAGCTCGCTCGGATCCCCTTCAATAGTGATTTTCAGAATTTTATCCCGGCGCCGAATTTGAAGAACAACCGGCAAGCCTTCAGTGACTCGCCCGAAAACCGAGTGCTTGCCGTCAAGATGTGGGGTCGCCAGGTGCGTGATGAAAAACTGACTGCCATCGGTGCCGGGGCCAGAATTCGCCATGGACAGCACACCCTGTCGGTTGTGCTTCAGCAACAGCTCACCCGAAAATTGGTAACCCGGACCCCCGGTTCCGTCCGCCCTGGGATCTCCACCCTGCGCCATGAAGTTTCGTTCTACTCGGTGAAAACTCAAACCGTCATAAAAGCCTCGCAGGGCAAGGTTCACGAAATTTGCCACGGTGGTCGGAGCGGCCCGGTCATTCAACTCTGCTTTCATCACACCCCGCTCGGTTTCAATGACTGCAACCAGTGGTTGCGCATCAGCAAGAGTGGACATTAACAACAGACAGGCGAATACAATCTTTTTCATATCTTGATTACCGCGCTATGAGGATAGAAGGTCTGCATAATCGATAATTACCGGCGCGTGATCGGAGAAATTTTGTGCTGTATAAATTTCAGCAGCCAAGACAGATGAACGCAAGCCCGGAGTGATCAGCTGATAATCCAGACGCCAGCCAACATTTTTGGCACGGGCTTGGCCGCGGTTTGACCACCAGGAGTATTGATCCGCTTCCTGATTCACCAACCTAAACGCATCGCTCCAGCCGACTTCATCATACAGTGTGTCCAGCCAAGCTCGCTCCTCAGGGAGAAATCCCGAATTTTTCTGATTCGAGCGCCAATTTTTGAGATCAATTTGTTTGTGACAAATGTTCCAGTCAGCGCAAATAATGGCTTCTCGCCGTTTTCGTCGCAAACCACGCATGTGCGCTTCAAAATGCGTCATAAAAGCCAATTTCCGCTCCTGCCGTTCGGGGCCTGAAGAGCCTGAAGGCAGATAAAGCGACGCAATGCTCAGGCTGGGAAAGTCCGCCTGAAGGTAACGACCCTCTGTGTCTGCGATGGGGAAGCCCGTCCCTCTGCGTATCTTGAGCGGCTTTTGCCGAGTAAATAGCGCCGTGCCAGCGTACCCTTTCTTCTCCGCATCAAAGTAGAAACAGTGGTAACCCTCAGGCCGGAAAATTGGATCTTCCAGCTGGCATTCCTGTGCCTTGGTCTCCTGCAGGCAAACGACATCCGCATTCGATTGCGCGAGCCATTCGAAAAAACCCTTTCTCGCCGCAGCTCGGACGCCGTTGCAATTAAATGTGATGACTCTCATGACCTTATTTTAAGCCTGCACCGGTGCTAATTCACGAAAGCATTGTACGCCGCGCTCAGTTCCGAGCAAGCCGGAACAGCCTCTCAAGCCACAAAGGCGGCCATTGCAGTAGTCCACCTTCCTAGTGTCAGGGCATCTCCCCTAATAAGCCATTATTTGCCACATTAGGTAACACTTATTCAAGCAGCTGCCGCACTATTGCCAGTGCTCCGTTCCGCATTTTCACGCAATTTTTTGAAAAATACCCTGGTGAATTAGCCGTAAAATGGTTTAAAAATTCACTGTTAGCTGTTGTAAAAACAAATAATTAAGGTTTTTTCTCACCAAAACCATTTCTCCCCCCAGTACGAGAGATTTTTTGTGTATTTATTACACATTTTTGTTACTTTTTGGAAAGCCGTGTGTTACGATGCGCCCCGCACTGGAGAGGGAGCGGCCAGTGACACAACACCAACGCTCCGGAGGAGGAAACCATGAGTAAGATGCTTAAGGAAGCACGGCCAGTAGCAGAAGCAGCCGTGATTAGTGTGGCGATCGTCATCGCCGCGCTGGCCGTACCAGCTGCAATTCTCTACGCCGCTGTCTAAACCAGAAAACTACAAGGAGGCTCTATGCAAGGCCTTACTAGTCAATGCCGCGACAGCTAAACACCGACTTGAGATAACCTGCTCGAGTCGGTGTTTTTATATTGCCTCTGGCAAAACGAGAAACAACTCAGCTTTTCCGCCACCCCGGCACAACGGACGAAGCGTCTGATCAGCCTGACCAGCAATTTGTGACCTACCGGACAATGCCGACGACACCGGCAAGCCCCACCAAAGCGCCCCTGAAACACCCCGTTCAGTCAGCGACTAGCTTGTCCACGAAGTTACAAGGCCGATGCGTGCTATCCAGCTGGTATTGAATAATGCTTTCCCATCCCGTACGACAAGCTCCCGGAGACCCCGGTAGACAAAATACGATTGTTCGGTTTGACAGACCTGCAAATACACGGGACTGAATCGTCGAAGTGCCGATTTCCTCGTAAGACAATTGACGAAACAATTCGCCAAACCCTTCGATTTGCTGCTCCAGTAAAGGCTGGATAGCTTTCAGGGTATTGTCCCTGTCGGTAAAGCCTGTACCGCCAGTCATCAGGACCCCCTTCACCCCAGGATCCGCAATAAGACGCGAAACTTCGGCACGCAATTGATAGACATCATCTTTGACAATTTGCTTACTGTGAAGCTTGTGCCCTGCTTCCTCTAAGCAGCCCACAAGAACTCCGCCTGATTTATCCGATTCTTCCGTTCGGGTATCAGAGACCGTTACCACGGCAAGGGGAAGGGCTATTTTGGAATCGCTCACATTAACCTCCGGTCATATTCATAAGCCTAACCGGCTGCGCATGATCTTTGTCGTAAAAGTGGTGCCGTTCGGGCTTAATTTCCATGGCTGCCACCAAAGCTCTTTTCAGATCATCCATGTCTTTCGAGCCATCCCGCAATATAGCTCGCAGATCAACTGAATGCTCGTTACCCAGACACAACAGCAACCTGCCCTCAACGGTGATGCGAACACGATTACAATCTTCACAAAAATTGTGGGTCACCGGCGATATAAAGCCAATTCGACTGTGATAACCGGCCACCTGTGAATATCTGGAAGGGCCGGCTGTCCGCGCCGGACTGTCTATCAGCTGATATTTCTTCTCTATCTGCGCACGAACCCAGGCATTACTGCAGGTGGTATCTTCTCTGGCGTGATCTGACGCTTCACCAAGCGGCATTTCTTCGATAAACGCAATATCCACATGTCGAGCCAAGGCAAAGTCAGTGAGTGCCAGAACTTCGTCTTCGTTATACCCCTTCATGACCACTGAGTTCAGCCTGATGCGATCGAACCCCTGCGCAACCGCCGCATCGATTCCGGCCAAAACCTTGTCAAGCTTGCCGACCCGGGAGATACGCTGGAAGCGGTCGGCCTGCAAACTGTCAATGCTGATATTGATCCGATTCACTCCAGCTTTTTTTAATGGTTCAGCATAGGTTGTCAATTGAGAGCCATTGGTGGTAAGCAGGAGTTCCTGTAGACCCGGAAGCGCGCCCAATTTTTGAATCAGTGTCATGACATCTGTACGCACGAGCGGTTCACCGCCGGTAAGGCGGATTTTTTTTACACCCAGTTCAGTGAATGCCGTGGCAACCTGACAAAGCTCCTCCAGCGACAGTATTTCCCTTCGGGGTATGAAGGTCATGTCTTCGGTCATGCAGTAGACACACCGAAAATCACAACGATCGGTAACCGACAGGCGAATGTAGTCCACATGACGCCCGAATTTGTCGACTAATTTTTCAGGAAAAGCGCTTTCACTCATGGCCGGTACTATACCGCAGACAGACGAAGTTGGGTAAGCCCGGAACGAAGGCAAGGCATGTCAGACATTGATCAGCGCGATCTGTACCGCCAGTAGCAGCAAGATGACACCCATGGCGCGCTCAAACCATGGGCCAAATTGAAGAACAAATTGGCGAACTTGTGCTTGTCCGATCAATCCAGAAAGAACCGCAAACCAGATAAACGTGGCCGCTGACATATACAGGCCATAGTAGAGCTGAATTCTCAATGGCGTTTCACTGTCAATGACTCCGGCAAATAGCGCCAGAAAGAAAAGAGTTGCTTTGGGGTTAAACCCGTTGGTCAGAAACCCCAGCCGGAACGCCCCCACAGACGACACCCGACCGCCGTTACTCTCAGCTGCCGGCCGATGGCGGCTTGAAGCCGAGATTGTCTGCACGCCCAGATAAGCCAGATACGACGCTGCCAGATATTTCATGGCGGTGAGCAACATGTCAGATTGCGCAAACAAAATCGACATGCCCAGCAGACAGTAACTGACATGAATAAGTATTCCTGCACCTACACCGAGGCTGGTCAGGATGCCCTGCCGGGTTCCACCTGTCACACTCTGCTTCAGCACCACAGCAAAATCAGGCCCAGGAGAAGCTACCGCCAGAAGGTGAGCAACGGCGATCGTAATGAATTCCGACCAGTACATTGGCACAAATCAGCCTGGTGGCTTTCAGCGCAGGCGCTCGGACAATACCAACTCAAGCGCCACCTCCGCGTCAGCGTTGAGTGTAAGCGTCGGAGATTCAGCCCGGTAATCGCCCGGTGAAGGTGTGGCAACCCCTCTGAATGACACCAGGGCAGTTACGTAGACCGATTCAGCTGAAGAAAGATTATACGGCCCTACCGCTGAAGAATTGTCGAGCTGGAAGGATGCCGGTAAAGCGCTGACGGTTGTGTCGAGAGCCGCCAACGGTGGCAGGCCCTCCTGCTCCGCGTTACGAACAGCCACAAAGACTCGAAGGTCCGGCGCCAGATCGACTTCCGGTGACAAGCTGAGTGAGACGCTGATTCTCGGGCCGGCAGCCTCCCCGTCGCGCCCGGCGAGTATTTCCTGTGCCGCTGCGATTCTGAATCTCAACTCCTGAGCGAACTCGCCGTTTGGATTGACCTGAATCATCAATCGCCAGTAATCGATCGCATCCGAATAATCTTCCCTCTGCTCTGCGTCGGCTGCCAACAGCTGCAGCACAGACATCTCATTCGGATTAATCGCCCTCGCTTCCTCAATAACTGCCCTGATTTGAGAGCTGAGCACAAACTCTGTATTGATATACATGGCCATGGCGATTCGCCCGAGCACCAGTGCTTTCTCGGGCGTCGCATCGAGTAAATCTGCTGCCCTCTGGTAAGCAATCTGCGCTTCCTCGAACAGTCCAACCGCCGCAAAATTTTCGGCGAGAAAGTAAAATGCCCACGGCATGTCCGGATTAGATTGTGCCAGCTCGCCAAGCGCAACTATCAGTTCGCGGGTTTCATCGCTGTCCCCCTGGTTATCGACCGTGCGCTGAAACAAATCCATAACCTGCACATCATCGATATAACCCCAGTGGCTATAAAGCCCGTATGCCAAGACTGGTAAAGCCAGCACGAATGCAAGAGGCATCAGGAAGGTCAGCGTGGTCAGAGATCTCAGCATCCCCAGGTTATTGCCCGTTTTTCCTTGCCGTGCATTTGCAGAAGATGCGACCTTATCTTCCAGCTCGACATCAGCCAGCAATCCCAGCTGCAGTTCAGACAGCAAAAGATCGAATTGCTGCTGGTTAAGATTACCGGCAGACAATTCAGCCTCAAGCTCGTCGCTTCGCTCCTGAAAAAGCGCAATATTGGCCTGCTTGCGCAGTTCATCAGAGTCGGCGGGCTGAGAATTTGCACGTAGCCAAAGCGGTCCTAAAACAAACAGAGCAGCAAGTAAAAACAGTCCTGCGGTGGCTATCCAAAACACGATGAGATCCCCAAGCCGAGCCGCTTAGCCCTTAGCCTTCAGTAACGCCTGCAGTTTCTCGCGCTGCGCATGATCCAGTTCCGGGCTTTTTTGTGCCGTCTGTCCGGCTTTGCGTGAGACAGCGATGGCAGCAGCGCCACCAATCAGCAGAAAGATAAGCGGCCCAAACCAGAGGAACAGAGTCTCCATCCGCAAACGCGGTTTGTAGAAAATAAACTCGCCATATCGTTCGAACATGAACTGCTCAATCTCTGAGTTCGTCATGCCTTCCAGAATCATGCGGTGAATTTCGCGCCTCAGATCCTCGGCAACTCCACCGCTGGACCCTGTGAGGTTCGTGTTCTGGCACATGGGACAACGCAATTCATCAGACAGTTGTCTGAATCTCTGCTGCTGCTCTACAGTTTGAAATTCAAAGGTATCGACCTGCGCGTGCACTGCAGGCCCGGCAGAAACAAAAGCCGAAAGCATCAGAATCCAGAGAGCCGGAGTCCTAAGCGAATTGAAACTCGTAGTGAATGGCATCAGCGGCTTTCCGCTTGCAGTTCAGCAATCGCGGGTAGAAACTCCTCAGCCCAGACGGTCTCATCCAACACACTGACGTGCCGGTACCGGATGACACCTTCAGCATCAACCAGATAGGTTTCGGGGGCTCCATACACGCCGAGATCTATGCCAAACCTGCCGTTGGCGTCCTCAATACTGAACGCAAAAGGATTACCATTAGTTTCCAGCCAGCTCTTGGCGAGCTCCGACTGATCCTTGTAATTCACGCCGACCACGGGTATCGAACCTTCCTCAGAAAGACGCATGAAAGTAGGATGCTCCACAAGGCATGGCAGACAGTAGCTGCCCCAGACGTTGAGGAGAAAAATCTGCTCGGGCAGATTGGCGTTGGTGACACTCTCTCCGTCTACGGTGCGAAGCTGAAATTGTGGCATCGGCTTGTCAATGAGCATCGAAGGCAACTCTTTGGGGTCCAGAAAGAGACCTCGCCAGAGCAGTAATGCCAAAGCCAGAAAACCAGCGACCGGCAAGTAAAACGCTAGCCTGCCCATTTCAGCCCTCCCTCACATGCAAGCACGCTCAATCTTCTACGTTTCCCCTCGACTGAAATAAGCATTACGCTGGCTGCAACTCCGCTGCGGTTTGTGTTTTAGACTCCCTGCCCGATTTCTCTGCCGCTTTTATCCGAAGCCGGCGGTAGCGTTTGTCTCCCGCAGCCAGCGTACCGCCGATCGCCATAAATATGGCACCCAGCCAGATCCAGCGTACAAAAGGTTTAACATACAGCGTCATTGACCAGGCGCCAGCGCCTTTTTCTTCACCCAGTGTGACAAACAGATCTCGGAAAAAGCCGGCGTCAATGGCCATCTCAGTCGACGGTGTCCCGCTGGCCACGTACAGGCGGCGCTGAGGATACAATACCGTGAGCACTTTGCCGTCGTTAACCACAGTGAGCTCAGCCTCATCGCCGATGTAGTTAGGCCCTTCAATACGCGCGCTTCCTTCCAGCGTGAACAGGTAACCCCCTAGCTCAACGGATTCACCGGGCGCCAGCAGTACACTCCGCTCCTCGGAGAAGAAACTGGTAAGAGCAGCGCCGATAAGCATGACAGCAATTCCGATGTGGGCCAGCACCATGCCGTAGTAACTCAAACTCAAGGACTTAAGACCACGAAGAGTCGACCGTTTATTTGCGACTTTATTACTGATGTCTTTGCCAATGGCAAAGACAATCCAACTGGCGAGAATCAGTGTTATCGTCGCCGCGACAGAGAATTTGCTCAGCACTATTAAGGGAAAGATCAGCCCAACCAGCAGACTGGCGAATAACACCTTGCCAAGTTGCGCCGCAAGATAGGTCCAAGATGTCTGTTTCCAGCGACTTAACGGGCCTATACCAACAAATACAAACAGCAGCATCATCAAGGGCACAAAGATGGTATTGAAGTAAGGCGGCCCGATGCTGATCAGATCGTCAGTGACGGCCTGATAGACCATTGGAAACAGAGTCCCAAGAAAGATCGACGCGGCCGACACCACCAGAATCACGTTATTTACCAACAAAAAGAATTCGCGCGAGGTGTATTCAAAACCGAAGCTGCCCTTCATCAAAGGCGCGCGCAGCGCGTAAAGCAGAAGAGAGCCCCCGATCGAGATGCCCAAGATGCCAAGAATAAAGAATCCCCTTGAAGGATCGCTGGCAAATGCGTGTACCGAGGTAAGCAGACCGGAGCGCGTGATGAAAGTACCCAGCAGACTGCCGGAAAAAGCGAGAATGGCCAGCAACACAGTCCAGCTCTTAAACATTCCGCGTTTCTCGGTCACCGCCAGAGAGTGAATCAGCGCCGTGCCGAACAGCCAGGTAATCATGGGGGGATTTTCTACTGGATCCCAGGCCCACCATCCGCCCCAGCCCAACTCATAATATGCCCACCAACTGCCAAGGGCTATTCCCACAGTCAATATCGCCCACGCCACATTCGCCCAAGGGCGGGACCAACGTGCCCAGGCAGCATCCATCCGTCCGCTCAGAAGCGCGGCAATGGCAAAGGCAAAGACGACAGAAAACCCGACGTAACCCATATAAAGCGTCGGCGGGTGCAATATGAAACCGATATCCTGGAGAGCCGAATTGAGATCAGCACCATCGGCCGGCGGCAGAGGCACGATACGATCGAACGGGTTAGAAGTCGCCAGCATGAATAGGATATAGCCAAAGATCAGGATGCCCAGCACCCCAAGAACCCGTGCCACAAATTCCTCCGGCATGCTTTTGCTGAAGATGCCCACTGACAGCATCCATCCAGCTAACATAAAGGTCCACAGCAAGAAGGAACCTTCGTGACCACCCCACACCGCAGTGAACTTGTAACGCATTGGCAGCAGAGTATTCGAATGCTGGGCGACGAACGACACGGAGAAATCATCAGTGATAAAGGCGTAAGCCAGCGCCGAAATCGCCAGACCCAAGAAAACAAAAACGCCCGCGGTCAACGGACGAGCCATGCTGATCCAGACCGGATTATTGTAGTGAGCCCCCGCAATGGGAAGGCTGCCCAGTAGAGCGCTTAAACACAGTGCAAGAATGAGGGAGAAAGAGCCCAGTTCAGGTATCATGGGTCCGGTCCTTTAAGTGCCCGGTCGCGTAGCGGCACTTTCAGGAGCGGTGCCGGCGGCATCCAGGGCCGCTTTGACTTCTGGTGACATGTAATTTTCATCATGCTTGGCCAACACGCGCGAAGCCTGAAAAACGCCGGCATTGTCCAGACTGCCTTCGACCACAATTCCCTGACCTTCGCGAAACAGGTCGGGCAAAATGCCCTCGTGATAAATTGGCACATCATTGGCGTAATCGGTAGCCACGAAACGTACCGCAAGGCTGTCCGCGGCAGATTGTACCGAGCCTTCACGCACCATGCCGCCTATGCGAATGCGCTGTCCCGCATTCACTTCACCTTGAGCAACCTGAGTTGGCGTGTAGAACAGATCGATATTCTGGCTCAACGCATACAAGGTCAGACCTACGGCAACACTGAGACCTGCAGCAACAAACAGAATGACACCCAAGCGCTTTCGGCGATGAACTTTCATGTCCTCTCCTCCTCAGTGGTTTCTGATCCCGGTGAGGGCTGCGAGCCGGCACCAGCAGACATTGGCGGGACTTGAGCATTCAGCGCATAACGGCGCTTAAGGTCTCGAATAATTTGCCTGTTTTTACGCAACGGGCCGTACAGATTGATCGTCAGGAAGATCAGAAACATGCCATACACAGACCACACATTAAAGGCATAGCCGCCCATCTCGATGAATTCTTGAAAATTTGAAAACTGCATGCTCCAGAAGCCCTTGATAGACTTAGCTTTTCGCAACCAGGTCCATAACCCACTGCGCCCTTTTCTCTCTCTGCAAGATTTCATTCCGGGTCGACAGAATGAGGCTTATCGCAAAGAACAGATAGACGGCAACGATCATGAAGATCAGCGGCACCCAGATTTCAGGGCCGTTCGCCTGATCGGTCGCCAGGGTGAAGTTGGTCGAGGGCTGATGAAGCGTATTCCACCAATCGACAGAGTATTTGATGACCACAACATTGATGCAACCGACGATGCTGAGCAATGCGCAAGCCCGTGCCGCTCCCTCCGAATCTTCCAGTGCGGTCCTGAGCGACACAACACCCAGCAACAGGAAAAACTGCAGGAGCAGAGAAGTCAGTCGCCCGTCCCAGACCCACCAGGTTCCCCAGGTGTCCACTCCCCAGATGGATCCGGACGCCAGCGCCAGCGCGGTGAACCAAGCTCCGAGCGGTGCGGCCACCTTTACAACAACATCGGCGAGCTTCATCCGCCAAACCAGGAAAATGGTCCCGGCCATCGCCATCAGCGGAAAGAAAGCCAAAGAAATGCTCGCGACAGGCACGTGCACATAGAAGATACGGTTTGTCAGCCCCTGCTGATAATCCTGGGGCACGAACAGCAGCGACCAGGTCACTCCGATCAGCAGGCAGGTGACCATTGCGCCGACGAGCCACGGCAGCCACTTACCAGACAGCTCATAAAACCACTTGGGGGAGCCCCATTTATGAAACCAGGTCCAATCCATCTTCAGGTACCGAAAAATTCAGGAGAAGCACTATACCACGGCTTCTGTAGCCCAATCAGCGTGACATTGTAACCTATTGTTATTACGCGGATAAACGCAAAATGGACTACAAGCTGTCAGTTTACACTGATACGCAAGGCGGCAGCGGAAGCCAGCGGCGCCAGTGTCAGTGCCGCAACCAGCATTGCCCCCATGATCGCCAGATACCCTGACAGCGAGGCGCCTTCGAGGGTTTGTGAGACGGTCAGGGTCCCTGCGATCAGCACGGGAACACTCATGGGAAGGGTAATGACCGCCAGAATCAGCCCCCGACTCCCCAGGCCGACGGTCAAAGCGACGCCGATGGAGCCCAGCAAGCTGAGCACCGGCGTACCAAGCAGTAAGGTCAACACCAACGTCGAATACGCACCTTCAGGAAAATTCAGCATATAGGCAATCAGCGGCGACACCAACACAATCGGCAATCCACTGACTAACCAGTGGGCAATATTCTTCGCCAGCACCAGGAAATAAAGCGGGTGGGGACTGAGCATCAGCAGTTCCAGAGAGCCATCTTCGAAGTCCGCACGGAACAGATTGTCCATAGCCAGCAGAGAAGCAAGCAACGCCGAAATCCACAGCACACCCGCCGAGATCTCTCCAAGCGCCTCAGGCTCCGGTGAAATTCCGATTGGGAACAAGGTTGCTACCAGCACAAAAAACATAAACGGATTGAACAGATCATTCTTTCGTTTATAGGCGATCAGCAAATCTCTTCGCAATGTTGCAACTACCGCCCCGGCAAGCGTTGAGCGCGCTGCACTCACGACAGCGAACCTCGCGGCATTTGGCCCATCCCTAGCGTCAGTTCAGTGAGACCGTCGACAGCCAGAGTGTGGTGAGTCGTAACAAGAACCGAACCGCCCCGATCGCTGTGCTGCCCAATCAGATTTTCCAGAAATGCGACACCCCCGACATCGAGCGTTGTGAAGGGTTCATCCAGCACCCAAAGACGCGCTTCTGATAATAAAAGCCGAGCGAGGCTGACCCGTTGATGCTGTCCTGCAGACAGCGTGAAGCACTGCGAATCTTCAAAACCCCGAAGACCGACCTGCGCAAGAGCCGCATCCATTTCGTCCGCGCTGATTTGTCTGTGCAGATGACCTGACCACAGTAAATTTTCTCTTGGAGTGAGCACCTTGCTGACCCCCACTCGATGTCCAAGGTAGAGCATTCCGTCGCGGAACTCTTCAACACAATTCGCGAGCAATTCTCCGCGCCATCGAATCAGGCCCTGATAGTTGTCGTTCAATCCACAGAGAATCCGCAGCAAGGTCGTCTTTCCGGAGCCGTTACCGCCTTTGATTTGAAGCACCTGCCCTTCAGCCAGCCGAAAGCTGAGATTTTGAAATAACACGCGCTCATCCCGTTCACAGAAGAGATCATCGACCGCCAACAACGGAGTAAGCGTCTCCACCTGCTCCGTCCGTTCTGAAGGTTGCTTGTCCATAGGCTAAAGAGTACCGCAGAAGAGGCTCCCGCACTAAAAGATAGAGCAGAATTGTGGGTCAGTTCGAGGAAAGTAGACAGGCACCCTTGGCGACCGCACCCGAGGGACGAATCGTTTGGCGCGCTTTGGATCGCTGGCAAGAAGCGCCTGAAGGTTTAGCTCCAGTCAGACAAACGCGCTCTGAGCCGCATCGCTGCCTGGCTGTGTATCTGACTCACCCTGGATTCACTGACTCCGATCACCTCGCCTATCTCCTTGAGGTTCAACTCCTCGTCATAATACAAAGCAAGGACCAATTTTTCACGCTCAGGCAGACCATCAATTGCCCGTGAAAGGTGCGCCTTAAACGTATCTCGTTGCAGACCGTCGCAGGGTCCAATCAGCTCACCGGCCGCCATCTCAATGGCAGAGTCGTCACCTTCCATAATGTCGTCAAAGCTGAATAATCGGCTTCCGGAAGCATCCTGCAGAATCGCATAGTAGGCGTTGAGATCAATGTCCATTTCTTTGGCGACTTCAACGTCTTTGGCATCCTTGCCGGTGCGCGCTTCAATTGCCTTGATCGCTTCGGCCACTTTACGCGACTTGCGGTGGACAGAGCGAGGCGCCCAATCGCCCTTCCTGACCTCGTCCAGCATCGAGCCGCGAATCCTGATGCCCGCGTAGGTTTCAAAACTTGCCCCTTTCGATACATCGTATTTTTTCGCTGCTTCCAGCAGGCCGATCATCCCCGACTGAATCAGGTCGTCAATCTGGACACTGGCAGGCATACGCAACAGCAAATGGTGGGCGATTCGCTTCACAAGCGGTGAGTAACGATCGACAACCTCTGTCAGGTTTTCTTCTTGCGCTTCAGCACTCGCTTCGTTTTTCTCAATAGCAGAAGCGCCAGTTGCTGCACTCATTTTGTTTTCCCATTCTCTGATACAAACAACCGGACTGCTTCAAGCGGTTGAGCATCTTTTCTTATTGGTCAGTCAGCACGCTGGGCAGTTCCAAGTCCCTGTGCGACGTCGGCTTCCCGGAAGCCGTGTCGCCGTGACTCCAGGTATTGCTCATGCAACCGCGTTCAACCCAGAATGCCTGAGCGCCACACCAGACCGGTTTGTTCCAGGCCTTTGCCGTTAAACAAAATCATTCTCATGTCGACACACTGGCCAGACAGCCTGCCGGCACCGGATCCTGCTCAGCGCCCGACAATCCGTAGCGGTTTCGCTAGACAGAAGGAGTTTTGCAAAAAGCGTTCCAAGAGCTGCAGAAATTGCGAGGCCGGGTGATAAGGCCCGTATGACGCAGGCTTCAGGGCGACCGCAACCCAAGTGATGCGATCTCGCGTGGAGAATTCAGGAAATTTAGCGCCGTAAAATTGACGATTCGAGGTGCGAGCGCCAAGATTCCGTCGCCATCCACCGCGCAAAACAGTGAGTGACCAGAAGCAGAGCTCATCGTAGAAAGAAGGTGGTCAGACCCCTGCCAGGGTGACCCGGTGCGCCATTTCCGGTCTTTTGCCGGTCTTTTCCGGCCCTTTTCCGTTCTTTTCCCGGTCTTTCCCTGGTCTTTGTTCGACCAGGCTTATATTCAGCATTCAAGCCTTCGGTGTAGTGACTCCGGTCTGCCCCATATATTTGCCGCCCCGCTGTTTATAGGTCACTTCACACTGCTCATCAGATTGATAAAAAAGCATCTGAGCAACTCCCTCATTTGCGTATATTTTGGCAGGCAATGGAGTCGTGTTCGAAAATTCCAGCGTGACATGCCCTTCCCATTCCGGCTCGAGAGGGGTCACGTTGACGATTATACCGCACCGCGCATAGGTGGATTTACCTAAGCAAACAGTCAGCACATCTTTGGGAATCCGGAAATATTCTACCGTCCGGGCCAGCGCAAACGAATTCGGCGGTATGACGCAAACGGGTTCCTCGATACTGACGAAGCTGGTTTCGTCAAAATTCTTGGGGTCCACCACGTTGGTGGTGTGTACATTGGTAAAAATCTTAAACTCACTGGCGCAGCGGACATCGTAGCCATAACTCGACGTTCCATAAGAGATGACTTTCCGATTTTCGACAAACCTTACCTGCGCGGGCTCAAACGGATCAATCATGCCCTGCGCACTCGCCATCTCCCTTATCCACCGATCCGATTTGATTGTCATGCCAGGAATTCCTCCGGAAAAAGCGCCCGTGATTAGAAGCGCGCATGATAATGCGAATCCTGTTATTTCGCCATGACATCACGGGCGTTTGTTTGGAAATTCTACCGACCTAACGTATCATTGCGCTGTTAGCTTTCACCTTACGCGACTGCCTTCAGTCGCCGAGTCACTTAAGAATTCGCCTGAGCCAGCGAGCCATGCAGTCCCGGCACATCGCCTGGACGAGCCCGCACGCATCAGGCATTTCCGCAGAGGAGTCTTCAATGAAACAATGGCAGTGCATTGTTTGTGGTTTTATCTATGACGAAGAGTCAGGCCTGCCGGAAGACGGCATCGCACCGGGCACGCCCTGGGAAGACATCCCGGACGATTGGATGTGCCCTGACTGCGGCGTGGGCAAAGATGACTTCGAGATGGTTGAGTTGTAGAACATCAGCAACGTGATTACCATCTGTCGACTGCAGCTGCCGTTCAGGCAGCCGCTGATAGACCTCAGCAATTGACGCGAGATTAACAAGTGAATAAGCGCAAAATTCTTGTCACCAGCGCACTTCCCTACGCCAACGGAGACATCCACCTCGGTCATCTGATGGAGGCGATTCAGACCGATATCTGGGTTCGCCTGCAAAAACTTCAGGGGCATGACTGCATCTGGGTTTGTGCCGATGACGCCCACGGGACTGCAATCATGCTGAGCGCCCAATCCCAGGGCATCACCCCGGAGGAGCTTATCGACCGGGTTAACCGGCAACATCAGCAGGATTTTTCGGATTTTCTGATTGGTTTCGATAACTTCTACACAACGCACTCTGAAGAAAATCGAAACTTTTCCGAATCGATGTACCAGGCCATGGAAAGCAACGGACACATCCACCGTCGCTCGATCAAGCAACTGTTCGATCCGGAAAAAAATCTGTTTCTCGCCGACCGGTATATCATCGGGACATGCCCGAAATGCCACGCTGAGGAGCAGTATGGTGACAATTGCGAAGCATGCGGTTCGACCTACAGCCCCTCTGAACTCATTTCACCGCGCAGCGCCATTTCAGGGGCTGTTCCGATAGAAAAGGAATCCGAACATTTCTTCTTCGACCTGCCAGCATTCAAGGACATGCTGAAAGTCTGGACGCGCTCGGGCACATTGCAGGATCAGGTTGCCAACAAGCTGAGCGAATGGCTCGATCAGGATCTGCAGCAGTGGGATATCAGTCGTGACGCGCCCTACTTCGGATTCGAAATCCCCGATGCACCGGGCAAGTATTTCTACGTCTGGGTCGACGCCCCGATCGGCTATATGGCCAGCTTTAAAAATTTCTGCGATCGCGAAGGCCTGGACTTCGACAGTTACTGGCTTCCCGACTCCGATGCAGAGCTCTATCATTTCATCGGCAAGGACATCATCAATTTTCACACGCTGTTCTGGCCTGCGGTGCTGACCAGTTCAGGTTACCGAACACCGACCGCTGTCTTCGCCCATGGTTTTCTGACGGTCGACGGCACAAAGATGTCTAAATCTCGCGGGACGTTCGTCAATGCGCGCACCTATCTCGATCATCTGAACCCGGAATATCTGAGATATTATCTGGCAGCAAAGCTCAGTTCCGGCATAGATGATCTGGACTTAAACCTGGAGGATTTTGCGCTCAGAGTGAATGCCGACCTGGTCGGGAAGGTTGTCAATATTGCCAGCCGCTGCGCTGGATTCATCCACAAGGGTTTCGACGGCATGCTGGCAGAAAATCCGGATAACCCTGAGCTGCTCGCCGGGATTCAGTCCATCAAAGCAGAAGTCACTGAACACTATGACAGTCGCGAGTACGGAAAAGCGATTCGATTGATCATGGCGCAGGCCGACAAGGCCAATCAGTACATCAACGACAAAGAACCCTGGGTACTGGCAAAGACAGACAAACAATCCGTCGAGCTGCAGGCGATTTGCAGTACCGGGATTAATGCTTTCCGGCTACTTCTTTGTTACCTGAAACCGGTCCTGCCCGGTCTTACGGAAAAAGCTGAGGCATTCCTCAATATTGACCCGTTGCTCTGGCGGGATGTCGATGCCCTGTTGACCAACCATCGTATCAACAAATTCCAAGCCCTGATCACTCGGGTTGAACCAGACAAGATTGCCGCCATGATAGATGCAAGCAAAGCACACAATGAAACGGCCGTTGCCACCGCAGCGGAGAGTCACTTCGAACCAGAGATTGCATTCGAGGACTTCGCAAAAATTGATCTGCGTATTGCAAGAATTGTTGAAGCCACGCACGTCGAAGGCGCTGACAAACTCCTCTGCTTGAAGCTTGATCTGGGCCAGGACAGCAAGGGTCAACCCATATTTAAGCAAGTTTTTTCCGGAATAAAATCCGCTTACGATCCGGCGGACCTGTCAGGAAAACTCACTGTTGTGGTGGCAAATTTACAAGCCCGCAAAATGAAATTTGGCGTCTCTGAAGGAATGATTCTTGCCGCCGGGCCGGGCGGCAAAGACATCTGGCTGCTGGAGCCGGACTCCGGTGCGAGTCCCGGCCTGCGGGTTACTTGAGCATCATTGATTACCTGCAATCGGGCTGCTTGCGGAAGTCGTGAGGCCTGGTTGGGGAACGATTCTGAGTTTGCTGGCAGTTGCTGGAGCATGGCTTACCATCCGTACGATCTCTGTACCGGACTGCCGGAAAACACCGATGGACGGGCACTGCCGCGGCGCATACCGATCAAGAACCGTATTGTTTGCGCGGTCGTTTAACGAAGAAACAGGCCTTTCCTGTGACAAGGGAATAACAGACCCGAAGTAACTCACCAAACTATGAGCGGTACCGTATGACCAACCCGACCTATCACTGGATCTTGGAGACAATCAATGCGCTGCGCCCTCACGCCAGGGTCATCGCTTCGACGATCATACTGTGCTTGCAGGCAGCCGCGACAACCCCGGCATTGGCTGACGGGCATAGTATTGAAGACTCGGTCATCAAAATCTACACCACACAGGCCGAGCCAGATTACTTCACGCCATGGCGTCTACTCACTCCCCGGCAATCCAGCGGTTCCGGTGCAGTCATCGAGAACAGCAGAATATTGACCAACGCACATGTGGTCGCAAATGCGAGTTACGTGCAAGCGCAAAAGCATAATGATCCACGTCGATATCAGGCCAGAGTCACGTTCATTTCGCATGAAGCGGATCTCGCACTGATCACTGTTGACGACCCTGAATTCTTTGCTGATCTCAAGGCGCTGACCATCGGCGACCTGCCCGAACCGCTGCAGGAAGTCTCTGTGTATGGATATCCCATTGGTGGCAAAACTCTGAGCATCACCAAAGGCATACTCTCCAGGGTGGAGCAACAGGTCTATGCGCATGCCGGCACCTATCTGCTGGCCGGACAAATTGACGCAGCGATTAACCCGGGCAACAGTGGTGGACCCGTCATCGTAGACCAGCAGATCGTCGGGGTAGTAATGCAGGCAAATGCCGGCGGGCGGGCGGAAAACCTGGGCTACTTTGTGCCACCGGACATCGTCAGACATGTACTGAAGGACAGCGAAGACGGAACGCTCGATGGATTTCCGGATCTGGGCTTTCGCACACAAGCTCTGGACAGCCCGTCGGCGAAAGCAGCCTATGGCCTTGATAGAGACGAAAATGGCGTGCTGGTGATCAAAGTTTTTGAAGGCTCCCCGGCAGATGGCATCCTTCAGGAGAATGACGTAATACTGAAAATCGATGACTATGACATCGCTGATGATGGCACGATCCAGATCAGTCAGGATGTCCTGACTGATTACAAACACGCAATTGATATGCATCATTTGCATGACCAAATTGAACTGACGTTTGCCCGGGATGGCAATCTCATTCAAACGTCGCTACAGGCGATGCAAAGCCGAAAAGGCTTCAGCCTCGTCCGCGGCGAGAAGTTCGATGAAATACCCCAGTACTTCATCTACGGTGGCATCGTATTCGTGCCGCTGAACATGAACTTGATCAAACGCTGGGGCAATGACTGGGGCCGAACAGCGCCTGTCAGTCTGCTTCAGGCACGCAATGAGTGGGCGACACCCGAAAGACGGGAATTAGTCGTCGCGCTGCAGGTACTCGCTGCGGACGTAAATCTGGGCTATCACGACTGGAGGAACTGGGTTGTCGACTCTGTAAACGGAGAGAACATCATCGACTTTGGTCACTTTGCCAGGAAATTGCGAGAGAACAACTCGGAAAATGTCGTTTTCAAAAATAAGAACGGCTACCAGATGGTGATTAATCACGAAGCAGCTGTTGCGTCGGAAGACAGCATCCTCAGCCAGTATCGTATCCCTGCGGCCTATTCACAGGGTTTATTCGACTGATTCAGACGCCAGAGTAATAAGCACGGGCGGTCATGTTAAACTCGCACTGTATTTCTTGACAGAATAGCGCGGACAGCACCTTGGACTCACTTTTCGGCAATATCCTGACCGCCGCACTGGTGAATAATCTCGCTCTGGTGCAGCTACTGGGAGCCTCTTCCCTCCTGACTTTCTCCACGAGTCTTCGCTCGGCAAGCGAACTGGGTTTAATCAGCTTTCTGATTCTTACGCTGAGCGGCATAGTCAACCTAAGCGCATACCACCTCGTGCTTGAGCCTTTGCAACTCGAAGCGCTCAGCTTGGTGTGCTTTATCATGCTATCAACCGGCACTGTCAGCATGTTGATGCCCATCCTGAGCCAGCGCTACCCGCTGACTGCGAGGCGACAGCGTCTCGCAGTCGTCTTGCTCAGCAGCAACAGTGCGGTCATCGGACTGAGTCTGCGCAATACGCAGAGCCTTGGCAGTGCGGGCGAGTTACTTGCCACTACCTTAGGCGCTGCTGCCGGCTTTGCGGTAACGCTGTTGGCATTCACAGCATTGCGACAGCGCCTGGACAGCTGTGACGCACCGGCCTGTTTCAGACATGGGCCTCTGTACATGATCAGCGCCGGCATCGCCGCGATGGCCATGCTGGGTTTTTCGGGCCTTGTTTGAATGATGCTGCCTCTGAACGAACAGCTCGCTGTAACCTTGTTGGCGTGGTCAGCAATTCTGCTGACAGCGTTCTTTTTGGGCTTGAGGCTTCACCGCACACTGGCTGCGGAGCAACAAAAACAGCGCTCTGTCGTCGAACTTGTTCACGCTGAACTTCCGCAAACCCAGTGCGGACAATGCGGCTTTCCCGGCTGCCTGCCATATGCAGAAGCAATCAGTGACGGAGAACCGATCAACCAGTGCCCGCCGGGAGGTGAGCACCTGATTCTAAGGCTTGCCAGACTTCTCAATGAACCGCCGGAACCATTAAACCCCCGTCATGGCACACCTCAGAAAGAGCCACTCGTTGCAGTTATCCGGGAACCTGAATGCATCGGCTGCACCAAATGTATTCAAGCCTGCCCGGTTGATGCCATCTTAGGCAGTGCGAAGACAATGCACACGGTCCTTACCAGCGAATGTACTGGCTGCGATCTGTGTGTTGAACCCTGTCCGGTTGATTGTATCGACATCGTGCCTGCCGCGTCTCAACGGAACCAACGGCCACTGAACCGTTATGCCATCTCGCGAGGCTTGGTTTAGGTGTTGTCGCAGGCAGTCCGCTGGCTCACTGAAAGGCGATTGGCATCGTTCTCCGGTGGCATTCGCCCTCCCAGGCAAACGCGGCGAACGCTGCGTTCACGGGTCATGGCAACACCAATTCCACAGCGTCTGTTTCTATCACTGACAACATACAGCAAGCAGGAACGCCTGACCCCAGTGGTTCGCTTAGGAGAAGCTGTCCGGAAATATCAGTGTCTGGCAACCCATTTGCAAGATTCAGATTTGATTCTGCACGCGCCCACCTCTGGCATGATTACGGCCATCAGTCGGGACACCCTGGAGATTCAGAGCGACGGCCTGGATCAGGCTCTGACACTTCGCGGGAGTACCACAGAAAAGATCACGCAAGCAGCCATCCTTGAAAGCATCGGCCGGGCGGGTATCGTCGGGCAAGGAGGCGCGGGATATCCAACCATAAAAAAGATCCGGCTCGCGGCCTCGGCTGGAGCAAAGGTATTGATCGTCAATGCTGCTGAATGCGAGCCTTTTGTCTGCTGCGATGAAGCCCTGATTCGTGAGTTCGCCGACCAGGTCGTTAAAGGCGCTGAGTATCTCATGCAGGCCTCTGCTGCAGACGCCGGTATTATCGCGATCGAATCAGACAAGCTCGAAGCGATCGCGGCCATTCAGGAACCACTGAAAGCGTCATCTCTCACGCTCAGACTGCTCGCTGCCAAATACCCAGCAGGCGATGAGCGCATACTCATCAAGTCACTCACCGGGCAAGAAATCCCTGACAGCGTGCATCCTGCAGAGCGGGGCATTCTGGTTCAGAATGCCGGAACAGCAAAAGCCGTCTTTGATGCAGTCAAACTGGGACAACCCAGCATCAGCCGCATTGTGACTGTTGCCGGCGCGCCCTTGAAAACCCCCAAGAATTTTTCTGCACTTCTGGGCACACCTGTCTCTGATCTGCTGTCATGGTGCGGCTTCGAACATGAAAGCCACAGCGAGAAATCATCAGCTCATTTTCAACATACTGATCACTCAAAGATTATAGTCGGCGGGCCGCTGACCGGGCGAAGAGCGGAGATGTTTCGTGAGTCAGTACAGCAAACAACCACCTGCGTCATCGCAACTGATAAGATCAATTTTCCAGCATCAGGCCCGGAACATGCCTGTATTCGATGCGGATTCTGCGCCGACGCCTGCCCGGTGGGCCTGCTGCCTCAGCAGCTGCTGCTGTACAGCCGCAACTTCGATGAACACAATTTAAACTCCCACGGGTTGCACAGCTGCATAGAGTGCGGCGCCTGCGCCTATGTCTGTCCGAGCAAAATCCCGCTCGTACAGCACTACCGCCAGAGCAAAGCAATACTTCGTGACTCAGCCGCAGAACGCAGCGAAAGCCAGCTGAGGCAAGCCCGATATCGACATTGGCAGACCAGGCAGGGAAAAGCTGCTCGCCGTCAAGTCAAGCAAGCAGCGGAGCCTGAACGCGAAACGCCTTTTTCGCGCGAAAATGCCAAATCAGAAATCGCCGAAGCGGTTGCCCGAGTGAAAGAAAAGAAATCCGGGAACCGCCAATGAACGAGCATCAGCCAAGCCCACCTGCGCAGCTTGCTGCTCACCGGACGGCGGATCTCATGCGACAGGTCATTCTGGCTGCAACGCCAGCGGCGCTTATTTCGACCTGGTATTTTGGCTATGGTGTCGTATTGAATCTTCTGGTGGCCATCTGCTTCGCCTATGCGCTTGAAGCCTCGGCTTTATATGTGCGACGACGGCCAATCAAACATCATCTGGCTGACAACAGCGTATTGGTCACCGCGATGCTTTTCGCACTCTCTGTTCCTCCCGGTATCCCCTGGTGGATGATTGCTCTGGGCACCGGATTCGCCGTATTGCTGGCCAAACAGGTGTTTGGCGGTCTCGGTCAAAATCCTTTCAATCCGGCCATGGCTGGCTATTTATTTCTGTTGTTGGCGTTTCCGCTGGAAATGACTGCCTGGCATGTTTCCGAAACCGTGATTGATCCAGCCTCCGGTCATTCGGTGCTTGGCCTGACTTCGTTTCGTGAACAGCTGGAACTGCTGTTCCCGGGGCTGATCTTCTCCAGTTTCGATATTGATGGCCTGGTGATGGCTACACCGCTGATCGAATCGAAACTGGCTTCACAAAGCGCCCTGATGTCTGCCTGGAGTGAAGGCCGGAGTCTGCTCGCGCGCGGCTCAGGAACAGGCTGGGAATGGATCAATGTCGCCTATCTGCTTGGCGGAATTTACCTCATCGTTAAGCGGATAATTACCTGGCATATTCCGCTATCGATCCTCAGCACTGTGTTGGGCTGGTCACTGTTTTTTTACTCCCCGGAGCAGTCAGCGATAGTCGGGACTCCCTATCTCCATCTATTCGGCAGCGCGACCATGATCGGCGCGTTTTTCATCGCAACGGATCCCGTCAGTGCTCCAACCAGCAATCCCGCAAGGGTGGTCTACGGCATCATCATCGGCTCTTGTATCTATGGCGTCAGGGTATGGGGAAGTTATCTTGACGCTATTGCCATCGCGGTGATTTTCGGAAATTTTCTGGCTCCTCTGCTTGATCACGTGCTACGCCCACGCATCTTCGGCCAGATTAGCCACAGCAGAGCCGCTCCGGCGTCTCTGGGGCAAGCTTCTATCGAGAATACGGTCCATGAGTAGGCTCTCGCGAATACAGGATGCACCGAGCCAAGTATGGGTGAACAACCCGACCATCACAGGGTTTTTAGGAATCAGCCCACTGTTGGCAATCAGTCAGAGCAGCATCGTCGGCAGTGCACTCGCATTCAGCACCGCGTTGGTATGCCTTGCCTCTGCGGCGACTGTATACGGGTTGCGGTCGGTTATTCGTCCCGCGCATGCTTTCCTCTGGGTCACTGCCATCATGAGCTGTTACACCACAATACTGGCCCAACTGATGGAAGTCTGGTTCTATCCGCTGGTGCGTGAACTCGGCATTTATCTCTATCTCATCGCTTGTAATTTTGCCCTGCTGGTCAAGCTACCGTCCTACCGTAACAGCGCTAGCTTCACCGTTGCGGTCGCGGATGCCGCGCGACTGGCCGTCGCTTTCGGAGCAAGCCTCATAGGCTTTTCGATGCTCCGGGAACTCCTGATCAGCAGAACACTGTTCGCCAACGTTCAGCTTCTTTTGCCTCAGTCATTCGAAGCAGTCGTCACTCCGGACAGCGCAGGAATTTCAACATTCGTCGCGTCCGCTCCCGGTGCTTTCATCCTGCTTGGCTTACTTATCGCCATATGCCAAGCATTAGGTATGCGCAGACCCGAAGCCTACTATCATCAGGACGAACAACCCGTAGAACGCGCCAGAGTCACTGGACGCCTCAAATCAGACCGCGATTGAGTCTGGAGGACCGATGAACAAAACGAAGAGAATCGAGATTTTTTCCCGCTGGCGCGACGCAAATCCGGAGCCAACCACTGAACTGGCTTATGCGAGCACTTTTGAACTCCTGATCGCTGTCATGCTCTCAGCGCAAGCCACCGACGTCAGCGTGAACAAGGCCACTGAAAAGCTTTTCCCGGTGGCAAACACACCGGAAGCCATTCATGCGCTGGGCTTGAAAAAACTGAAGGGATACATCAAAACGATCGGCCTTTTTAACAGCAAAGCCGAGAACATCATCAAAACCTGCCGAATACTGATCGACCAGTATCAGTCTGAAGTTCCCGACTCGCGTGAGGCGCTTGAATCGCTTCCGGGAGTCGGAAGAAAGACAGCCAACGTCGTCCTCAACACGGCATACCGACAGATTGCCATGGCGGTCGACACACATATTTTCAGAGTGTCGAACCGCACCGGGATCGCTCCAGGCAAAACGGTTCTGGAGGTTGAAAAGCGACTGGTGCGCCTCGTCCCGGAGGAATTTCTCCTAGACGCGCATCACTGGCTTATCCTGCACGGCAGATATACCTGTATCGCACGCAAACCTCGCTGCGGCTCCTGCCTCATCGAAGATTTGTGCGAGTTTAAGCAAAAAACCGATCCTTAAGCGCTGAAGCGATCTGTAAGCCAGCAGTCATCTGCGCCCTTTCTGGGCGGCCAGCCTCAGTCGCAGGGCGTTCAACTTGATGAAGCCGGCTGCGTCTGCCTGGTCGTAGGCTCCGGCATCCTCTTCGAATGTCGCAATTTCTTCGTCAAAAAGCGAATCATCTGAACTCCGCCCGACGACAATCACATTGCCTTTATAAAGTTTCAGCCTGACCATGCCATTCACATACTGCTGAGATTGATCAATCAGGGCCTGTAATGCCGTCCTTTCAGGCGACCACCAATACCCGTTGTAAACCAGGCTTGCGTAGCGGGGCATGAGCTCATCTTTCAGATGGGCCAGTTCACGGTCCAGGGTCAGAGATTCGATAGCGCGATGTGCCTTGAGCATAACAGTGCCACCCGGTGTTTCGTAGCAACCTCGGGATTTCATCCCGACATATCGATTCTCAACAATATCAGCACGACCAATTCCGTGCTCTCCCGCGAGACGGTTCAGAGTCGACAATACCTCCGCCGGAGAAAGGGATTCGCCGTTTATGGCAACAATATCTCCACGCTGATAAGTCAGATCGAGGTAAAGTGGCTGATCAGGCGCTGCTTCTGGTGAAACGCTCCAGAGCCACATACTTTCCTCAGGCTCCGCGGCAGGGTCTTCGAGGATGTCGCCCTCATAGGAAATATGCAGCAGATTCGCATCCATTGAATAAGGTGATTTACCGCCTCTTTTCTTCTCAACCGGGATCCCATGGCTTTCGCAGTAGGCCAGAAGTTTTTCGCGGGAGTTAAGATCCCACTCCCGCCAGGGGGCGATTATCTGAATACCGGGGCTCAGAGCGTACGCGCCGAGTTCGAAGCGGACCTGATCATTGCCTTTGCCGGTTGCACCATGGGAAATCGCATCAGCCCCCGTCTCCCGCGCAATTTCCACCAGGCGCTTCGCAATCAGCGGACGCGCTATCGAGGTACCAAGCAGGTACTCACCCTCGTAAATTGCGTTGGCTCGGAACATCGGAAAGACATATTCCGACACAAACTCTTCCCGAAGGTCTTCTATATAAATCTCTTCGATACCCATCGCCATCGCCTTGGCTCGGGCCGGCTCGACTTCTTCGCCCTGACCGATGTCAGCGGTAAACGTCACGACTTCGCAGTGATAGGTGGTCTGAAGCCATTTTGCAATGACTGAAGTGTCAAGCCCACCCGAATAGGCGAGGACGACTTTATTGATATCGGACATAGTTATTTCCCGGCATACCTCGACAGGGCGCCGCTCCAAATTCCAGAAAAAGACACCAAAATACGTTGCACCTGCAACCCGGACTTCGGATCGCAAATCTGCGTCTATTCTAGCATTCTCTCGCGGTGTACAGGCGTCGTATACCGCGAAATTTGTGTTTAGCCGACAGAAAGCCTGCCCGTCATAGCAGACAGATCAATTTCAGCACAGCGCGTTCAGGTCGCGGGCAGTTTTCGTTACAATAGGACGAAGAGAACCCCGCGCACTGCTCCAATACGATGAACCGCTCTGCAATGACCCAAGACACTCTCACTCTGACCAAGCCCGACGACTGGCATCTGCATCTACGAGATGGTGAGGCGCTGCGCACAACGGTGCCTCATACGGCGCGATGTTTTGGGCGGGCCATCGTTATGCCCAATTTAAAACCACCGGTCACCAGCGTGTCGCAGGCCCTCGCCTATCGCGAGCGCATCATGCAGACCGTGCCTCAGGGGATTTCTTTCCGTCCGTTGATGGCGCTTTACCTGACTGACAATTTGCCCGCTGACGAATTGAACAGACTGGCTGATGAACCTGATGTCGCCGCCGTAAAGTATTATCCTGCAGGCGCTACCACCAACTCAGACAGTGGCGTAACTTCGATAGACAAGGTCATGCCAGCGCTCGAAAAAATGACTGAGCTCGAAATTCCACTGCTCGTACATGGTGAAGTCACCACGCATGAGGTTGATATTTTTGACCGGGAAAAGCGCTTCATTGATCAGGTTCTCAGCCCACTTCGAGCGAAATTGCCAGAGCTGAAAATTGTGCTCGAGCATATTACGACCCAACAAGCCGTCGAGTTTGTCTCTTCTGAAGACGAACGGATTGCCGCAACCATCACCGCGCATCATCTGCTTTTCAACCGAAATGACATGCTTGCCGGCGGAGTCAGGCCGCATTTTTATTGCTTACCAATATTAAAAAGAAGCTCCCATCAAAGCGCGCTTATTGGGGCAGCAACAAGTGGCAATCCGAGCTTTTTCCTGGGAACTGATTCTGCGCCTCACGCGCGCGGAGATAAGGAAAGCGACTGTGGTTGCGCCGGAATCTACACAGCACCAGCAGCAATAGAACTCTATGCTGAAGTATTTGAGCACGCAGGAGCTCTGGATAAACTGGAAAATTTCGCCAGTCAGTTTGGCCCCCGGTTTTACGGCCTTGAACCCAATCAAGAAACGATTACCCTCGAGCGAAGCGAGTGGCACATGCCCGCACACTTTGAATTTGGTAGCGAGACGGTTATTCCAGTCCGGGCAGGCGGCAGTTTGTTCTGGCGTCTTAGACAAGAAGAGGCCTAGAGCCCAGTGCAAGAATTCGACTCAGACAACCCACCTCAGAATGCCCTAGCCGAGCGATTTCGCACCTACATGCCGGTTGTCGTAGACATAGAGACTGGCGGCTTTAATTCCCAGACCGACGCCATACTGGAAATCGCCGCGGTAGTCATTGCGATGAACGCCGAGGGGTATCTCGAGATAGAGCAGAGTCTCTTCCACCGCGTTATCCCGTTTGAAGGGGCTAATCTGGAAGAAGCGGCTCTGAAATTCACCGGCATCGATCCGTTTCACCCACTTCGGATCGCACGTCCAGAGAAGGACGTTTTCCAGAATCTCTTTAAGATGATCAGAGACGCGATGAAGCCAAAGGCATGTAAACGCGCCATTCTTGTCGGTCACAATGCCCACTTCGATCACGGATTTGTGCGCGCGGCAAGCGCCAGGCACGGTCTCAAGCGCGACCCTTTCCACCCCTTTTCATGTTTCGATACCGCCACCCTCAGCGGCCTGGCCTTCGGTCAAACGGTACTGTCCAGAGCCTGCAAAGTTGCTGGTATAGACTTCGATGAAGCAGAGGCCCATTCCGCAAAATATGATGCCGACCGCACGGCACAGCTTTTTTGCCTGATAGTCAATCGATACAAGGACCTCGGTGGCTGGCCTCTAACATAGTATGAATCACAGATTCAGCCCGCAGAACAGCACAGTGAGGCTGACCGCGGCCTGAACCTGCTATCGGGTTGTGGAACTTGACCCCCTCAGGACTCTGCTTCAGCCTCGCCACCGCCCGCCTTATCGATCAAGGCCTGCAATTCACCCTGCTCGTACATTTCAGTAACGATGTCACAACCGCCAATTAATTCGCCATCAACGAACAACTGAGGGAAAGTTGGCCAATTGGATACTTTAGGCAGGGTCGCTCGTATTTCTGGATTGCTGAGGATATCAACATAGGCGAAGCGTTTGCCGCAGGCCATCAAAACCTGTGTAGCCTGCGCTGAGAATCCGCACATTGGCTGTTCGGGATTACCTTTCATGTAGAGCAAAATACTGTTGCCATTGATCTGCTCTTGAATTGTTTCTTCTGTACTCATTACTTACCTCGAATGGACACGCCGACGTGGCGCGGCTGATTATAACTCAACTCAGCTCCGGCTTGAATTTAGAGCCAGCCAGCAGCCCGGGGTGGCTCCGGCCATCTGGATTACTGAACAAGACTCGCCAGGCGGGGACTGAAGACTGAAGAATGCGCGATAAACGCTTTGAGCGCAGATAACCAGCGCCCCTTAGCTGGCGGCAATTCAGACTCTAAAGAGCGATATCAAACCGCTGTGGTCTCGCCATCGTCCTGCCGAAAATTACCGGGGCTCGAAAAGCCCCCAACCGCCTCCTCCGGGAGTCCGAATTTCGAGACGATCACCGGCCTCGACTGATAAGGAGCACTTGCCAGGAAGACTATGACCGTTCAACAGGTTCTCTCCCTTCGCACCATCTTCTCCACCAGCCAGCCCCCAAGGCGCAAACCTGCGCCGCTCTGTCAACAACGTCAACTGTGCTGGCTCTAAAAATTCATACTCTTTGATCACTCCATTACCGCCACGAGATTTGCCCGCACCGCCGCTCCCCTGCCTTTCTGAATAACGAGTCACCCGCAGCGGGTAGGACATTTCAAGAACCTCAACCGGTGTGTTCAACGTATTCGTCATATGACTTTGAGCACAACTCAGGCCATCGGCGCGCGGACCGGCTCCCAGACCGCCAGCTACCGTTTCATAGTAATCCCAGCGCACCCCCGAAGCGGGATCTATCCGACCCAGCGCAATATTGTTCATCGTACCCTGACTCGCCGCCGGAATTTGCTCAGGTAAAATCTGGGCCAGCGCCCCGAATATTAAATCCACCAGGCGCGTTGATGTTTCCACGTTACCCGCCGCAACGGCTGCCGGACGCTCGGCGTTCAGAATAGAGCGCGGCTTGGTCAGTATTTTCAATCTTCGGAACAAGCCCGAACAGGAAGGAGACTCCTCCGGCAACAGGCAGCGAAAGCAATAGTAAACGGCAGCAGCAACCACTGATTCCGGACAATTAAGGTTACCTGGCACCATGTTTGACGAGCCGGTAAAGTCCAGCTCAACGCTCTGCGCCTCAACAGTCAAACTCAGAGAAAGCGGAATGGCTGAACTGCCGAAACCGTCGTCGTCGAGAAAATCTTCAAAGCTGTAATTACCGGGAGTTAAAGCACCGATCAGCTTCGCCATGATCCGATCAGCATAGGCGTCCAGCTCACGCACACCGGCCTTGAATGAGGTACTGCTAAGCTCACCGACCAATTCGCAGAACCGCTGAACGCCAAGCTGATTCGCACCAACCTGTGCAGCCAGATCCCCTTCTAATGCGCCGGCAGGCATCTGCAAAAGATCGAGGCAGGATTGTTGAAGCTGGCCTGAGGAGAACAACAAGGTCGGAGGAATGACGATCCCTTCTTCTTCAAGATGCTGAGACACCGGCATGGAGCCCGGTGTTTCACAGCCGATGTTGGCATGATGCGCGCGGTTGGCGACAAAGCCGACGAGGATATCTCGAACAAAGACAGGCGCGATAACCGTTACATCCGGCAGATGGGTGCCACCGAGGTAGGGGTCATTAACCACCAGCATGTCTGCCGGGCGCCAGGCTCTCTGGCGAACCAAATCTCCCATGGCAAACGCCATACTCCCGAGATGAACGGGGATGTGCGCTGCCTGGCCGATCAGTTGTCCATCTTGACCAAAGAGCGCGCAGGAGAAATCCAGCCGATCTTTGATATTCGGAGAAAAAGCAGCCCGGCGTAGCACGACGCCCATTTCATCACAAATGGCGGCAATCCGGCTGGCGAAAAGCTTCAGCTCTATAGCATTCACGTCACGAATATCTCAGTCTGTTTCAGCGGTGTCTTATCAGCACGGCAGATTACTTGATGCGTCCTTGAGTGACAATTGCCGACGTGGCAGAACTGGCTACTTCGACACACTTCGCTATAATCCGCACTCAGGCGGTTCCGCAAACACCACCAGACAACATGACCGCAACCAGCTGAACTTAAGATGCAGCTCTGGGGGCTGTGCCCTATCGGCTGGACGTGACCAAACCTCATGACTAAACAGCATTTTCTCACCTTAAAAGACGTGTCTCAGCGTGAGCTAGAGACGATAGTTAAACGTGCCATTGAATTGAAGCAGGATCCTCAGCAAGCCGTGCGAGCTGAGCTCAAGACCCTGGGGCTGATCTTCTCTAAAGCGTCTACCCGGACCCGAGTCGCTTTCGAGGTCGCGATGAACCAACTTGGCGGCTCTGCGGTTTTCCTCACGGATAGCGACTCACAAACCGGCCGCGGAGAACCGGTTGCCGATACCGCGAGAGTGATCTCAAGCATGGTGGATCTGGTCGCTGTGCGCACGCATGCTCATAGTCAACTCGAAGAGTTCGCAGCCTATTCCCGTGTTCCTGTAATCAATGCGCTCAGCGATGACTTTCATCCCTGCCAGCTTCTGGCTGACGTTCAGACCTTCATGGAAGTCAGAGGGTCTATCAGAGACGCGCGTGTGGCCTGGATCGGCGATGGAAACAACATGTGCCAGTCGTACATCAATGCAGCGGCGGCTTTCGGATTCTCACTGTCAATTGCCTGCCCACCGGGCTATGAACCAAATCCTCAATTACTGAAAGACAACAAGCACTGCGTGCGTCTGGCCGATGATCCGGCCCAAGCCGCTCGAGGTGCTGATCTCGTGGTAACCGATGTCTGGGCATCCATGGGTAGCGAAGCAGAGGCTCTTCAACGCATACAGCAGTTTGGTGGTTTTCAGGTGACATCGGACCTGATGGCGCAAGCCGCCGCGGACGCGCTGTTCATGCACTGCCTGCCAGCGCATCGCGGAGAGGAAGTCACAGCAGACGTAATCGATTCCTCCGCCTCAGTGGTTTGGCAGGAGGCGGAGAATCGGATGCATTCCCAAAAGGCACTGATCGAATTTCTGCTCAGCTGAGCCAGCCTCACTTGCAACCACAACATCTAGTGGTGCCCACTGTCAGACGTCATTCACCCGAAATAGCACTGACAAGACCCGCCGCGCCTTCAAAGTTGGTTAAATTTTAGCCAGACGGACAGCCAGGAGCACAAGACCGCCCGACCCTGCACCAACTCTGTGCAAAGCAGGTTTAATTCACATTTTTCCCACAGAAAACACACAGGAAAATCGCTTGCAAACTGGCAGAAACCTCATTATCTTGTGCTGCTGGCGCGATTCCATCCCAGATATTGTGCATTTGCGCTGCAGGCAAGGCAGTAAATCCCATCATCTGTCAGCCGCCGGGTCCACTCGACCGGCTCATTGGATGGCGTAGCGCGGGCGTGAAACCCGTCATGGATACCGCCCCACGGGGCCGACGAGTCTGGACCTGAGACGGAAAACAAAGGCAACGGCAAAAAAACCCAAGCCGGACGTAAAAAAAACTAAAGTCCAGCGCCAAAAACACAATATATAGTATAGGCGCTTCACCCTGGAAACGCACAAAGCGGAGCAGCAGAAGGGGTAAGGCCAGTCGGGCGACCGGGCTAGCCGTGGTTATTCTGCAATCGCAAGCAGAATGTCGGTATCAGGGAGCCAGAGAATCAAAAAGCAGGCAGAAAAAACCGCGAGACATAGCCGCGAACAGTCATTACAGAGAGGCAGAGCACCGCGAAGCTCAACTGGCCAGAAGTTAAGGTCAAAGAGTTCAGACAAGAGTTGCGGCCAAGTAGAGAAAAAACAATAAGAGGCAGTGAGCCTCGCAGTAAAGATCGAATTCGGAGCACTTCATGCAAACAGATGTACAGGCCAGCAACGGCCCGGCCGCGGGCTCGAACCCCGGCGTAAAAGAAGCCCAAAAGACCCCCTCAACAGCCCCAGGGCAACTAAGGGTCATCAAGCGCAATGGCGCCGTCGTCGCCTATGACGAATCAAAAATCTCTGTAGCCATTACCAAAGCTTATCTCGCTGTGGAAGGCGGTACAGCGGCTGCATCGTCCAGAATTCATGAATCTGTTGCTCAGCTGAGTAGTCAGATCACAGACATATTCAAAAGGCGCATGCCTTCCGGCGGCACCATACATATAGAAGATATACAGGATCAGGTTGAGCTGGCGCTGATGCGTACTGGCGAGCACAAAATTGCGCGCAGCTATGTCATCTACAGAGCGGATCGCACGCGCATGCGCGAGCAGCAATCTGAACTCCAGCAACCTAAAGAAACGGTGATTAATGTCACCTTTGAGGATGGGCATCAGGGCCCGCTGGACACTGCTCGGCTCCGGACCGTCATTGACGAAGCCTGCGAAGGTCTGGAAGACGTCTCGGCCGACACGATCTACAGCGAAACACTGAAGAATCTCTATCCTGGCGTAAAAATGGAAGACGTCCGTACATCGTTGGTGATGACCGCCAGGACAATGGTAGAAAAGGATCCGAACTACTCTTACGTAACCGCTCGCCTGCTGATGGATACGCTGCGCTCTGAAGCGCTCAGCTTTCTCGGCATCAGCGAAGCGGCTACGCAGTCCGAGATGCACTACCGATATGCGGCCACGCTGAAGCTGTACATTGAGAAAGGGGTGGAATTGGGATTGCTGTCCCCCCACCTGCTTGAATTTGATTTGGGCGTGCTGGGTGAGGCTCTCAAAGCGGAAAGAGACCAACAGTTTACCTACCTTGGTCTCCAGACTCTCTACGATCGCTACTTCATCCACAGTGAAGGCACCCGGTTCGAATTGCCACAGGTCTTTTATATGCGGGTGGCCATGGGTCTGGCATCGGAAGAAGACAATAAAGAACAGCGCGCGATTGAATTTTACAATCTGCTGTCGAGCTTCGATTACATGGTATCGACACCTCAGCTTTTTAATTCCGGGACGTTGCGGCCCCAGCTCTCATCCTGCTTTTTAACTACCGTACCCGACGACCTGTTTGGCATCTACTCAGCAATCCGGGACAACGCGATGCTGTCAAAATGGGCCGGTGGGTTGGGCAATGACTGGACTCCAGTTCGGGCTCTGGGCGCACACATCACTGGAACCAATGGAAAAAGTCAGGGTGTGGTGCCGTTCCTGAAAGTGGTAAATGACACCGCGGTTGCGGTTAATCAGGGCGGCAAACGGAAAGGCGCTGTGTGCTCCTACCTGGAGAGCTGGCACCTGGACATCGAAGAATTTCTGGAACTGCGCAAAAACACCGGCGATGACAGGCGCCGGGCGCACGACATGAATACGGCAAACTGGATTCCAGATTTATTCATGAAGCGGGTATTCAATGAGCAGGAATGGACCCTGTTTTCGCCAAACACCGTGCCAGAGCTGCACGATTTGCACGGCATCGAATTCGAACGGAAATATGAAGAGTATGAGCGTCGGGCAGCGGCCGGAGAAATCAGGCCTTACAAGACCGTGAAAGCGGCCGATTTATGGCGCAAAATGCTGTCTATGCTCTTTGAAACGGGCCATCCCTGGATAACGTTCAAGGACACCTGCAACGTTCGTTCACCGCAGCAGCATGTAGGCACCATACATTCTTCAAACCTGTGCACAGAGATCACCCTGAACACCAGTCAGGACGAAATTGCTGTCTGTAACTTGGGATCAGTGAATCTGGTCAACCATGTCGACGAGAACGGTCTCAATCAGGAAAAGCTGAAGAAGACGATTACCACAGCCATACGAATGCTCGATAACGTCATCGATATCAACTACTACTCGGTGGATCAGGCCAAAAACTCCAATCTGAAACATCGCCCGGTCGGCATGGGCGTGATGGGATTCCAGGATGCGCTCTATAAACAGCGCATCGCCTATGCGTCAGAGCAGGCAGTAGAGTTCGCGGATATCTCCATGGAGATGATCAGTTACTATGCTATAAGCGCATCAAACATTCTTGCGGAAGAAAGGGGGCGCTATGAAACCTACGAGGGCTCTCTGTGGGATCAGGGCATTCTACCCATAGATTCACTGAAGAAACTTCAGGAGATTCGGGGCAGCGATTACCTTGATGTGAACCTGGACCAACGCCTGGACTGGGACAGCCTGCGGGCTCGCATAAAAACGGGAGGCATGCGCAATTCAAATGTCCTGGCGATCGCGCCGACTGCCACGATAGCCAATATCACCGGCGTCTCACAGTCCATTGAGCCTACCTATCAGAACCTGTACGTGAAATCGAATCTCTCCGGAGAATTCACCGTGGTCAACCCTTATCTGGTGAATGACCTGAAACGGCTCAATCTCTGGGACAACGTCATGGTCAATGACCTCAAATACTATGAGGGGAGCGTCCAGAACATTGATCGTGTGCCCACAGAGATCAAACAGATCTACGCCACCGCCTTTGAAGTTGAGCCACGCTGGCTGGTAGACGCAGCAAGCCGTCGTCAGAAGTGGATCGACCAGGCTCAGTCACTGAATCTTTACGTCGCCGGCGCCAGCGGTAAAAAACTGGACGTCACTTATCGAATGGCCTGGTTACGTGGATTAAAGACAACCTACTACTTAAGAGCATTGGCAGCGACGACTACCGAAAAATCGACAGTCTCTGACCACAGCCTGAACAAGGTGTCAGCGGAGCCGACCGCAGCAGCCATACCCAAAGCTTGCTCTCTGGATGACCCGGAATGCGAAGCTTGTCAATAATCAAACCAACAACATCGATTCATTGAGAAATTGTTAATACAAAGAGGTACTCACAATGTTGTCTTGGGACGACTTTAATCAAGAAGACACAGCAACAACTGGCGCGGCAGTGGCACCTCCACCCCCGCCGCCAGTCGAAGCATCTGAAACACCCGCGCCAGGCCAGCTCCCACTGGAGCCTGCCCCTGCAGTAAATGATGCTTCAGGCTCGCAGGGTTTCGCACCACAGGCAGAAGCCCCTGAAAGCACCAGCCACGAGAATGCCCTGCAGAAAGCGATTGATGATTTGTCCAGCCTTGACGTCAGCGCGGGCGTGGAAGAGCTTGAGGGCACAGCAAACCGGGTGGCGGTTGATGATAAGGCCATGATTAACTGCCGAGCTGACCTCAACCAGCTTGTCCCATTCAAATATGACTGGGCCTGGCAAAAATACCTAGACGGCTGCGCCAACCACTGGATGCCGCAGGAAGTGAACATGAACGCTGACATAAGCCTCTGGAAAAGCCCGAACGGGCTGACGGAAGATGAACGCTTAATCGTCAAACGTAATCTCGGCTTTTTCTCGACAGCGGACTCTCTGGTTGCAAACAACCTGGTGCTGGCGATCTACAGGCTGATCACCAACCCGGAATGCCGTCAGTACATTCTGAGGCAAGCCTTCGAAGAAGCGATCCATACGCACGCCTATCAGTACTGTATTGAATCGCTCGGAATGGACGAAGGCGAAATTTTCAACATGTATCACGAAATTCCTTCCGTCGCCAAAAAGGCATCCTGGGGACTGAAATACACACAGTCACTGAGCAATCCTGAGTTCAAAACCGGCACCACTGAGGACGATCAGGACCTGCTCAAGAACCTCATTGCTTTCTATTGCTGCCTTGAGGGCATCTTCTTTTACTGTGGCTTTACACAGATTCTCTCCATGGGCCGGCGTAATAAGATGACAGGAACCTCCGAACAATTTCAGTATATTCTTCGGGACGAGTCCATGCATCTGAACTTTGGCATAGACATGATCAACCAGATCAAACTGGAGAACCCTCATCTGTGGACCGATCAAATGAAGGAAGAGGCCACCCAGATGATCCTTCAAGCGACGCAGCTTGAGATAGAGTATGCGCGAGACACCATGCCTCGAGGGGTACTGGGCATGAATGCCGCAATGATGGAGGAATATCTACAGTTCATCGCCAACCGAAGACTCGTTCAGATCGGCCTTCCAGAGCAGTTTCAGGGTGTCGAAAATCCATTCCCATGGATGTCTGAAATCATGGATCTGCGCAAGGAGAAAAATTTCTTCGAAACGCGGGTCATCGAATATCAGACAGGCGGAGCACTTACCTGGGACTAAGTTCAAGCGGGCACAGCAAACCCGTGGTCTCCTGAGAGAGGCTGCGGGCCGGGATTTCATAAAAGGATGAGCGAAAAAGAAAAGCAAGCTGACAGTGATCCAGAGCGCACGTTGATGACTCTGGATCAGCTCAGCCAAACGATTGAGGTGATGACCAGTGTCGTCAACCGACTGCGCCAGCACCTCAGCGAGCAACTCAGAGAACAGGCCCTCCGAGCTCAGCAGGATGCCCCCGAGCCTCCTTCAGAAACAGAAGACAGCTCACGGGCCACGCCCCTTCAGCTTGACCCGAATATCAAGCAATCCAGCGGGCCGGATTCCCAAAGCTGCGCAGAGCAGACTGAGCAAAAAACTGAGGCTGCGGGTGGTAACCGGGAGCCATTTGTTGTTGAAATCCGCCAGCAGGAAGCCTCACCAACCCGCAAGTCCGACAAAACGCTGCACTGAGCTAAGAGCAGGCTGCCCTTCCTCGGAGCGGTGCTGGACTTGATCCCGGTCGACTCCAGTTTCGATAACCTGCCTGGCACTTGGTGATTTTCGTTAAAGGCGCCGCCATCAGAGACTATCGCATGCGTATTGGTGCTCTTCTACTCGCAGCAGGGTTCAGCAATCGCTTTGGCGGAATCAAGTTGCTGGCCAGAATGGATAACGGATCGACGGTATTCGCGCAAACGCTTAATCGGCTGTCCGCCGCCGTCGAAGACGTTGTTATCATAACCCGCCCCGATCTCGTCAGCGCACTCGAAGCGGATGAATCGCAAATCCAGTGCTTCGATCATGCGGATCAGGGCATGGGCGCATCACTGGCTTTTGGCATGAAATTCACGAGACATTGGGATGCCTGTATTGTCTGTCTCAGCGACATGCCCTTTGTGCGCACAGCGACTTACGCCCTGCTCATCAATTCCGCAGATAAAGACCGCATTGTGGTACCAGAATTCGAGGGAACACGGGGCAACCCCGTGGTGTTCGGTTGCAAGCATTTTGAATCACTTGCCGGACTGCAGGGTGATTCGGGCGGCAAATCACTCTTAGCTCGTCATCCGCAGGATCTAATGCCAATCAAAGTCACCGATCCCGCTGTCCTGATGGACATCGACACGCCAGCAGATCTGGTAGCGCTCCAGTCAGTTTGACTCCCGATTTCTCGTCTGCCCCGTGCGGGTCAGCCAGAACTCAGCCTCAGCGAACAAGGCCGCATTCGGGATATTGCCTCCGAAACCGCGTTACCTCTACAATGTTGCCGCGCACTTTGAGAGACAGGTTCTCTGTGATGCACGCAGCCGCTGACCGGCGGCAGGGCCCTACTGAACACCTCTGGATTGACTAAACTGACGCGCACAAAATGGTTGCTATGCTCAAGCCCTTATTATTCGCGCTTGCCGTGATTGCACATCTCGAGAGCCATGCGGATTACGCATCTGCCAGACTTGCCATGGAAGACAGCTCCAATCCGTTAATGCTGGTCTCCACTTCAGCGGGACCAATCTATATTGAAATGCTGCCCGCAGAAGCGCCGGAGAATGTGGCACGCTTTATCGAGTTTACCGTGGGCGAGGTACCGCTTATCGAAACGGATTCAACCCTCACGGCAAGTCCGCGCTACTACAATGGCAGCCAATTTCACCGGGTTATTCCCAACTTCATCATTCAAGCCGGTTCGCCAGAACATAATGCTCATGGCCGTCCACGAGACTATCTGGCTGATGAAATAAATGCGAGCGCCCTCGGTCTTGACCGACTTCCGGTCATACTTCAAGCAGGGGAAATCAACCCTATCCTGAATACAGACAGCCAGCAGGAGTTCGCCAGTAGAGTACTCGAGCCACTCTACCGACAACTCGGGATCGATTCGCCGGAGCAGCTAGAAACCGAGGAAAGCGCCATAATCGATGCGCTGCAGTCACTGACCGTTATGCGGCTTTACGAATACGAAGGGTATCGCTACCAGAACAGATACCCCACCAGAGCCATTACCCGGGGCATCGTGGCCCTCGCAAATGACGGGCCAAACAGAAACGGTCCAGAATTTTTCATTTCACTGAGCGACGCTCCCTGGTTAGACGGGCGATATACGGTTATTGGCAGGGTTGTTGAGGGCATGGAGACCGCAGATAGCATAGGTGACAAACCGATTCAGCCTGTTAACCCCGATCCAGAGAGCACTCGCATTTACTCGATTAGAAAGCTCAACTGACGCTGCCTTGCTTACCTGCGTCGCGGCAGATCACAGTATGAGCAGACTCCGCCGAATCCTGGGGTAACGACCGTCATCGAACCCTACAGCGCCGTTTCCAGAAGACGAAAAAAACCGGGCTATGCATCAGGAATATCGATTCTTTCCTGTCGATAAGGCGGTAATGAAGCCAGAATTTGCTTACCGTATCGTTTGGTAAAAAGCCGCTCATCGAACAGCGTGATGCGGCCGATATCGGATTCGCTTCGCAGCAGCCGGCCACTTGCCTGCACCAGTCGAAAGGCGGCGTCCGGCACTGCCAGCGTCATGAAAGGGTTCTGACCCTGCTGCTCGATCCAGGCTGACAGCGTCATTTCTATCGGATCGTCAGGCACTGCAAAAGGAATCTTGGCAATGAGCACATGCTCACAATAACGACCGGGAAGGTCGACCCCCTCAGCAAAGCTGGCAAGGCCGAATATCAAACTGTTCAGCCCCTGATCGACCCGTTGCCGGTGGTATTTCAGGAGCTGGGCTTTCTGATAATCGTCCTGACACAGCACCATATTCTGAAAATCTTCCGGCAGGCGCTCTATCACATCAACCATCTGACGCCGGCTCGAGAACAGCATCAGTGCAGCAACCGGTTCAGGTAACAGGTGCGGAAGCGCAGCCACGATGAATGCCGTATGACTCTCGGTATCAGAGGGCTCACAACCCATATTTGGCACCGTCAAACAGGCCGCCCGGCCAAAGTCGAACGGGCTGGGTATGCTGAGAAAAAACGTCGATTCCGGCAGACCTGCCTTGAGTTTTAGCAGATTGAAATTCCCCAGAGAAGACAAAGTTGCAGAAGTCAGCACGGCACCCGCACATTGCTCCCACAACTTTTCGCTCAGGTTATCTGCCGCTAAAACTGGACTGGCAGAGAGAGTGGTCTCAATCTGCGTATCATCCTCCTGATAGGTCATCCATCTGGCAACAGGTGGTTTTGTAAGGTCATCCTCTTGGGAATATGCCAACCAGAGCGACGCACTTCCCTCCGCACGACGCTGCGCACCACCAATGACCGGATAAAACTGCTCAGCCAGTTCTTTCCTGCTGAGATCGCTGGCCTCTTCCAATTCGATCTTCAGCTCCTCAGCGATATTAGCGAACAAGCCTGCGAGTTGTGAAAAAGCGCTGAAGAGATTGCCTGCTGCGTTCCGAATCTCCGGTGGAAGAATACCGTGCGGAAAGGTATAACGACTGCGCTTATCGTGTATCTCTCCCTCGTTCAGAAAAATTGGCTGCAGCATCTGCCAGTACTCTTCGAGGCGTGGCTGCAAAATAGATTGCAGCTTCTCAAAACTGCTTTGCGAATCAACAGGAATGAAGTCTTCTGCAAGAAGCTGCGCAATCAGATCTCCGGTTCGCTCCAGCCATGCGCGGGTACTACGAATACGTATGCTTGCCGCAAAATGATTGTTGCTTTTGATCGGTAAATGATGAGCCTCATCAAAGATATAGAGACACCTCGCGGGCTCTGGCAAGATCACCCCTCCGCCAAGGGCAAGATCCGAGAGCACCAGATCATGATTGCTCACGATAACATCAGATTGATCCAGTGATTCTCTGGCTTTAAAAAACACGCACTGTCGGAAGTGACTGCAGCGTGCGCCCAAACAGGACGCATTATCAACCGTTAAAGGACGCCATTCCTGCTCAGCAATTGGCCTATTCCAGCTGTCTCTGTCGCCATCCCAACTACCCTCCGCCAGAGCATCCAGCATCCCCTGATAAAGGCGGGCATCAGGCTCTCCCAAGTCAACTGACTCCTCCCCGTAAAGGTCCAGTATTGCCTGAAGGCTGTCATTGGGTTCTAGCAGCGCGTCCAATTTAGCCAGACAGACATACCGACCTCTCCCTTTGGCAAGCGCAACAGAAAAGTCGAGTTCGGAACCATTCAGCAATTCCGGAATATCCTTCAGGATCACCTGTTCCTGTAAGGCAACGGTAGCTGTGGCGATCACGACTTTCAGATTTAATGCCTGGGCGAGTGGAATGGTGGCCAGAAGGTAAGCCAGCGTTTTACCGGTTCCTGTACCTGCTTCAATCACACATACTGGCGCTTTCGGCGACTCAGCCGCCTGCACACCCTGACTGACTGGACCGCCTGCAGAAGCCTGTGATTCAGGCTGATCTTTCGTTGGAACCCGCGCACCGCCAATGACTGCCAGCTGCTTCGCTATCTCAGCTATCATTAGGCGCTGTCCATAGCGGGGCGTTAACTCCCGAGACTTCAGAAGTTGACGATAACTTTCTTGGATAAGGTCTTTGATGTCGTCCGCCAACATGCAGCTTGTCCGGGTGACAGCGTTTCGGAATCAGGTCATGATTATACCTCAGCAGCAGTTGGTTAGGCCCGCAGTCCTTGTTATTCACCTCGTTATACACCTCCTTATTCCCTATTTACTCACTTAATTGACGCCTCACTGTCACCGTCGAGTGATGAGCCGGCGTAAAATTCTGGTAAAATCAGATCCATGCTGCAGTCAGACAAGAAAGCATAAAACCTTTGATTAACTTTGGTGCCAATTCATGAGTTCAAAACCACCCAACGGCGACTCAAGCAGTTCTCAGCTCACAGAGCCAAACGCTGCTGAACACACCACCGCGAAACAACCTCTGCCTGAAACCGACGTGCCGCAATCTTCAACTGATACAGCAAACCCTGATGCTCCCCTTACAGCACAAGCGCCCCTTCGGACAGCGCCCGCCGAAGACCCTGTACCCGCTCCTGATCAGAATTCTGAAAACCTCGCGAAAAAATCAGCAGGCGACAACGTTCAGGAATCACCCGCAACTGCGCCGCTCAGTGTAAGCGGGCCAGATGACTCTACTTCAGAACAAACAATCAACAGCACAGGTGATTCAGACACTCTGAATTTCTCGGAAGAATTGAACACGCTGAAGCATGAGCTGAGCGCGATCAATATCGATCAGACCACCCGCCTGGTCACGGTAGAGAACAGGCTTAACCGGCTGCGTAAATTACTACCGCCGGACAGCCTTCAACTCACTGAAACGCTGGCGACACTCACAGCATCACTCCAGACCAAACTGGCTGCAAACGCCGGTCATCAGCTTGAAATGGAAAGCGCCACAAAAAATCTTGTCTCTAAACTGGATGCGCTTATCAGCGCCGAGACAGTCGATTCACAAATATCTATCGTGCTGGAAGACTGGCGCAGCATTCAGAGCAATCTGAATAACAGCAGCGGTGAGGTACGGGCCCGCATCAAAGAAATGGCCAATCCTTTCAAGGAGAAAATTCAAGCATTAAGAGAGCAGGCGCTTGCCCTGGCAGCAGAGAAGAAGAAATCATTGATACAGCAGATGGAAACGCTTAATCAGGCTGATCTCCCTATGCGCGACAGAGCCCAGACCATCAATAAGCTCCACCAGCAGTGGAAGGGTCTTGGCCGCTCAAATCTCAACGAAGAGCTTTGGCAGCAGTTCAAAACTGCCTCTGATCAAGCCTATGAGCCATGCAAGGCCCATTTTAAGGCGCGTAAGCAGGAAATGGCGACAAATCTTCAAACCAGAAAGGCTCTATGCGAATCTCTTGAAAAAAGCATCGCCACCTTTACCGAATCACCGCCGGACATTGCTGCGCTAAACAAGTTGTTGCGTGAGGCCGATGCTGAATGGAAAAGGTCGGCCCCGGTCGAGCAGTCTAAGATCAAATCACTCCAAAAGCGCTACTATGGGCTGTTAGAAGCACTCCGCAAATTTCGTAAGAAGCTCAATCGCGATAGCGTTGCTACAAAGACTTCCTTGATATCACAGGCACAAGAACTGATTGACTTTGAGGACAGGCGCGAGGCAATGGCGCGAGCCAAAGCTCTGCAGCAAGAATGGAAAACCGCGGGACCAAGCTCCTATAAGGAAGACAAGCAGCTCTGGGAGCAGTTCAGAGAAGCCTGCGATAAAATTTTTGCCAAGCCCGATACCTCCAAACCCAGAAAACGAGCTGCAACAAATGTCGCTGACCAGGAAATTCAGAAAACACTGGACGCCTTGCAGACATTCAACGCGCTCAGCGACGAGGAATTACGAGCTGCCAGGGGGGATTTTAATGCCACCGTCAGGGCTTTTACCGGCGCGCTGGATCACCGGACGAAAAAGCAGCGAAGCCGGTTGATAGATCAATTCAATCACCTCAAGCGCAATCTGGATGCCCGCTTCAGAGCCCTTCCTGACAAAAAAAGCCAGATCTTAATAGAGCAGATCCGTGCACATACGCAATTACTGGATAAGGTTGAAGGACAACTGCTAACTGGCGCTGAAGACTTTTCTGAGGTGAAAGCGAGATTTGAAGCTGAGGCCTGGCAACAGCTGGACCCGACAAACGACCCTGAATTAGATTCCTTACTGCAAGGCCGGGCGTCTGACGTGTTGAGCACGAATGACGCACTCGAATACCAGAAGTGTGCGACAGCGGCTGAATCTCGCCTCCGGGAATTGTGCATTCTACTGGAAATTCGGGCCGGCGCAGATTCCCCGGAATCAGATCGGGCTCAGCGCATGTCACTGCAGCTGGCACAACTGCAGTCAGGGTTCGGGCAAAATAAATCCAGCCAGAGCGAAAACGTTCAGTTTGCTCACCGCAGTCGTTTGCTGAGCCTGTGTATGGGGCCGATCGAATCTAAAGCCCTTACTTCACTGCAGGAGCGCCTGAATGAGAGCTTTCTTCGGCTGCTTCGCCGCTAGGGTACTCTCCGGCCAAGCCAACCTTTATTCGATAACCCCGAGTTTATTGAGAACCGGATTGGCGTAGCTGAACAGCCAGTGTTTCCGAAGTCCAACATCGACGGACTCGAGTCGCTTTTCAAACTTCAACCTGGCTGATGCGGAAATATCCTCTTCTTCAAGCAGGCCGCGAATTCGATGCAACGGCAAAAGCCCGTCTTTCTTCAGGTGCTCCAGTGCCAGATAGTTTGTTTCGCTCAGCTGATAATTTTCAATAATTTGTTCATCAACTGTTGCAGCAATTTCATTGGGGTCGTCGGTGCCCAGATTCAGTTCCTCTCCGAATGCCACATGAACATTGCCTTTGAATCCAATCATACCGGTCACGATACTGGTGATATCAGACTCATCGGTCTTGATAAAACTGCCGTTCTTTTCAATTTCGTACAGTTCCTGTGCTTTCAGTACATCGCAGGCATCATACTCATAAGAGATAGTTACCGGGACAATATGCAGAGCGTTTAAGCTTTCTGACAATTTAAGCTCACGCTTTGCCATGCCGAGCATTTTCAACAAAGCGGGGTCTGTCCGGTCTATCCCGTCTTTTGCCCTGCCTTCCCGCTGTGCTATCCAGACATTTTCGCCGTTATTGATACAGTGATGGATATATTCAGACAGGGTTTTCAGAGACTGCAGTAACTCCCTACCTTTCGCAGAACGCGCAACAATAAAGCTTTTATTCAGACGCATCAGGTCGGTAACAAAGGGTTTTTTCAGAAGATTGTCCCCGATGGCGATCTGAAGGGTGTCTAAGCCGCCGTGGTAAAGCATATAGTTAACAAACGCCGGATCCATCGTGATGTCACGGTGATTGCAAATAAAGAGGTAGCTGCGACCCTCTTTTAGTCCTTCCATACCGGAGTGCGTCAGATTTGTCGTGGTATCAAGAATCATTTTATCCATGTAGGTTGCAATTACATCCTGCATGGATTTCACATCGGTTACCCCTCTTACCTGACGCTTCAGCTTTTGGCTGGCAGCCATTTTAATAAGCCCGGGAAACAGGCGCGTCAGTTTTGGAAAGTAAAAATTCGCAATACTCTCCAGGAACTCCGGGTCCCTAATCAACTGGTCGAGCACAGGGCGGATTTCACTGTCCTGATAGGGTCGGATGCTTTTGAACTTATCCAATTTTTTTCCTGTTTTACAACAACTTACAGAATGCTTTTCATCTGTCTTTTAATGACGAAAAGGACGCGCATTGTAGCGTTTTAAAAAGTGGATGGGTACGGCTGAAGCACATTTAAACGCAGATTTCAGTGTTTCGAACCGAGAATGAAAGGCGCATACGTCGCCGAGTGACACCATCATCAACTGGCTCCTTACTCAAGCTTTGGACAAATGGCGTATAAGAGCTTTCGCCTGAGCAGCCTGGAAGACCTACCCCAGCCTCACTGTCGTCGCACTGAGCAATAGACACAAGCAACCGAGGCAGGACTGGCCAGCACACCCGGATGCAGCTAATCCAGCAACTCTGACAGAGGTGGCGCCATCTCTGGGTTCAACGCTTGGGGATCTAGCCCTAATAGCTCTACTAAGGTTGACGCTACCTGACTCGAGAAAGCGCATTGCTCTTCTGTCACTATCAGCCCCTTGCCAGCAACACCGGAGCCGATTGCCGCAATCCAGGTGCCCTCCGAGCCGATAATCCCCTCCGTGAAATGCGAAAGCGAGGACATATATCCGTCAAGCGATCGCTTGCTCGCATGGTGGAGCCAGGTCTCTATAGGCTCCTCACCGCGACCATGGTCAACCGTGATGACAAGCGCGGTATTGTCTCGATACCCCGGTATCGATTGCAGCGTATGCCAGACTTCCTCAATAAAGCGATCGGTACGATTGGCCGCGAACAGATATTCGTCATATTTACCATCGTGCGCAAAGTCATCTGTTTCACCGTAGCTGATAAACAGCAGTCTGGGCTGTTCACGGCGCAGGTAGGACAAGGCGTAGCGATGCGTGAAAGCATCATTTCGAACTGTCGGCCAGGGTGGCGGAATATCGCTGTGCAATCGGTTCAGCGTAATCTCTTCCATCCCTTCAGGCGCATTGAGAGGCTCAAAGGCATTGACATAAACGCCGCTGCGCTCAACGTTAAAGATGAACGGAAAAACGTCCCAGGAAGCGAATGCCGCCGTGCGGCCAACAAAGCCATCAATTCCTTCAAGCAGTTCGTGAACAGTTCGCTCTGGGTTGGGAATCTTGCTGTTTGAATTAATCGTCTCATTCACTACACCGGTGAGAATTTCAGAATAGCCGGGATAGGAAAAATACCAGGGGTTGGCAACGCGCGCGCATGAACCGCGGTCTCTGTTCCCAATGACACTCCCCTGCTCAAAAACAGTATCGTGCAGAAAAGGAAACAGCAGCCGCGCCCGCTCGGCCGGATCATCATCCCAGAACTGTCTCATCAATTCCGATTGCTGCGCGCTGTAACTGTCATCCGAGGCCAGACGACTATCCAGTCCCCGGAAAAGCTCTTGCCAACGCAATCCGTCAAGGGTGATCAAAACCACGCTGTCAGCACCGATAACCACCTGCTGACCAGAGCTAACCCAGCCCAGAAGCAGCCACAGACTGACCCTGCGAAGAGCCGACAGTGGTGCTGGCCACCGCCCTTGCATGAGGCTCCGAGCCCGTAAAAACGCCAGAAAACGCGTCTTATCAATCATAGAAGAACGTCCGATCAGACCGGCAGCAGCCTCGGTTAAAGCATCAATAAAAATCCCATGAGCGCTCAACCGCCTTGAGGCACTGGCCGGCGCGCTCATTTTGAGAGCTGTGCATGGTTTTTCAGCCTGTCTGCTGCTCAGACAACATCGACACATAGTGCTCCAACTGAGCGAGCGACTCAAGCTGCGCAGGGTCAGCCAGTGTTTTGGCTTTCTCCAGATCTTCTGCATGGTTGAGCCGTGTTTCGGCACTGTCAATTCTCTGCAGACAAAACAGACGCCAACGCTCGGATTCCTCCTCTGTCAGGGTCCCGGGGAAATTTCGGGCCCGGTACCGGAAGAACATTTCCTGCAGACGACCGTCTTTAAAAGGCAGATCAAGACGGGCCAGTTCTGTTGCGTCTGTATTCCTGACCACCCTCATCAATTCTTTGTCACCGTCATTGAAGAAGCCGCCGCTGTAAATCATGAAATCAGGGTCATCAGGTTTAGGCAGGTCTTCTCGTCGCAGGGCATTTGATACCTTCTCGGCAAGATGCGGCATTTGCATCATCTTATCCCAATGGGCCCTGATGCGCTCTTCGCTGATACCGTATTGCAGCGCAAGTTCTGAGGAAAGAACCGTAGGCGCGGTCAGAATTGGGCACTTGTTGGTATGGATTGTCTTGAGTGGGATGCGGCAAACTCCCTCCGGCAGCAGTTTATTAGAGGTAAAAAGTCGCGCCCTGATTTCCTCGTCAGAAAGATCAATCCAGTCGTCAGGATCAAGTCGCAAATCGTAGACGATTACGCCGTTACTGTCGGTGGGATGTGGGCACACCGGCGCAACCACAGCCAGACATCCCTGCGCCGCCGGATACATTCCGGACACGTGCAGGAGCGGTTTACGGGACTTGAGGTCAAGTTGCCGGCGAACAGCTTGCTTGGTACGTGATCGATACACATAATCATACAGCCTCGGCTGCGCCTGCTTGATCAGTCGGGCCATTTCAATCGTGGCCAACACATCGGACAAGGCATCGTGGGCATCTGCGTGCTCTATACCATTTGCAGCGGTCAGCGCTTCAAGTCGGAAGCTGTTCGTCCCGTCCTCCCTTTTCGGCCAGACAATTCCCTCGGGGCGCGTGGCCGCAGCCAGGCGTGCCATGTCCAGAATATCCCACCGCGTATTGCCGTTCTTCCATTCACGCGCGTAGGGATCGTAGAAATTCCTGTACAGCAGCTGACGCGTCAGTTCATCGTCGAAGCGTATGCTGTTATAGCCCGCAACACAGGTACCCTCTTGAGAGAACTCTGCGTGTATCAAACGGATAAATTCTGCTTCACACACACCTTCAGACAGCGCTTTCTGGGGCGTGATGCCGGTGATCAGACAGGCCATGGGATTAGGCAGAAAGTCCGGAGAAGGCTGGCAGTAAAGCACCAGCGGATCACCGATGATATTCAGGTTTTCATCAGTACGGATGCCGGCAAACTGACTCGCGCGGTCTCGGCGGGGGTCGCTGCCAAAGGTCTCAAAGTCGTACCAATAGATGCTCGCTGAGGTCACTGCTTACTGCTCCGGTCCATTTAGACAACAGCATAGCACGACCATAGCTGAAAGATTCTCGCCGGCCCGGCGTCCCCATTTCCACAGGTTTTCCGGCTGCCCGACCCTGTCGTTCCCAGTGTGTAAATGGTGTAGACTGCGTGAACAGGCTCGCAATTATGTGAAAAAGACCTTAAAACGGTGGACCAATGGATTTTCGCGGCGCCCACATCCTCACTGTTAACCAGTTCCAGAGAGACGATGTCGAATTGGTTTTCCAGGTGGCCGACACTATGGAGCCCTACGCGCACCGGCTACGGGTAACCAAGGCTCTTGACGGCGCAATCCTCGGCAACATGTTTTTCGAACCCAGCACCCGAACCCGCGTAAGCTTCGGTTGCGCCTTCAACCTTCTTGGGGGCCATGTGCGGGAAACCACCGGCATGGAATCGTCCTCAATCACCAAAGGTGAATCACTTTACGATACCGCCAGGGTCATCTCGGGCTACAGCGACGTAATTGTGATGCGTCACCCGGCGCCCGGCTCTGTCGCAGAATTTGCCAGAGCGTCCAGAGTCCCGGTCATCAATGGCGGCGATGGTGCCAATGAACATCCGTCACAAGCTCTGCTCGATCTGTATACCATCAAGAAAGAACTTCAGGCGAACGGCCTGACTATTGATGGCATGCGCATTGCCATGGTTGGAGATCTTAAACACGGTCGTACAGTCCACTCTCTCTCCCAGCTCCTGAAGCTGTACCAGAACATTCATCTGACATTGATATCGCCGCAGGAATTGAGAATGCCAGCCAGTATCGTCAGCGATCTGAAGGCAGCAGGCCACGAAGTCACTGAAACTGACGATATGGAAGCTGGACTTCAAGAAAACGATACCGTTTATCTGACCCGAATTCAGGAAGAGCGCTTCGATTCAAAGCTTGAGGCCGACATCTACCGAGGCCGTTTCCGGCTGAATCAGGCAATCTATACGAGACACTGCCAGCCCAACACAGTCATCATGCATCCTCTGCCGCGTGATTCGCGAGCGGAAGCAAATGAGCTCGACGCGGACCTCAATCAACATCCGAATCTCGCGATTTTCCGTCAGGCAGACAATGGCGTGCTCATACGGATGGCGCTGTTCGCGCTGATACTGGACATAAGCGACAAAATTAAAGACTCTACAAAGGAAATCGGTTGGTATACCGGAGGACGCTTTGGCACATAGGCCTTTGCCCGCTTACTTACGGTAACGCAACAGAAAACATCACGCTGTGAAGGACCAGACCAATGGGATTTAACGATTTACTCAAAATGATGATTGAGAAAGATGGTTCAGATCTCTTTCTCACAACGGGCGCACCGCCCAGTATGAAAGCCCACGGCAAACTCATCCCTCTTATCGATAAAAAACTGCCCGAAGGGATGGTTAAGAAGATCGCCTACCAGATCATGAATGATGACCAGATAGCGGAATTTGAGAAGAACCCAGAGATGAATCTCGCTATCGCTGACCCTGATATCGGGCGATTCCGCGTCAACATTTTCCAGCAAAGAGGCGAACTGGGCATTGTTGCGCGAAACATCAAGACTGAAATACCCGATGCGGCGTCATTGGGCCTACCCCCTGTACTTTCAGATCTGATTATGAGCAAAAGAGGTATTATTCTCTTCGTTGGCGGCACCGGTTCAGGGAAATCAACGTCGCTGGCTGCACTTATTGATCACCGGAACAAAAACAGTGATGGCCACATTATCACGATTGAAGATCCGGTAGAATTTGTCCACCCACATCAAGGCTGCATTGTAAATCAGCGCGAAGTGGGCGTTGACACAAACAGCTACGAAGAAGCCCTCAAAAATACCCTGAGGCAAGCGCCAGACGTAATTCTTATTGGAGAAATCAGAAGTCAGGAAACCATGGAGCATGCGCTGGCATTTGCGGAAACAGGCCATTTATGCCTATCAACCCTGCACGCCAATAATGCCAATCAGGCCCTGGATCGAATTATCAATTTCTTCCCGGACGAGCGACACAAGCAACTTTTTCTCGATCTTTCATTGAATTTAGTAGCCTTTGTCTCTCAACGACTGATACCTACTGTTGACGGCAAACGCGCCGCCGCGATTGAGATCCTTATCGGCACCCCTCGGGTATGTGATCTGATCAAGCAGGGCAAGGTCATGGAAATCAAGGAAGTCATGGAAAAATCCGAGCAACAAGGCATGAAAACCTTTGACTCCGCATTATTTGATTTGTACCGAGAAGGTAAGATCAGCTACGAGGAAGCCCTCAAAAACGCCGATTCTAAGAATAACCTTCGCCTGAAAATCCAGCTGGCTGAGGGCAAGACCGGCGAAGAAGAGGATGACCTGGATGACGAAGACGGACTGGGTGGCCTTTCTCTGGTCAGTAAAGATGATGGCGATCCGATGTCTTTGTGATAATCACTGCTCCACTGCACTTGGGGATGGCCCTTTTTATACAGAGACCAATCGATGCTAACACAGCAGGAATATCTGGCACTGGATGCCACCGCCATGTCCGGCGGGCTCAAAAACGGCGACTTTACGTCATCAGAACTTATTGCCTCGGCGATTGAACAGGCTCGCAAAGTCAACCCGTCCGTCAATGCCCTGACGGGCGAATGCTATGAACAGGCTCAGCGCCGCGCCGCCGAACAGGATCAGACGAAGGAGAGTCACAGCGCTGTTGCAGGCCTGCCCTTTCTCATCAAGGATCTTAGTCCTCTAGCCGGCCTCCTCCAGAGTAACGGAAGTCGCCTTTACCAGGGATTTGTCGCGGCACAGAACGCTGCCATTGTGCAGGAATATCTCGATGCCGGGCTGATCGTTCTGGGCAAAACCAATACACCAGAGTTCGGCCTTACACTAACCACAGAGCCCGTTGCAAACGGCGCAACCCGTAATCCGTGGAATCCGGATTATTCGACGGGTGGCTCCAGCGGCGGCGCTGCTGCAGCAGTCGCCGCGGGCATTGTACCTGTCGCACACGCAACCGACGGCGGCGGGTCGATTCGTATTCCCGCTGCCTGCTGCGGTTTGTTTGGCCTGAAACCGAGCCGCGGCCTGACCGCCATCGAAAATGAGCTTGGCGATTGCTGGAGCGGCATGAGTGTGGGTCATGTTGTCAGTCGCAGTGTGCGCGACAGCGCCTTGTTCCTCGATGTGATAAGACTGCACGAGGCCAAGCTATTTCCAATACCTGCCACGCCGGCGCAGTTTTCGACAGGCATTGATACCCCCCCGGGCAGACTGAATATTGCGCTGCAGACTCAGCATCCTTTTGGCGAACCCATCGATTCTGAGTGCCTCCGGGCCGTGGAGGAGACCGCACAGCTTTGTGAATCGTTAGGCCACCATGTCGAATCGGTCGAGCATCCGGCTGACTACAAAGCAGCTACCGGCGCAATGAACACACTGGTTTGCATCCATACCTATCAAAATGTCAACAAGCGGCTGGACGAGTTAGGCAAGGATCTTGAGACAGCGGACCTTGAAACCTCAACGCGTCAAATGGCACAGATGGGCGCGCGATTTTCGGCAACGGATTATTTGCGGGCCAGAGACACACTCAATGCGACAGCAGCCGAGATGCAGACATTTCACGCACGTTATGACGTCCTGCTTTCTCCGGTTCTCACGAAAACAACCGCCAGACTGGGCTGGCTCAACATGAATGCCAGCGACCTGAATGAGTACGGTAGCCGATATCGGAGCTACTCCGGCTTTACTGCTCTGTACAACGGCACCGGTCAACCAAGCGCCTCACTGCCAATGCACATCGATGCGAACGGATTACCCGTAGGCGTGATGGCAACCGCTGCGTGGGGCGGCGATGCGCTGCTGCTGCAATTCGCCAGGCAACTGGAAGAGGCCCGCCCCTGGCCGCTGTTTGCCCCGATCGCAGTTTCAGGATGAGCCTGAAGCAGAATCACCATGACTCTGGATCGCCGGACCAATTACAATAAACGCATAAACCAGGCGCCACTGCGACGCCGCAGGAGAACGTATGAAAAACCTCATCAGTCAAGCTGACGGCAAATCCTTTCTGTCAGTGATACATGCCGCCTGCAGTTTGCTGTGGTTACTACCCGGCGCGCTGGGCGCTCAGGAGTTCAAGACACCCATCACTGAATGGGGCGTTCCGGATCTGCAGGGCTATTGGAAAAATAACACAGTCATGCCGTTCGAAAGACCGCAGGAACTCGGTAACAAGCAGGCCTACACCGAACAGGAGGCACTGCAGCTGGAACGCGCTGCACAGCAGCGTGTCGAGCAGGACAATCAACCGCTTGACCCTGATCGGCCGGCGCCAGCGCTGGAAGCCCTGCCCCCGGTCGGTAACTACGACCTGTTCTGGACAGATCGCGGGATGTTTCTGCCAACCATCAGCGGGGAATTCCGCACCTCAGCGATCATCGATCCCCCGAATGGTCGGATCCCTGAACGGGTAGCCGGATTCACTGACCGAATGCAGCAATTGAGAGCCAGGCTTCCTGACCGGAACGATGGGCCAGAAGGACGCAGTTTAGGAGAACGCTGTGTACTTGCATTTGGAAACAGCTCCGGGCCGGTTATGTCGCCAGTCATGTATAACTCACACATGCAGATTGTGCAGTCGCCCGGCTATGTATCCATTATGGTAGAGATGGTGCACGACACTCGAATCATACGAATTGCCGATTCCCGGGACGCAGTCGCGGCATCGCTCAACAAATGGATGGGCGATTCAATTGGCCGCTGGGAAGGCGATACTCTGGTTGTTGAGACCAAACACTATAATCCAGTGCAAACGTATCGAGGCGCGCCCACCGAAAATCTGACCGTGATAGAGACTTTCCGCCGCGAAGGGCCAAACAAGATCATCTATGGTTTTACGGTGGATGACCCGAGCGTCTATACCGCGCAATGGTCCGGAGAGTATCCGCTCTCAAGAATGGAAGAGCCCGTCTATGAATACGCCTGCCACGAAGGCAACTACGGTATCATCGGCATCCTGGCAGGAGCGCGCAGACTTGAAGTCATGCAGGAAATCGGCATCGAGCGGGCCATCGAGCAGTAATCTCCGAATCATTGGAAGGCGTACTTACTTATGCCCTCCCGCTCCGAGGCCGGCGGTGTTGCCTAATCGGAGCAGCCAGGCGAGACAGTAGTCCCTCCGTGGCGGGAGCAGACCATCTGTGAACAGCTCACCTCCGGAGTCACGACCATGCTCACTCTCCACCATCTGGAATACTCTCAGTCTTTTCGCATTCTCTGGTTACTTGAGGAGCTGGAAGCCGACTATGAGCTCAAAATTTACGAACGGGACCCAAAGACCTATCAGGCACCTGCAGAACTTAAAAAACTGTCGCCTCTGGGTTCAGCACCGGTCATCACCGACGACACGGTCACGCTTGCGGAAAGCACTGCCATCATTGATTATTTACTGGATCAGCACCCTGACTCTGAATTGCGTGTGAGCCCGGACAGCGAGCATCGCGTACGCTATCTTTTCTGGATGCATGCCTCGCAGGGCTCCATGATGTCATTGATGCTGATGGAAGCGGTCTTTCAGATACTGATCTCCCGAGTGCCCTTTCTCATTCGCCCCATTATCAAGGCTGTTCTGGAACAGGCGACACAAAGCCTGATCAAACCACGCATGGCATCACTGCTGAACATTGCTGAAGCAGACCTGAAACTGGTTCCGTATTTTGGCGGAGACAGAGTCACCGCCGCAGATATTGCGATGATTTATCCAATGGCTGCCGCGAAAGACCGGTTCTATCTGGACGTGGATTATCCCGAATGCAACGACTGGCTGGACAGGGTTCAGCAGTGCGAGGGCTTCAGATCAGCGGCAGCAAAAGACGGGCGCGATTCAATTATTCTGAGGGTGTGAATACCAAACCGGTTCACAGAATTTTCAATCCGGCAGACAATACGCCCCGTGTCAGTGCGATATCCTCTTTGATGGGGCTGATGCCATCCTGAGGTTGCGCATGGCACAGCTGACACAGCAGCCTTCATGCAGGGCGGCGGGCACGATACTTTTCTGCAGTCACCTCAGCCATGATCGAGATGGCAATTTCCGCTGGCGTCTTGCTCTCAATCTGAAAACCAATCGGCGCATGCAGGCGTTCAATCTCTTCCTGACTGAGCCCCAACTCCGGTAGTCGCTCCCGCCGCGCCGCTGAGGTACGTTCAGAACCCATTGCCCCCACATAAAAGGCCTCGGTTTTTAAAGCTTCCATAAGCGCCATATCATCCACCCTTGGGTCATGAGCGAGCGCAACGATTCCGCTATAGGGGTTACTGAAACGCTCACGAACGACGTCATCCGGCAGGCGCGATGTTTTCTCCACCCCTTCAACCTCCCAGTTATCGAGGTAATTTGGCCTCGGATCACAGAGCGTGACATCGTATTCAAGTGCCCTGGCCATTTCGGCAACATATTTCGCCACATCGCCGGCGCCAAGCAGCAGCAAACGATACATAGGACTCAGACTATGACTCATCCGGTTGCCCTGAATAACGACCGCGTCATCCCGGCTCTCGTCTGCTGTTGAAATTGCCCCGGATTCGAGGTTGACGATTCTGCTGATACTGGTGTGCTGTTCCAGTGCATCGAGGAGCCGGGCAAACATACCCTTGTTCTGGTCAGTTGGTTCGATCAACTCCAGCAGCACATGGAGTTGACCGCCGCAGGGCAGCTTGAGCCGCGCCTGCTCCTCTGCGGTGACTCCATATTTCACCACAAAAGGAACACTCCCCTCCTCATGAAACCGCTGCTTTAACTGACCATTGCGCAGCTGCTCAAGGAAATCCTCTTCAATACATCCCCCAGAAATCGACCCTATCAGATCACCCTCAGGCGTACAGGCCATCATGGCGCCGACAGGACGTGGCGAAGAACCCCAGGTCTTGAGGATCGTGCACAACCACACTGACTGTTCTGACCCGAGCCATTGCAGGGTTCGGCCGATAATTTGCTGCTGACTGCTGAGCATACTGAGTCTTTCCTAAAATGAGTTGGCCGCTTTCCCGCGCGCGGCACGACAATTCTATACAGATCAAATTGACGCGGATCAGACGACCAGCGTCTTCCACCGGCCTCGCCGGAAAGCGAGAACGCCCAAGACGCAGGTCAGATTATCTGCAACGAAGACCGCCCAGAAAACCCCGGTCGGACCCCAACCCAGGGGCAGTGCCAGGCCATACGCAAGTGGCACCTGAATTATCCAAAAGCAGAGCACATTAATAAAGGTTGGCGTTATGGTATCACCCGCCCCATTAAAAGCCTGAATTACAGCCATACCAAAGCCCCACCCGACATAACCATAAGCAAAAATCTGCAAACAATTAACCGCATGGAACAGCACCTCTGATTCGCGGGTAAACAACCTGGCAATCTGTTCGTCGAAAACAAGCATGGCAATGGCAGCTACCGCCATGTAGCTCGCATTATATTGAGCAATTCGCCAGGTAGTAATTTCTGCCCGGTCAAGCAATCCTGCCCCCAAATTCTGACCTACCAGTGTCGCGGCCGCATTGCTCAGACCCCAGGCCGGCAGAATGCTGAACATAACGACCCTCACCGCAATGGTGTAGCCCGCGACAGCATCGCTCCCGAAACCGGACACGATTGACATCAAAAATACCCAGCTGGCAGTCGCCACCAGAAATTGGGCCACCCCCCCGGCGGATATCTGCACCAATGACCAGACAATTTTTAACCTCAGGGCGATTTCCTGCTGGCCAAGATGCAATCTGCCCTTGTTACCAATGAGGTGATAAAGGCCGTAAAATGCCCCGACACTACGGCCAAAGTTGGTCGCAACAGCCGCACCCGTCACACCGAGTTCAGGAAAGATCCAGAAGCCATAAATCAAACAGGGATCCAGAACGATGTTGATGCCGTTCGCCAACCACAGCGCGCGCATAGCAATTGTTGCGTCACCTGCACCGCGAAAAATGGCATTGATCAAAAACAGCAATACGATAGAGAAACACCCGCCAATCATCAGCCGCGTATAACCCACGCCGGTTTCAACCACTGAATCCTCTGCGCCCATCAGCTGCAGAATCTCACGCGCAAAGAATAGCCCTGTCAAACCAACCGCCACCGACACAAAGACACCGAGCCAGATCACCTGTCCGGCGACTATTGAGGCCGCATCCGGATTGTTTTCCCCGACTCTTCGAGCCACCATGGCGGTGGCACCCATGGACAAGCCAATCGCGAGCGCGTACAGCAGGGTGATCACCGCTTCAGTCAGACCGACGGAGGCAACGGCATCTGTGCCGAGTTTGGCAACAAAGAAAATGTCCACAATCGCGAACACCGACTCCATCGCCATTTCGAGAATCATCGGAATCGCCAGCAACAGCGTGACCCGAGCAATAGAGCCCTCGGTGTAGTTAATCTCTGAATCCCCGGCAATCGCTCTTTTAAACAGATGCCAGGCGTCCCGGAGTTTCGTTGTCGTCATGAGAGTATTCAGCTTTTGGTACAGCACAGGCGGCATACAGCGGCTCTAGCAAGCAGTTGTGCGAGAGAGCCGCACAAAAATGACCTGCCCGTGTGCCAGAAAGGCCGCCACACTGAGCGCCAGATCAGTCTGCATCAGAAGAAGCCGGGCGTAAGCGCGTAAACATCAACTCCGTCACGGGGGATCAAGACGCTCTTCTGCCAAGAGCCCATTGAAACTGAATACCCGCCAGGTTCAGAGATACGTTGGAGTTACGAATGTCGAGCCAGTCACCCACTCCTTTTCAGGATGCGCTTTAGATTTTAAACGCTTAAGGATGGTGGACACTAGCGCGTGATCAATTACCCACCGGCATCCGAGCCGACAGTCTGGGTTGTATTCTGCTTCTGACCCAGGGATCACTCAGCGTTTCACGGACGATCTGCGCCGCATCACTCTGGTCAGTGAGACGGTCCAACATCTCTGCTGCGACACTGCCCTGATTGACATTGTGAGTGATGCCGGCCTCTAGCTCGGCGTTCAGATACCCTCGAAGGTCGTCAGGGATGTCCGCTGCTGCCAACCGCGCAGCCAAGCCAGCCGCTTCACTGCTAATGATGGGCAGGCTGCGCTGCGCCCGACTGGGCGCTGGCGCCGGATTGAAGCGCTGATAGGTCTGCGTGGTAATGGCATATCGTGACTCAAAACTTCCCCCGCTAGCAGAATTTGCGCCCTTACTGTCCTCGCAGACAACAAACTCCGATGCTTGCTGAACAGGCGTACAGTCATAGCTCCACAGGCGGGAAGTATTTTCGTCCTGCTGCTTTATCATTCGCAAAGAGCGCGCCAGATCAGAACGGGATGGCAGCACGACCTGCGGCAATTCCAGCTCAGGATTGGACCGGGGCGGAGCGAATTCGCCCGCCTTCTCGGAGGCCTCGCCGGACCCTGACGAGGCTGATGTTTCCATGGTCTGCGCAGTGGATCTGACAGATTCCACTTCGGCTTGCTCTGCAAACTCAGTGGTCGCAGGTGCCGGTTTGACAAACCGGGTACCAGAGACAACGGCCTCAGGAGACTGATCGGATCCGGAGGTCAGCGATTCGGTGACGTCGGTTGTTTGATTTACTTCAGCTATATTCGACACTTCGATTGTCAGGGATTCGCTCTCCACAGAAGGGGGGACTGACCGTGCGCTTTCAGAAGGCAAACGCAGTGTATTGCCCGATACCAAACGCACACTCACCGTTGTGGGAGTGACGCCCCTTTCAGGCTGCAAGCTCCCAGGCTGCAAGCTCAGCTTGAAGAGCAAGCTCACTATCAGCACGTGGAGCAGTAAGCTTACCGCCACTGCCACCCACAGGCCTTGGCCTTCCCCGGGAATGACACGCTGAGGCAAAAATTGATTCAAACCGTTCAAGGATAACCTCGGCAGCGGACCGGCACAGCCACAGCGCTGTCTTCGCAATCAAATTTTGACAGGGGTATGACCCGGTTACCCCTTGAGCGTCTAGAGACCAAAATCAAGACCCGGCGCACGTCGTTTAGCTTCCAAGTTTAGCAAGAACGCCTTGGTTTCCAGACCCCCGCCAAAGCCCGTGAGCTTGCCATTACTGCCAATGACCCGATGACAGGGAATAATGACCGGAATCGGGTTGATGCCGTTGGCCGCACCCACCGCCCGGGAGGCTTTGGGGTTACCAACATATTTCGCCAGCTCCCCATAACTCCAGGTTTCTCCATAGGGTATCTGCTGAAGCGCCTGCCAGACCCGGCGCTGAAATTCAGTACCCTCCGGCCTCAGGGGCAGATCAAAACCCTGACGACTGCCATCAAAGTACTCATCCAGCTGTTTAATGACTGCTTTGAAAGGCTCATCATTCTTCTCCCAACCACTGTCGTGACGCCTTTTCATCGCGCCTGTGGGAAATCCCAATAACTGCAGATACTCGCCATCGCTTGCCAGCAGCAGCGTGCCGATCGGAGTCTGATGGTAGCGATAGAAAGTCGCCATAGTCGTCCTCTGTAAATTCAATATTACTTTGATAAATGCAGTATAACTTAGTGTTCTTTAAGCTTATTCAACTGTTCAAAAGCATAGTTTTTCCACAACAAAATGGCGCAGTAGGCGCGCCATGGCTGCCAGGATTCAGCGCGCTGTCGCAAGGCAGAGGGCGTCAGCGTGTCTCCGGGTTCCGCCACCGCGCGCCTGAGAATCAGATCAGAATGGGGAAAAGCATTGGGGTCACTGAGCGCTCGCATCGCTATGTACTGCGCGGTCCATTCACCGACGCCCTTGATTTTGCAAATGGCAGGCACAAATGTTTCCGTGTCCATGCCGCCCCCGATGTCCAGCTCGCCACGCTCGAGTTGTTCCGCGACCGCCCGGATAGCCGCAATGCGCGCCCCAACAATGCCCATACCATCAAGATCCGCCTCCACTAACCGTGCCGGTTCGGGGAACGTGTAGCTGAGTCCTTCCACGTCACACTCATAGGCCTCACCATAGCGCTCAGCAACACGTGCCACCAGAGTAGACGCTGCTTTTACGGTGACCTGCTGCCCGAGAATCGCTCTCACTGCCACCTCATAACCACTCCAGCAACCGGGCACCCTGAGTCCGGGAAACCGCCGTACCATCGGCGCCAATTGCGAGTCCTGAACCAAGAATTCGTCAATCTGTGCACTGTCTGCTCTGACATCGAACAGCGCACGAATGCGCTCAATGATTCGATCGAGATGACGGGTCTCGCCGTAGCTGACACGCACGCGGATGTTATGGCTGCGGGGCTCAAAAAATGCCTGAAAGTGCCCGGCCAGACCTTCCAGGCGAAACGTTCTCGCATAACTGCGCTCGGTCACAGCCTCGACCCCGGGAATGGCGCGGTAGGCCAGGAAGCCCAGCATGGCTTCGCAGTCAAACGGAGGGCGATAAGACAGTGACAGCTCGATAGCACCGCTTTCGTTGAGCTGATTACGGTTCACGCTGCGCGCTTCCCGGAGCTGACGCGGTGATCGGCTGTAGGTCTTACTGAACAGAGAATTGAAACGACGCACACTGCCGAAACCCGCTGCGAAGCAGATCTCTGAAAAATTCAGGCGGGTCTCATCAATAAGCTTTTTCGCGAAATGGAGCCGCCGGGTCTGGGCCACTGCCACAGGCGACGCGCCGAGGTGTTCCTGAAATAGACGGCTCAGCTGTCGGGGCCCTACTGCAAGTTGCTCAGCAAGCTCTCCCACTGAGTGGTCATCCAGAAAGCCCTGATCAATCAGCTGCAGCGCCCGGGACACCTTCCAGGAAGTACCGCCCCAGGCCGGTGTTCCCGGGGAGGACTCTGGGCGGCAGCGCAAGCAAGGACGGAAGCCCGCCTCTGCAGCGGCTGCGGCCGACTTATAGAGTTGGACATTTTCCTTCTTGGGGACCCGGACCGGACAAATCGGGCGACAGTAGATGCCCGTGGTGAGTACGCCAACAAAAAATCGCCCGTCAAAACGCGGATCACGCATCTGTCGGGCGTTCTCGAACTCATCGGTATTCAGGAGCATGGGTCAACTAGAGCCGGTTGGTCTGAAATTTAAGGCATCATACTGCTAAATAGCTCCAATGATGGCCTTTTTCGGACTTGATATTGACAATCCAACCACAGACGTCAGACGCTGCGTTAGCTGACTCTGATGACTCTCTTCTGACTCCTCTGGGCCAATTGCTTTGTCCCGACAACGAACCTTTCCAGAGAATTTTCCGAAACATTCCCAACATATTTTCGAAAACACCTCGAGCCTTCTGTAAAACCTCTCGGCGAGTCGGGCGTTAATCCGTGAGTGCCCGGTCACTTCGGGTCGCGCCCCGCCCGGTTCTCAACTCAGCGTCAAAGGCTATTCGCACCCAGGCGGTTTTGCACCTGATCAGGTTTGGTGACCCGGATCTGGCGACTCAGATCCGGTAACGATGCCCCATAGCCCATAAACCGCGGGCTGGTGTATAGTATCGCCCTCCTCGCCTGTGCCACGATAAGACCCAAATCAAGTCATCCGGCCCGGCAATTAAACTTAAAGCAGATTATTAAGAGATATAATAAATCAGATGACTGACAGAGACTTACGTAAAAATTCTTCAATTGTTGTTGATGGCGTGGAGCAGGCACCGAGCCGTTCCATGTTGCGGGCAGTCGGTTTCGAAGATGGTGACTTCAAAAAACCCCAGATCGGCATCGCTTCGACCTGGAGCATGGTGACGCCCTGCAATATGCACATCAACAAGCTGGCAGAAGACGTCAACAAGGGGGCTGACGACGCGGGTGGTAAGGGCATCATCTACAACGTTCTGACTATTTCCGATGGGATTTCCATGGGCACAGAGGGCATGAAGTATTCTCTGGTTTCCCGGGAGGTCATCGCCGACAGCGTGGAGACCGTGTCCGGCTGTATGGGGCATGACGGCATCATCACCATCGGCGGATGTGACAAAAACATGCCGGGCCTGCTGATGGGCATGGCGCGCCTGAATCGTCCTTCGATATTCATTTATGGCGGCACCATCCAGCCCGGCCCCAACCACACGAACATCATCTCCGTGTTTGAAGCCGTTGGTGGCCATGCTGCGGGCACGGTGTCTGACATTGAGCTGAAAAATATTGAGGAGACGGCTATCCCCGGCCCCGGCTCCTGCGGGGGCATGTACACCGCCAACACCATGGCGTCAGCCATTGAAGCCATGGGTATGAGTCTGCCCAACAGTTCGGCTCAGGATGCAATCTCCCGGGAGAAAGTGGAGGACTGTCTGAGCGCCGGGGAAGCGATCATGCATTTGCTTGAGCACGACATCAAGCCATCTGACATTATGACCCGCGCCGCTTTCGAGAACGCGATTAAAGTCACCATTGCACTGGGCGGCTCAACCAATGCCGTGCTGCACCTGCTGGCTATGGCGCACACGATCGGAGTGGAGCTGGAACTGGATGACTTTACCCGGCTCGGCAAGGACGTTCCCATGCTGGCGGACCTCAAACCCAGCGGAAAATATCTGATGTCCGAACTGATTAAGATAGGTGGCATTCAGCCGCTGATGAAGTCCATGCTGGAGGCGGGAATGCTGGACGGCTCCTGTATGACGGTCACCGGAAAGACTCTTGCGGAAAATCTGGCAGACGTAGCGCCCTACCCGGAAGGTCAGGACATCATTCGCCCGCTGGATAACCCCATCAAGAAAGACTCGCATCTGCGTATTCTGCGCGGCAATCTCGCGCCGGAGGGCTCAGTAGCAAAAATCACCGGCAAGGAGGGCCTTTCTTTCACCGGCAATGCCCGGGTGTTTGAATCGGAAGAAGACTGTCTGAAAGGCATTCTTGACGGCACTGTCGTCAAAGGCGATGTCCTGGTGATTCGTTACGAGGGCCCAAGAGGCGCACCGGGCATGCGAGAAATGCTTTCACCTACCTCCGCCATCATGGGCAAGGGACTGGGTGAGGATATCGCACTGATTACGGATGGCCGCTTTTCAGGTGGCTCACATGGCTTCGTCGTGGGACACGTGACACCTGAAGCTGTTGAAGGCGGCCCCATCGCTGTGGTCAAGACAGGCGACCGGATTTCGATTGACGCTGAAGCCAACATCATCACCCTGGAAATTAGCGATGAAGAATTGCAGGCGCGACTGGCGAATTGGGAAAAACCGGCGCCCCGCTACACCCGGGGTGTGCTTGCCAAGTTCGCTGCCACTGCGGCTTCCGCGTCAGAAGGTGCTGTGACCGATAAATATCTCTAGACAGGTGACCGCGAAGGATCCAAGTGCTTCCTATGTCTGCATTTTTCGACAGTATCGGAAATAGCCTGACAGGCTCTTTTCTTCAGGATGGCGCCCTGTGGGCGCTACAGAATATTCCGGGATTTCCGCCGGTCATCCAGACGGTGCACATTCTCGGCATCGCCGTGGTCATGGGCAGTATTGTGCTTCTCAACCTGCGGATCCTGAAGCTCGCCATCCCTTCGCAGTCAATGCCTGAGATCACCCGGCGCGTCATGCCGTTCTTCTGGTTCGCACTGGCCAGCAACCTGGTCTCCGGAGCATTTTTTGTCTTTGCCCGGCCTGTGCGGTATTTCAACAATCCGGTATTCCTGTGGAAAATGACCGCCCTGCTTCCTATCGTGATCCTGGCGCTTGTGTATCAGCAACTCAGCAAACGCGAGCCGGATTTCTGGCAACTCAATCCATCGCGAATACTGGTTTCACGCCTCATGGCTGTCCTGTCGCTCACTGCGGTGCTGCTGGCCTGCACGGGAGGGCGATGGATTGCCTACACTGAGTACCTCGATTACCCCCTGTGGTATATCGAACCCTATTTTGACGGCACCGAGTACCCCTTCTGGGTTGCGGTTGAAAACTGGGGTATCTCTCAGATAATTGCTGCGACCAACTGGTTCCCGACGCTTGAAACGGTTCATGTCATAGCCGCTTCCCTCCTGGTCGGGTCGATCCTGTGGGTCGACTTGCGCCTGATCGGGATAGCCGCAACGGCCTACCCTGTGAGCGTGCTGAACCGCGAACTGATTCCATGGGCCTGGGGCGCATTCACTCTCGCCACAATAACGGGACTCGGTATGTTCATTACCCGCGCCTCAGGGCATCTTCAGAATCCGGCGTTTCAGACAAAGGCCATACTGCTGGCCCTGGCCGGTGCTAACATGGCTTACTTCCATTTCGCCCTCAACCGAAACCGCGAACAATGGAACGGGGACACAGAACCACCCAGGCAAGCGAAGACAGCAGGCCTGATGTCACTCGTTCTGTGGGCACTGGTGATGCTCGCAGGTCGCTGGGTGGGCCATATTGTTTAACCACCATGACCGGCCGTAATCAGAGAGAATCATATCTCGCTCAGCCGACAGGGCGCTGATTCACCGGCGATTCGGACAAACCCATGTCGGACCCCGCCATTTTGCAACCAACACTCGAAGGACCGCGGATCATTGTCCGCCCGATCAGACCAGAGGATTTTGCTGAGCTGTATTCACTGGCGTGCGATCCGAGCGTCTGGGAACAACACCCCGCGCAGAATCGCCATCTGGAGCCTGAATTCAGGCCGTTCTTCGATGGCGCGCTACACAGTGGCAGCGGATTCAGCTTCGTGGATAAAGCCACCGGCCTGCTGATGGGTTCTTCCCGATACGGCAATTTCAACCCCGATCGCCGTGAAATCGAAATTGGCTGGACCTTTCTTGGCAAGGACTACTGGGGCAAGCAGTTTAATGCCGAGAGTAAAACTCTGATGATCAACCACGCCTTCACGTTCGTGGATACGGTGCTGTTCTGGGTAGATGAAAACAACAAACGCTCACAACGTGCTCTGGAAAAGTTCGGCGCCCGGCGTAGGCCGAATCTTCATAAACGGGCAGAAGCTGATTTAAAGGCGACTTATAGGATGTATGAGATCCATAAAAACGCATTTCCCTGAGGGGGTGATCTACGCCATCAATCTGACAGGCAGAGCGCAGCGTCATCAGGCTTGGAGATCGTTCCACGCTGCATTGCATCCCACTGTTTGGGTGTTACACTAAACCGGTCATTACTCCAACGACAACAAGAAAAAGGAGCGCAAATGATCATTCACCTGGGGCGTCTGAAACCCAACTTGCGATGGCTCGCGATCTCTATAGTGGCACTCGGATTTTCCGACTACCCCTCCAGCCTGCTATTCCAATCCGCCCAGGCCGAAGATGCCGGCAACCTCTACAATACTGCCGTCGACATCCGGATGGGTAACCGGTATTTCGAACGACAATGCTCCCGCTGCCATGGCTTCGACGCTAAAGGCAATGATGAAACCGGCGCGCCGAATTTAACGGGCAGGCTCCGGCGCGCAAGTTCAGATGCCGGCATTTTTAACATCATCAGAGAAGGGGTGCCGGGCACCGCCATGCTGCCTGTCGCAGCAGATGTCCCTGACGCCACCGTGTGGCAACTTGTTGCCTACATAAACTCATTAAGATATGACCCGTTGTCTGTCGAACTTGCCGGAGACGCCGAAACAGGTAACAGGCTGTTCAACGGCAAAGCAGACTGCAGCGGATGTCATATGGTCAATGGCCGGGGAGGACGACTCGGACCGGATCTCTCGCGCATTGGTGAAAACAAGACACCGGAAGATCTGCTGCTTTCCCTGATGGACCCCGACCAGGAGGTCGCTCCGCGATGGTGGACAGTCCGGGCCGCCGGCGCCGACGGTGTAATACGGGAAGGCTTCCGGATGAATGAAGACAGCTTTTCACTTCGTATTATGGATACCGACTCCAACCTCTGGTCTTTTCAAAAACGTGAGCTCGAAAACTATGAAAGACTGGAGAAATCCACTATGCCAAGTTATGCCGAAACACTATCTGATGGCGAACTCGACGACCTAGTGGCTTACTTGTTTTCGCTTCGACGAGAGGTACTCCCCCAATGAAACATGCAACAGCCCTGCTTGTAAGCGTATTCATGGCTGCCACGGCAGGCGCACAGGAAGATCAATTCTCTACGGTAATCACTCCCGCCTTTTCGCCTATAACCTGGGAGAGACTGGTAGACGCCCGCAATGAGCCCAATAACTGGCTGATGTACTCCGGCACATTGGACAGTCAGCGCTACAGCCTGCTCGACAGTATTAACACCGACAACGTTGGCCAACTGGAAATGAAGTGGGCGTATCAGATTCCGGTTATTGACCGGGCTGAAACAGTCCCCCTGGTCGTTGACGGCATTATGTTTATCACCGAAGCCCCCTCGAACGTCGTCGCTGTCGACGCTCGCACGGGACGCGAGTACTGGCGTTATGATCATGAAATGCCTGACGATCTCCGAATCTGCTGCGGGCGAAATAATCGTGGCGTGGCCATCCTCGGAGAAACACTTTTCATGTCGACACTTGATGCCCATCTCGTTGCGATCGATGCGCGCACCGGCAACCTCCTCTGGGACACCGAAGTGGCGCCTCATGACAGCGGCTACAGCAAAACCGCCGCTCCGCTCATTGTCAAAGACAAGGTGGTCACGGGAATCGCCGGAGGGGAGTTTGGCATTCGCGGCTTCATCGACGCTTACGATCCGGCTACCGGTGAACGTGAATGGCGAACCTATGTCATTCCCGGCCCCGGTGAATTTGGCAACGACACCTGGTCCGACGACTCCTGGAAAACCGGGGGCGCTGCCACCTGGATAACCGGCTCCTATGATGCTGATCTGAATCAGATCTATTGGGGAACGGGCAACCCCGGGCCGGACTGGAACGGTGACGTCAGGCTCGGGGACAATCTGTATTCAGACTCCGTGGTAGCGCTGAACGGGGACAGCGGCGAAATCGTATGGCATTTCCAGTTCACCCCGCACGACGTGCATGACTATGATTCGATACAGGTTCCGATTCTGGCTGACATCGAATTTAACGGTCGCCAGCGTCAGGTGATGATGTGGGCGAACCGTAACGGCTTCTACTACACACTCGACAGAAGCAACGGAGAGTTTTTAATCGGCAAACCTTATGCCGCACAAACGTGGGCGCAGGGCTTGGATCCGGTAACCGGACGACCCATTCGGGTGCCCGGAATGGCGCCCACCTACGAAGGCATCATGGTGTCACCACCCATCGTTGGAGCTACTAACTGGTATTCTCCGGGCTACAGCCAGGACACCGGATTGTTTTACGTGACTTCGTTTGACGGCGAGCAGGAATTCTTCAAGCGCGATGAAGATTACGAGGAAGGTGAACGCTTTACCGGTGGCGGGGGCCGCTACACTTCACCTATGGATGCGTTTCACAGCTCAATCAGAGCCATCAATCCTGAAACCGCCGAAATCGAATGGGAGTTCCCGATCATGCCCCGCTCTTCAGCAGGCATCACGACAACAGCTGGAGGTCTGGTTTTTACCGGTAGTGCTGACGGTTATTTTTTCGCGTTGGATGCAAGTTCCGGCGAGGAATTGTGGAACATCTCTCTCGGCCGCAGAGTCCATGCCGCACCAATGACTTTTGCCGTGGACGGCGAGCAGTTTGTCACCATCGCCTCAGGTAATGTGGTGTACACCTTCGGGTTACGCGACTGAAGAAAGGTACTGGGCCAGCGTCGACAGAAGCACTCTGTCTACGCTGGTCCGCCTGAGGGTCGCTGACAGCTATTCACAGATAGGGAGCGATCAGTTCATCACTGACTGACCAGAGTTTCGCCGCTGCGTCATCAGTTGCAAACTCAGCGGGTCGCCGTTTTCGGCGGTCAAAAAAATAACTTCCTGCCGCACCAAGTACAGCCTCATCGTCTGAGCTGGCCAGCCAAATAAAGGTATCGGCCCCTTTTTCAACAGGCCACATGAACGGATACATCAGCAGGCCAAGCAATCTGGCCAACACACCCCCTTTGCTCCAGATCGGAGTCCGCACCGCGCCCGGATGAAATGAACTCGCTATCAGGTTCGAGGTGCCATATCGCTTGTGGAGTTCTCTGGCAGTCAGAAGATTCATCAGCTTACTGCGACCATAGGCTTTCAGCGTACTGTAATTGTGTTTTAGTTCCAGATCATCAAAATCGAGAGGGCTGTTTCGGTGCCCCAGTGAGCTGGTAAAAACAACCCGCGCCGGGCCGGACTGACAGGCGAGCAAGCTCGGCATCAGTTTTCTGGTCAACAGGAAACCACTCAGGTGGTTGACCGCGAAGGTCAGCTCAAACCCCTCAGCCGTAAGTTGACGACTGGCGTTAGCGCCACCAGCGTTATTGCACAGGACGTGTATCTCCGAGTACTGCTCTGTGAGGCGATCAGCTAATGCAGAAACGCTTTGCATCGAACTGAAGTCGGCAATCTCCAGGCGAACACGGTCGTGTCCGGCCGATGCGATGATTCGGGCCTGTGCTGCCCGACCTTTGTCAGGGCTGCGGCAAACCAGCACCACCTCGGCCCCTTGTTCAGCGAAGCGCTGAGCTGCATTGAATCCGATACCAGAGTTTGCACCAGTGACGACATAAACTTTCTCTGCGAGCGCATTCATAATCTTCTCCGCCTCTGACAATGCTTGCCGGGCAAAAAATTGCGCGGCCCCATCTCATCCCAAACGATCGAGCGATACCCTCAGTCTAAGCGACGAGAACATCCGGGCCAAGCCATCTCAGTGTGGCTAGCCGGCGCCGGTGTTGCCTGGGTCAGACTCTGTTAGACTTAGACCGTCGAGACGCTCGCCTGATCGACCCCGACAACCGAAATCAAGCGGAAGCGAGCTTGCAGCCACCGGATCCCCCGCGCTCCCGAGGGAGTGGCCGGGCGGAAGACCAACAGATCATCTACTGGAAAATTCAATGAAGCCCAAGCACCCAATCGCGCTCTTTCCCGTTCCTGCCCTCGAAGACATCGAACCCGACATCCGGGAGCGAATACTCAGAATACAGGAAAAAAGCGGCTTTATTCCCAATATCTTTCTGGCTCTGGCAGGCAGGCCTGCCGAGTTCAGAGCATTTTTCGACTATCACGACGCCCTGATGGACAGCGAAAGCAACCTGACGAAAGGCGAGCGGGAAATGATCGTGGTGGCAACCTCCGGTCTAAATCAGTGTCTGTACTGTGTCGTTGCGCACGGTGCGATACTCAGGATCAGAGAGAAGAACCCTACCCTCTCTGATCAACTGGCCACTAATTATCGCAAGGCGGATATCACCCCTAAACAGCGGGCGATGCTCGATTATGCCGTGAAAGTTTCACGAGCCGCGCATGAAATCACCGAGCAAGATCACGCTCCGCTGCGAGCTGAGGGCTTTTCTCAGGATGACATCTGGCAGATCGGTGCCATCTCGGCGTTCTTCGCCATGTCCAATCGAATAGCCAACATGACTTCGCTGCAGCCAAACGACGAATTCTATGGTATGGCCAGATAGCTCAATTTAGGTCTGATAAATCTGAACGCCAGCGAGCGGCGTCTCAGTCCAGCACTCAGCAAGGATCAGAATCAACAGTATGAACACGCCTCCAGCACCACTGCAAATCCTCGCTCTCAACGATGCAGAAGACTCTGAAAACCGAATCCACAGTGACGAGGTAGCCAGACGCTATGGCTTTTCCAGCGCTCTGGTCAGCGGCGTCAATCTCTTCGGATACTTAACCCAACCCCTTGTCAGGCAATACGGCGAACAATTTCTCCATCGAGGCATGATGGATGTCGTCTTCCTGAAACCGGCGTATCAGAACGACCTGCTGACCCTCAGAAGCGAAAGCCTCGGACAAGAATCCAGCAGTCGGAGTCACGTGACCTGCGCCTACAATGAACAGGGGACACTTCTCGCCAAACTGGAATCTTGGTTGCCTGCTGAACTTCCTGCGATCAGCACCCTGGCCGACAGCGAACCGGGAAAGGCGTTAAGTGTCCGTCCGGAAATCAGTGATCAGACGATTCAAGTGCACCGTCCTGGCCCGCTGCTACACTGGAGACCGAAAGCTGAAGACAACGCAGACCATGTATCAGTTCAGCGCGATCAGTCACCCATTTATCGGGGCAAAGACAGCCACGTGCATCCCTATTATCTTCTGGAGATGTGTAATGCTGCGCTCAAAAACATGTATCTGATGCCGGCCTGGGTGCACACGGCCAGCAAGTTGACTCTGAGGGACTCCGTCCGTGTGGGACGGGACTATCAGATCAAAGCCATCCCAACAAGAAAATGGGCTCACAAAGGGCATGAGTTCATTTCCCTGTACATGGTCTTCCACTGCGAGAACGCCGTAGTTCTTGAAGTCGAACACACTGCAATCTACAAACTGGCAGACTGATCGAGCGGTCGCTTTCTGACAAGCATTTTCTGCTCACCCTCCATCACCAGCTCCCCTTCTTGATTGTGAACTGTCGTTTTCAGACGAATCACTCCCGTCGTCTTTCCGGGGATAAGCTCAATGATCTCAAGCGAAGGGTACACGGTATCTCCGCGGTAAACCGGTTTTAAAAATTTGCTGCTTTGCTCTACGAGCCCGATGAGGCTGTCTTCGAGCACATGGGGCAGCATCCCGGCACCGGGCGCGGTTTGCATCGCAATCTGAAACCCATGCGCGACCATTTCCCGATGGCCCTTGCGCCGACAGTACTCCACATCATAGTGGATCGGATGATTGTCACCGGAGGCCAGCTGAAAGGCTGCAAAATTGGCATCACCCAGAGTTCGTGATGGGTTATTGAAGCGCTGACCAAGAGTTAGGTCCTCAAAGTAGTGAGACTCCGACAGAACATGCTGGGCAGGATCAAAACCTGACACAGAAGATTGACTCATAAGATTTCCTCGCATTACACCACACAGCCTGAATGGCTTATCTATTGTACGCAGTTCAGCGAGTCGATGAACACCGCAACAAGTTCATGCCCATCTGGCTGACAGCGGGTACAAAGTGTTAACCTGACAGCGCAATCTTACGGAGTCCTAGCTCATGCGAATCCTTCCCTGCACGCCACCCTGGCTGGGTTTAGCGCTCAGCCTGACTCTCAGCCTTGCCGCCCGCAGCGGTTACGCCGATGAATTAAAAGATCGTATTCTTTCCCTCAGAGAACGGGCTGATATCACCAATCAAATTCTGGAGGACAGACTTGACACCGTCGTGCCGCAAGTCATGCGTGCTGCCGGGATAGACGCCTGGGTACTGATCGCCAGAGAGTACAATGAAGACCCGATCGTAAAAACCATGCTGCCGGCGACCTGGCTCAATGCGAGACGACGAACAGTACTGATGTTCATCGACCAGGGTCCCGAGCTTGGCATCGCACGTATGGCTGTGGCCCGGTACCCTGTCGGCGATCTGTTCCCCGGCGTCTGGAACCCGGAACAGCAGCCTGATCAATATGAGAGGATTGCGCAGATCCTCGATGAAGCAGATCCGGACCGCATCGCCCTGAACTACTCGGATGTTTATGCGTTAGCCGACGGCCTGACCTATTCGGAGCAGCGGGATTTCCTTCAGGCTCTGCCGCTGCGCTTACGCGACCGGGTTGTCTCCAGCGAAGCGGTAGCCGTGGGCTGGCTGGAAACGCGCACAGCCGCTGAGATGACCACCTATAAGACCGTCATGGAAATTGCCCACGGAATCATTGCAGAGGGATTCTCAAGCGATGTCATCACGCCGGGCCTGACCTCCACCGAAGACCTCGAATGGTGGTTTCGACAACGGGTCAATGACCTCGGATTGCAGACCTGGTTCCACACCAGCATTGAAGTCGAGCGCTCCGACCGATCGAAACAGGAGATCGCAGCAAATAATCTGGATCCCAGTCTGCTTCTGCGTGGCGATCATGTTCATATCGATTTTGGCATCAGCTATCTGAACCTGCAGACAGACACTCAGCAAAATGCCTATATCCTTCGACAAGGGGAGACGGATGTGCCGGCCTCGCTGCAACTGGCACTTCAAAAAGGCAATGAACTTCAGGATATTCTGACCAGCAATTTTCAGGTTGGCAGAACAGGGAATGACATTCTTCGTCGCACGAGGCAGCAGGCGCAGGAACGAGGCATCGGCCCCATCATTTACACCCACCCCATTGGTCTGCATGGGCACGCTGCCGGTACCACCATAGGCATGTGGGACAAGCAGGAAGGCGTTCCCGGATCTGGAGACTACGCCATGCAGCCGAATACAGCTTATTCCATCGAATTGACTGCGCTGGTAGAAATACCGGAATGGAGCCGAGAACCCATGCGCATGAAACTGGAGGAAGATGGTTTCTTTGATGGCCGGCAGTTCAATTATATCGCTCCGCGACAAACCGAGTATCACATCATACAGTCGGCCAATTGAGCGTTTACGGCGTTCGCGAAGCAATAGCAGACCGGTCAACACGCTGGCCGTTCAGATAGACAGAGTGAATATCCCTCGTATTTCGGATATCTGAAGTGGGATCCGAGTTCAGAATCAGCAGGCTCGCCTGCTTGCCCGGCTCCAGCAGACCCAAGCCCCGCAGGCCCAGATGTTTAGCGGCAAGAGAAGTGGCCGAGCGCAGCGCGCCCATCGGACTCATGCCCAAGCGCACATAGATCTCCAGCTCGCGGTGACCTGTATACCCAAATGGGTGTCCCGGCACTGCTCCTGCATCAGTGCCAAGCACGAGATCCAGATCCCCAGTCTCAATCCGTGCGAAGCCGGCGATGAGCTCGGATTCATTCGTTGCGTCGCGTTCAGGCTGCATCTGACGTATCTCTGAAGCCGACAGAGATTCCCTGAGACCCTGCGACAAAAACGGGGTCAGAAACTGGTCCTCGCCAATGGCTTCCCTGCGCAGTTCACCCAACCCGAGATTGGGTATCACAAAAACATCTGACTGCACTGCCCGCTCGATCAGTTCATCCGTGAAATCACGGCCGATGCGTCCATGCAGAAACCCGTCTACGCCGGCACTGATGAGATCCAGCATGTCCGACGCACTCTGTTGATGCACAAACACTTTCAGGCCCGCTTCTCCGGCATGTTGGGCGACTGCCCTGTAGATTTCCGGCGCAAGCTTAGTCTGACTGCCACCTCTGTCATCCACCCAAATTTTGACGAACTCAAACCCTTTTAGCGCCAAATCTGTGACTGTCTGTCGTGCCGACTCGGGATCCGTAACACCGTAAAGTACCTGGTATCCAGTTCTTGCTTGCACCTGCGATGTCTGCTCGAGAAACTGATTGTTAGGTCCCTCGCCGGGTGGAGCCAACCCCGCAGCGTAAAGAAATTCAGGCAGATTATTTCTACTGCGCACCGTCGCCGCGAGCAACTGCGCAATTTCAGCAGGGTCACTGCCGGCTGAGAACACCGCGCCGAACCCGTAGTAGGCATATTGCTCAAGGTTGTCAGTCAGGTTTTCCAGATCGTAATTATCAGCACCCCAGCTTTGCCGCGACTGGAAGCCAAGATGAGCATGGGCATCGATCAGAGCAGGCATCACCCATTTCCCCTGAAGGTCAACCACCAGTCCTGTGTCCGGCGGCGGCAAGTTCTCACCCAGACTGACAATCAGTCCGTTTTCTATCAACAGATCATGGTTAGTGAGGACACTGCCATCCCCGATTATCAGGCTGGCGTCCTGAAACAGCATTTTGTTCTGCGCTTGCGCGCCACAAATCACGCCGGCTGCAACGCAAATACCGAAAAACCAGGCGTGGCTTCTGATCAATACACGAAAAGACATGGCACTCTCCCTGCCGGTGGTTCCAGTGGACGCTTTCCTGCCGCGCTTGCCCGGTTGGCGTCGGTACAAGTGGCTTTGGGCTGTCGCAATTGTGTTTTTTGGGGCGAATCGGGTTCTCAACAGGTCGTTCACCCTGCTACTCTTTGGCTAGCATACTTATAATAAGCAATTTTCTGTGGGAACTCAGCAGTGAGCAGCAGTAGCGACTGGCTAAGCGAAAGCGAAGCAATAGCCCTCGCCGGCAATCCGGATACCTCGTCACTTGCCAAGATGGCCTCTCAGCTTCGGGACAGTCATCACGGCGATCTGATCACGTATTCGCGCAAAGTGTTTGTGCCACTCACCCAGCTGTGCCGGGATGTTTGCCACTACTGCACCTTCGCACAGACCCCAAGGCACCTGAATCAGGCTTTTATGTCGCCGGAAGAAGTGCTCACCCTTTGTCAGGCCGGTGCTGAAGTAGGCTGTCAGGAAGCGCTTTTCACACTGGGCGAAAAGCCTGAGCTGCGATATCGAGCCGCCCGAGAAGCCCTCGCTGATCTCGGCTTCGACAACACGCTGGAATATGTGCGGACCGTAGCTGAGCAGGTATTAACAGAGACGGGACTGCTGCCTCACATCAACGCCGGCAATATGACTGCCCGCGAAATCGATATGCTGAAATCCGTCAGCGCGTCTATGGGGATCATGTTGGAATCCGCTTCGCCCCGGCTGTGTCAGAGAGGCATGCCGCATTACGGGTCGCCCGACAAAGACCCTGAGCTTCGCCTGCAAACACTCGAACTCGCCGGTCAAGCCGGCGTGCCCTTCACCACAGGCATTCTGATCGGCATTGGCGAAACTCGACTTGAGCGCATTGAATCATTGCTCGCGATCCGTCGACTGCATGAGCAGTATGGTCACATTCAAGAAGTCATTGTTCAAAATTTCAGAGCCAAGCCACACACCAAAATGGCGCGGGCACCTGAGCCTGATCTGGAAGAGTTGATCTGGACGCTCGCCGTAACGCGTTTGATCTTCGGCCCTCAAATGAATATCCAAGCGCCCCCAAATCTGAGCCCGGGCGTTCTGCCACAACTGATCTCCGGAGGAATCAACGACTGGGGCGGCGTTTCTCCGGTAACACCGGATCATGTGAATCCCGAGGCCCCGTGGCCTCATCTGGATAATCTGGCCCGGGAAACGCAAGCAGCAGGCAAGTTCCTGGAACAGCGCCTGACGGTGTATCCGGAATATCTCCGTGCCGGAGCGCAATGGCTCGATGGATCCGTGTTGCCGGCCGCAATGACTCACAGCGACAGCATGGGTTTTGCCAGGCGGGATCCCTGGAGGCCCGGCAGCAGCGCAGAGATACCCGCACTTGAACGCGGATTGTGCCGGGAACAGCCCGGACCGTCTGCCCCGATCGCGAGCATCATTGAACGCGCCCAGCAACAACAACCCCTGACAGAAGAAGACATTGAATCACTCTTCAAGGTTCGCGGTTCAGACTTCAGCGCGGTGATACGTGCCGCCGATGTGATCCGCGCAGAGCAATGTGGCGACACGGTCAGCTACGTCGTGAATCGCAACATCAACTACACCAACGTTTGCTACTTTCGCTGCCAGTTCTGCGCCTTCTCGAAAGGAAAAATGAGTGAAAATCTCAGAGGGAAACCCTACGACATCTCAGCAGAGGAAATCGCGCGCCGCGCCAGAGAAGCCTGGGACAGGGGCGCGACTGAAGTGTGTATGCAGGGAGGCATCCATCCTGACTACACCGGTCAGACCTATTTGGATATCGTGACTACGGTCAAGCGTGCTGCACCTGACATACATGTACACGCCTTTTCTCCGCTTGAAGTGTGGCAGGGCGCGGCGACTCTCCAAGTCAGCCTCAAGGAATTCCTGTGCCGCCTAAAAATGGCAGGACTCAGCACCCTCCCCGGCACTGCAGCAGAGATTCTGCACGACGAGATCCGCGAACAGATCTGTGCCGACAAGCTCAACACAGCGCAGTGGCTGGAAGTCATGCGGACCGCACACGAAGTCGGCTTCCAATCTACCGCGACCATCATGTTCGGGCATGTTGATCACCCCAAGCACTGGGCAGCCCACCTTCACGCCATCCGAAAGCTGCAGGATGCAAGCGGAGGCTTTACTGAATTTGTCCCCCTGCCCTATGTCGCAGCAGAGGCGCCGATGTACCGAAAAGGGAAATCCAGACTGGGACCGACGCTACGCGAGGCTCTTCTCATGCACGCAGTGCCCCGGTTGGCACTGAATGGCGCTATTTCCAACATTCAGACCTCCTGGGTAAAAATGGGCCGAGAGGGCGCCATGCTCGCCCTGCAGTGTGGAGCTAATGACCTTGGCGGCAGTCTGATGAACGAAAGCATCACCCGCGCAGCGGGCGCTGAGCACGGCCAGGAGTGGCCTCCTGCAGAGATGGCCACCGCCATCAGCAATCTTGGACGTCAAGCAAAGATGCGCACCACGCTGTATGCCGAGGCCCCTGCAGCGCAGCAGGAGCGGGCATTCAGTGCGGGCGCGCTCAGTCAGATTATCAACAGTGACGCTGGAAAATTTCAGACAAGCAAGTCTCTGAATGATGTTCAAACATCACACTGCCCCGCCGGCCAAGCCCGGTAGTTTGAATTCCGACCGCAGGTAAACGATCGGCGCCTCTGTTTGTGGCGTAGCTACATTGATACAATGCCGCGCCTCGGCTGACGATGGAGTCATCGACAGCATCAAGGCACGTCAATCTATGACGTCAGCACAGGGAACATTGCGCATGAAAATAAGCATCACAGGAGCAAACAGCAGCGTCGGCATCAACCTGCTGTCCCACTTGAGTGAGAAAAAGGGCATCGAGACAGTCGCCGGAGTGCGCTCAGAGTCCGCGTTCGCCAGCCTCCCTAAATCCGCTTCAATCAGTCCCGCGATAATTGCTTATGATAATCCGGAGAGTCTCAAGCAAGCACTCACCGGCGCTGACTGCCTGATTCATCTGGCTGGCATCCTGATTGAAAATAAACATTCCAACTATGCCAGCGCCAACGTTGCTGCGACCGCTGCTGTTGTCAAAGCTGCCCAGGATTGCAATGTGGGGCAAATTATTTTTATCAGTGTTGTCGGAGCCGGCGCCGACTCGCGCAATGCGTATTTTCGTTCCAAAGGTGTTGGCGAAGAGCTGGTTTTGAACTCTGGCATCCCCGCAACGGTTTTGCGCACGCCGATTCTGATGGGGCCCGGTACCGCCGGCGCGAACTCTCTACTCGGTGCCGTCTCCAGCGGCCAAACCAAAGTGCTGGGTGGCGGAGAATACTGTATGCGCCCCCTCGATACGGACGACCTCAGTCAGGCGCTGTCGAAACTGGCCTGCAGCCCTGTGACGGACAGTCATGTGTATGAACTGGTCGGCCCGGAACCAATTGCCTACCGCGACCTGATAAAGAAAGCAGGAAACTTAGTGGGTAAGGAGGTTGAAGTGGGCTCCGTACCGATCCTGATGGCCAAATTGGGTGCGGCGGTTACCAGCACGCTCAAGGGCGGCGGTATCACACCCACCGTCATCGATGTCATCACCATGAATGAAGTCGTGACAGAGAACGCCAATGAAAAAATTGGCATCAGCCTGACACCTCTTGAAGACACTCTCAGAAAAATACTGATAAGCGAGTCCTGATATGAGTGACCACGATACCGCCGAAGCAAACACAGGCGAAGTTGAAGAAGCAAATTCTGCCGCGAAAAAGAAGCAAAGTCCGCTGGGCAGGCTTATTTTTCTGCTGATCACCGGTGCTTGTTTTGTCTATCTTTATTTTCGATTAAACGGCGCCGCAGCCAGAGAGGGCCTGCCGTTGGCCGAATACATGACACAGGTCTTTGCAAACGTTGCCTGGGGTCCGTGGCTGGCACTCATGATGGCCTATTCGCTGTTCTATTTTCTCATCGACACGCTTGTCGTCACCCGGGCACTGAACTGGCTGCTGGCAGATATCAAGTACAAGGACATTCTGCCCATCCGCGCGAGCGCCTACATCATATCGATATTCAATGAGCAAATCGGCAAGGGTGCCATGGCTTACTATCTGAACAAACGGGATCAGATTCCGGGCTGGGAAGTCGGTTCGGTCATGCTGTTTATCATGTTCTGCGAAATTTTCTATCTGCTTATCTGGGCTACGGTGGGCTACATTTTTGGGGGTGGCGGACTTCCGGAAGTCTTCCAGATTATGCCAGTCATCAGTATCGGAGCCACCGTCTTCCTGATTCTCTGGCTGCTGTATTTCAACGGCACTCTGTTACCGAACAATCAGCTTCGGGAGAGACGAATTCTTCACGGCTTCCGCCGCGCAAAGCTGTGGCATTATGGCGCTTTCTTTTTACTCCGATCACCGGCCCTGCTCGCCGCGGTCGTAGTCTATACCACAGCATTAAATCTGTTCGGCGTTGAAGCTTCTTTCCTGACTCTTTTACCCTACCTGCCAGTGATTTTCTTCGCCGCTGCTGTGCCAACCCCGATGAGAGCCGCAGCGATTACTTTTTGGGTGATTCTGTTTCCCGAAAATGAGGGGCAGATGGCAGCCTTTGGGTTTGTCCAGCACAACTTTTTTATCCTGTTCAACGCAATCATTGGCCTGATTTTCTGGCGCCGGGCACAGCGCGATCTGTTTGCCTGACTCTACATGGCCAATCTGCTCACCTTTTCCCGCCTGCTGCTGGCGCTGCCAGTAGCCTGGGCATTGGCAAACAGTGAGTTCCTGCCAGCCTGGGCACTCGCACTGTGTCTTTCTGCGGCAATTGTCAGTGATTATATAGACGGAAAAATCGCACGGGCCCTTGGCACAGCGTCTGCCCGCGGCCAGATTTTTGATCATGCAACAGATTTTCTTTTCGTAACTTCAGGATTGGCCGGCGCGGCTTATGCCGGCCTCGTACCCGGACTCTTGCCGATTCTGATTACGGTAGCCTTCAGTCAGTATGTGCTGGACTCCTATTTCCTCTACCGTCAGAAAAGTTTGCGAATGAGCTTTCTGGGGCGCTGGAATGGTGTGTTCTATTTCGGCCCCCTCTTGTTAATCAGTTGTGCAAGACTGCTTGAAAACACTCAATGGGCTGCTGACCTCGTTTTGTCTGGACTGAATCTGCTGGTCTGGGCACTTATTGTCAGTACAGTGCTGTCCGTCATAGACAGAGCCATTGCGCCATTCACGCGACAGCGATCTGCAAACGGTGCGCCCTAACCAGGCTGAATCGCCTGAAATAACCCATGGGGAAACTCATGGCGCGACAGCAGAAATCCGGGCATCAGTTAAACTCCTTGGCAGCTATATTGGGGGGAATACTGCCCCGGCATGGTAGTTACCTCAGGCCGGTTCATCTGACCGAGAAAAAGGTATACTCCACTACTTATGCAGATCCGCCGAAGTGTAGAGCCCCATGCGAGGCAAAGGTTCGTGCAGCAAGGGGCCAGGATTATTTTCAATCAGAATTACCAATAATCTCGCGACGCTGCCTTGCGGCCTGCCCGCTCAAACACAGCGCCGACAAACTTGCAGGCCATGCCGCACTGCGCAAGTAACCCAGAGAGGATTCCACTGTGCCAAAATTACCAGCTCTGCTAGCACTCAGCCTGCTGCTTCACTCACCGTCCTGGGCTCAAAGCACCACTTCGTCCGGGCAGAGGATTGTCGAGCTTGACCCGGTAATGGTCACACAGTTCGACGCGGTCCGCTCCGACAGCCGCGTCCAGCAGGCGCTCAGACAATTGGAAGTCAGAGAACCTGAAGCGGTTGCAGAACAAATCCGGCTAACAGAAATCCCCGCCCCGCCCTTTCAGGAGTCCCGTCGCGCCGAATATTTTCTGGAGCGCATCAAGGAACGTGGTTTTCCTGATGCGTACATTGATGAAGAGGGCAATGTTGTCGCCAAGCGTCCGGGGACGGGTGGGGGGGCGACCCTGCTCATCGCAGCCCACTTGGACACAGTCTTTCCCGCAGACATCGATACCACTGTCAATTTCCGGGATGGCCGCTATTACGCACCCGGTATCGGAGATGATACCCGAGGGCTGGCGACCTTGCTCTCTACTTTAGATGTTCTGAATGAGAGTGACCTTACCACTCAGGCGGATTTAATTTTTTCAGGTAATGTCGGTGAGGAAGGACGTGGCGATTTACGAGGTATCAAAGCCCTGTTTCGGGACCACCCGGAAGTGGACGGCTTTATCTCCGTGGACGGAGTCAGGCTGCAGCGCATAACCAATGGCGGCACTGGCAGCCGGCGCTTTGAATTCATTTTTAAAGGCCCGGGTGGTCACTCTTTCGGTGCCTTTGGGCTGCCTAGCGCGATTCACGCCATGGGGCGGGCGATTGCTAAAATAGCCGAGCTGCAAACGCCACGATTCCCGAAAACCACGTTTACTGTTGGCACCGTGGATGGCGGGACTTCAGTCAACTCGATCGCTGCTGATGCGGTATTCGCACTGGACATGCGCTCGAATGACAGATCCTCGCTGGCGCTTCTTGAACGCGAAGCGAAGGCAGCCGCACTCACCGCAGTCAGCGAAGAAAACGCGCGCTGGGGTCAGAATCTGATCAGCGTCGAGTTTAAACTGATAGGTGACAGACCTGTTGGTCGCACCGACCCGAGCAGTTCTGTGGTGCAGGCTGCGGCCATGGCATTCGACGCACTTGGTATCGAACTCACCGGACTCGGGATTTCCAGCACCGACTCCAACGTACCCATGTCGCTGAACATCCCTGCAATAACAATTGCCGGCGGCGGTGATGGCGGCGGTGCGCATTCGCCCGACGAGTGGTTCAGTCCGGTCAACTCACATCAGGGCCCGCAAATGCTGCTGCTGACGCTGCTGGCGCTGGCCGGCATTGAGGGTGTCAGCGAGCCCCTTCTGGAAGAGACAGACAACTAGCACTCTGTCAGCGGCGCGAGACCGCCCTGGTTGGATACTCCGGGATTCAGGCGGTGCATCATGTTCGTCCGGAGAGCAGGCCGTCAGAAAAGTCAGCTCATTGCAGGGTTGCCGACTTCGCCATACTGGCAGCTGTCGTTACCAGCCCCCAATCCGCCTGCTGCGTCACCCGCTCTATGACCTCAAATATCGAATTCAGCAGTTCCGGCGTTACTGCGATCGTCAGCGCTTGCCCCTGGACTGACTGAAAGCTCAGGGCATGAGTCCCTGCCCCCTTCCCATTCGGCGTGAGATCTACCCGCTTGACCAGTTCGCCCTGCTCACCGAGCGGAAACTGCTCACCTGGACGAAATGCCTGCCCGAAGTCCTGCTGAGACGCGACCAGCTCCTGCTGGATATCGGCCTGCATAACCGTCGCCGCTCCGGCACTCCCCGCTACCGCTACCGAACTGTCTGCACTGCTCTCATCTACTCCCTCAGCGGGGAGTCGATAGGCACTTACTTTGACTTTGAAATCGCCCAGCATACTGAGACAAAAACGGCGCGTTAACCAGAGCCGGTACTCTTCTCCGGCCGTGTTGGTGATTCGCAGTAAAATCCGATCCTGCGCGCTGTTATAACCCGCATCAAATTGACCCAGACCGCTCATCGGAAACCGGCACCCCCTGCCCTTGACTGATTCATCAGTGCTTGTAAAAACCTGCAAAGAGCCCGCAACAACAGCATTCCTGATCGCTGCCTGAGGCAGCCTGCGCAATTCAATACGCCATCTGCTGTTCCCGGGCCATCCATCAGCTGGCGGCTCGCTGCAGACCAGTTCGAATTAGTTGTTGCTGTCTGCACCCTTTCGCAGATGTCCGTAGAGCAACTCCTCGGTAAATTCGACACACTTGAATTCAAGCAGCTGCATGTTGTCATCAAGGCGGCGGTACAGCGGAAAACTGACTTTCCAGGGACGGGTGTAGACATTCGGGTCTTCGAGGGTCGCCTCATACTGGATCACGTTCGGCCCGAGGTGGGTATATCGCTCGGTGACACGAAGCGCATCCGTATGATGATTTCCAGCATGATCCAACCAGGTGTCAGGCACCTGATCAGTCACCTCAATCACGAGCGTGTCGCCTTCAAAGCGCGCCAGATTATGACCCATCCAGCTCAGAATCGGCGCCTCAAAATCCGGCTGATCGACGTAGACAATGCGACTTGCACTGGCGAACTCATAGGCAAAGATGATGTGATCGGTTGACTGCACAATCTGAAATGGAAAAGGCAGATAATTCGCCCGGGGAACCCCCGGCATATAGCATTTGACCAGCGGATCATTAGACAGCCAATCTGACTTGTTTTCCTGCTGCTGCGCACGGGCTTCAGGGGTGTATGGAATTTCATCTCCCTCAACGATACCCAGACCCGCCGGAATCGCTCCGATGGCACCCGCTGCCACCAGAGGGCCGAAGCCTGCAGCGTGAGGCTCGACGTCCCAATTAGCCGTGTTGATAGCCTGCCAGATACCGTTGAAATCTGGCCGCCCGTCGGCCGTTCTCGGAATATCCTGAGCAGCAGCGAGCGAACCCACTACAAGCAGTGTCAGACTCAGACCGGATCTGATCAATAACGATTTGGTGCGGTGACTGATGAGCTGGAGCATAGGCATCTCTTTATTTTTCTCATTGTGGGACTCGTTAAAAATACTAGCACAGGCTTCAGCCCGCAACACCGCCCTTTAAGTCGCCTTTCCTCCCTAGCATCCATAAGCCCCGAACCGGAAGCCGGGTCAGCGCAAAGCTTTCCAGACTCACTTTTGTGTCAGTAAAGCTTTATAATCAGCAGCTCCCTAGGACCCCACAGCAATCCCGGAAGCAAACATTCTGTATTTATTAGCAACCCTAGAAGAGACCGGCCTCAGCATCTTGCTGCGCGAATCCGGTGTCGCCTTTTTCAGCTCTCTGACTTTACACTCGCTGGCGATGGCTTTCGTCGTCGGGGTTAATCTGGCACTGGCATTCAGTTTGCTGGGGCTGATTCCCAGCCTGCTCAACAAACGCTTTGAGCCTTTTTTTACGCTACACTGGTGGGCGGTAGGGCTGATTTTCGTCTCCGGCGTGGCGCTCCTAATCGCATATCCAGCCAAGGCGTTGACCAATCCGGTGTTTTATCTGAAGTTCACAGCACTGAGCGCAGGTCTGCTGATCACCCGACGGCTGCAGCGCTCAATGCGCTGCCAGATTGCAAACCATCAACCACCGCCGGATGATGAACCTTCCAATGAGGCTCCGACCGCGTTTGCCATGCTGGCATGCTGGGTGGTGACTATCGGAGCCGGCCGGTTTCTGGCCTACACGCATTCTGTACTGCTGGCTTCCCGCTATTTCTAATCCTGCCCGAGGGGTCATTTACTCGACATGGAACAAGCTCTGCTGGCATTTTCCCACGAAACCGGAATTTTCGATTTCATGCACTCACCCTGGGGATGGCCGGTCGTGGAATCACTGCACTTTTTTGGGTTAAGCCTGCTGATCGGCACCGTGGGTGTTTTCGACTTACGCATGCTTGGCCTGGGCTCCGGCATTGCGTATCGTCACCTTCATCGGCTGGTTCCTGTTGGCGTTTTCGGTTACGCACTCAACGTGGTGACCGGCACGATGTTCCTCAGCAGCGCACCCGATCAGTATCTCTATAATCCCGCATTTCAAACCAAACTGGGGTTTATGTTGCTGGCAGGATGCAACGTGCTCTGGTTCTATACCACCTGTAGCACAGAGGTCCGGGCCACTGCCGATTTTCAGGCGGTCCGCGGGCGCGCAAAGCTCATTGGCGCAGTTTCTCTGCTTGCTTGGTGCGCTATTATCGCCTGCGGCCGGTTGATCACCTACTATCGCCCGCCTTACCACTGGTGCTTCTGGTGCTGAGAGCAATCCAAGTTCAACTACCGCCCGTAAACCGCCAGGGCTACAGGCCTTATCCATTTACCGTGCTAGAGAATTCATGGAATTAAGAAAAAACTACACGTTTGGCAGTTTCCGTATCCGCATCAACTGGTTGCTTGCCACCTGCGTCGTGATAACCGCAGCCACCTTCATGCGTCTGGGACTGTGGCAGCTGGACCGCGCGGCGGAAAAAGTCGATGCTCAGAACGAATTGCTGGCAGAGCTTCAAATCAATGCCGAACCAATTGAATCGATACCTCCCGGCCATTTACATGCAGCTAATCCAGAGCTGCAAAACCGCCACGTCAAACTCGTCGGTGAATACTGGAATGAGCGCACGATCCTGCTGCTCGCAGAGTTCTATGAGAGTCAAATCGGCTATGGCGTGGTAACGCCCCTGAGGCTGAGCAGCAACAACCGGTTGGTTCTGGTACATCGAGGCTGGACTACGGGAATCCTGCCACCTGATACCCCTCCTTTCACCCGCCCTGTGACCGGGCCGGTGGAGATTGATGCACAGATATTCGTGCCTTCCGGGAATATTCGTGCGATCGAAAACACCATTGACGCCAGTCAGTGGCCCTTGCGAATCCGCACCCTGGACGTAGACACCCTCTCAGCAATTCTCGGCGAACCCCTGTTCCCTTTCACTGTGCGCATCACCGCCGACCAGCCTGGCACGCTGACAAGGCACTGGCCGGCGGTGCAGCCTGCAATAAACCAGAATCTGTCTTACGCCGTTCAGTGGTTCAGCTTCGGCCTGGCAGTGCTCTTCATCGCGCTACTGGCGAGTAGCAACCTCTGGACACTGCTGAAAGGGACTGACCCCGCCGTTGCTGATACCGCCGATTCAGGCCGTTAAGGCGGGTTTTTAAAAATCAGTAATTTATAACTGCGAAATTTAGCCCCATCATCGACGATAAGATGTTGTTTTTATATACGAAAAGGCATTTTAAAAGTTCAAATAAACACGACTTATGTTAGACTCGGCTCCGTTAAACTATGCTGGTTCACCCAGCGTCTGACGTACCCCCAAGCTATGAGGAGTAGCGATTATGCGCATCACACTGTCGATTTCTACGCTCGCGAGCGCCGCAGCGGCAGCACTGCTGTCCATGCCCGCCGCCTTGCTGGCCCAATCGGAAGAAGTCACATTCCACAAGGACATTGAACCCATCCTCCAGCGCAGCTGCCAGAGCTGCCACAGAGACGGTGGTGCAGGCCCTATGCCTCTGGTGACCTACGAGCAGGTCGCCCCGTATGCAGGGCTGATCGAATACAAGACCGGACTGCGGGACAGAGCCGGCGCCATGCCACCCTGGTACATGGAGAAAGATATCGGCATTCAGGACTATAAAGACGATCCTTCGCTGAGCGATGAGGAGCTGGCTGCAATATCAACCTGGGCCCGTTCCGGCACTCCGAAGGGTGACATCGCTGATGCGCCAGAACCGCTGGTCTTCGACGACAGCATCAAATGGCGCGCGGGAGAGCCCGATCTGGTTGTGGTGATGGACGACATCACCAAACTCGCGGGCACTCCGGATTGGTGGGGTGAGATTCCTTCCGCACCTACTGGCCTGACCGAAGACCGCTATGTGAAGTCGGTTGAAGTGATCGAGGTCAATGACGTGCCCAGCGCAGGCACCGGGCGCGAGACGGTTGGTGGTCGCTACATTTTCCATCACATGATCTGGGCCACTGCCCAGATGGATGAGAACGGCGAGCGCGTCCCCGGACTCTCCATCCCCTGGCCGGTTCACGAAGTGGGTCGAAACGCTGACATATTCGACGAAGAAGCGGGCCGCCTGCTCAAAGCGGGTTCCTGGATTGTTTCAGATTCCGTACATCTGCACTCCAATGGCGTCGACACGGTAGGCCACTTGGAAGTCGGTTTCAGATTCCACGACAAAGACTACAAGCCGAAATATCAGAACGCCTTCATCGGCCTCGGCAATGGCGTAGACATCAGCATCCAAGGCAACAAAAAGGACCAGGAACTGCATGCCTACACCGTTTTAGAGCAGCACACGAAAGTGATCACCTTCGAGCCTCATCTTCATGCTCCGGGTGAGCGGATGTGCCTGGAGGCAATCTGGGGCTACACGGTTGAAACCCTGTCATGCGTGGGTTACGACCATAACTGGGTTCGCGGCTACCCCTACGCCGAGGATGCCGCACCCCTGCTCCCTAAAGGCACGATCCTCCACATTGTTGGATACATGAACAACACAGAATCCAATCCGAACGTTCCGGATCCGCGGAACTGGCAGGGTTCAGGCAACCGCTCGGTGACCAACATGTTTATCGATCTTGGCATTCGCGTCACGATGACTGATGAACAGTTCTACGAGGCCATGGAAGAAAGGCGACAGTCACTCAACCTCGGCCCGAACGATCACGTCATCGGCTGCCCGCTTTGCGGTGCGCCCCTGGTTGCCCCTCTGGCTGACGCCGACGGCAGCGCACAAACCGCCGCCAGCGACGACGACTGAGTGTTCTGGTTGACCAAGTATGTGTAAGTACTACCAAAAGCAGCACAGCCTCCGCGCTGTGCTCGGCACACTGGCTCTTTTGCTGCTGATAACGCCTGTTGCCGCCTCCGCACAGAGTTATCGCAGCGGTCAGCATGTCGAGCCAGCCTTTGAAGGTTGGCGACCCAATCCTGACGGCACGTTCAGCTTCATGTTTGGATACATGAATGAAAACTGGGAAGAAGAGCCTACCGTTCCGGTTGGAGAGGATAATTTCTTTTCACCCGGTGACGCCGATCGGGGCCAACCCACCCACTTTCTCCCGCGGCGAAATCGCTTCAACTTTGAAGTGACGGTCCCGGCAGACTGGGGTGACCGTGAACTGGTCTGGACCCTCAACGTCAATGGCGTCGAACGAAAAGCTTACGCCACGCTGCGCCAGGATTATCTGGTGGACAACATGGTGATCGCTTCCGAAACAGGATCACTGGGCGCTGGGACCAGCAGCCCTGAGTCCCGAGCCAATGTCCCGCCAGTGGTGATGGTACAGGGAGATCTCGTACGCACTGCGCGCGTTGGAGAGCCGATCAAACTGGTGACCAGCGTCTGGGATGACGGCCTGCCCAAGCGGCGCAGAGACTCCAGCAACACAGCTGAAGAACTCAAGCGCCGCATGGAGCGCCCTCCTTCTCGGGTTACCGTCGGCAAGGTCAACGGCCTGTTTCTTTCCTGGAACGTGTACCGTGGTGAGGGCAATGCGACTTTCAACCCTCCGCTGCCAAAGCCCTGGGAAGATACTCGAACCTCGGCGAATTCGCCTTGGGGTGCGCTCTGGCTCCCTCCAGAGGTTCCTGAAGACGGCCTATACGAGGTCGAAGTGACTTTTGACGAGCCAGGCTCCTACGTTCTGTGGGCGCGTGCTGACGACGGCGGGCTCTATCATGATGGCTATGTAACTGTACACGTGTCCGAGTGATCAGAGAGTCTGCGTTGAATCAGAAAGGGGGCTGGACGCCCCCTTTTTTTTGATCTTTAAAAACAGTCAGTGAAATTTTGAAGGTAAACTGTCCACTCTCGATCAGCTTACCCGGGAGGACCTGAATCGCCCTGCTGCTCATTAAGGTTAATGGTAAACGGCGGATCGAAACGGCGGGGTTCCTGATCGATAATAATTTGTGTCCGAGGCGGCGCAACATACTGAATCGTTGGATCACCATACCGCTGGCGCAGAATCAGCTCCTCTGCTGCCTGATGATAGGATGGTGCTCTGGCGTCCGGACCGAATGCGAAACTGAAGCTGCCTCGTATTAACTGGTCGTTAATGCCCAGTATCGCCCACTCGGCAGTGTAATACTTCGCATCAGAGAGCTCGGGCACTGGCAAACTGTAACGAACGCCTGCGGTCGGGCGATAGCGAAAATTGATATCTATCCATTCGCGGGTATCCTTGCGCAGCGTGAATTTTACCAGCCTCACCGCATCAGGGAATTCAATGCTCAGCATCTCTGGCGCCACTTCGAGCACTTCGTCATTGGCAGGATTAGTGGCCGCTTCAACTGCCGGGCGATGCAGCGATTGATGATGAGACCCCTGCATAGCCTCAGGGCTTTGTGCTGCAGTGTGAGAGAGCAGATTGCTGAGTGTTACAGCCACCAAAGTGATCCGCTTCATGTTATCCTTACCCGCCATAACCTCATCGCCCTGTTTGTCCAGAATCCGCGCAGTGACCTCAAAACCCGGACACATCCTGCTTGATTACTTGCGCAGCTGATGCTGAGGTAAAGAATACCACAGTCTGCTTCGCGGAGACTTTGGTAAACCCTAATCCGAAACCCTTTACGACACCACAGACATCTCGCCCCATGGAACACGCTGATTTTTCAAGCATCCTCGAAGAGCTCAGAAACAATGAGGACAACACCACGCATTTCTCAGAAGCCTGGTCGCAGGGAAGATCTGCCTTTGGGGGTCTTGCAGCAGCGTTTGCGGTCACAGCGATGCGCAAGCTGATTGCAGAAGACATTCCGATGCGCTCCTTAATGGTGTCATTCATTGCACCGCTACCTCCCGGCAAAATAGAAGCCAGGGCCAGCATTCAACGGCAAGGGCGAAACGTAACGCAAATGGTCGGAGAGGTTTTTTCTGAAGGTAGGCTGTGCCTCCAGGCCTTGGGGGTATTTGGTATAGATCGGCCAGGCCTGACAGTCGAAGCTGAATCCATCGAAACGCCTTCTCGTGATATCGGTATTACGTTCAGTGACTATCGCAAGAGATTGCCTTCATTCCTTTCTTTTTTTGATGGCAGATGGATTAGTGACGGCCTCCCCTATTCAGGAAAAGCCGCCAGAGAATTGCGCTTCTGGGTGAAGCACAAAAACCCACTGGAGCAATTCCCGGCGGAGAAACTCGTCGCTCTCGCTGATATACCACCGCCGGTGATTCTGTCTCACTTTCAGAAGCCGCTCATACCGAGCAGCTCTCTTACCTGGAATCTTGAATTTGTGATGACGCCGGACTCAATTCCTGGGGACTGGTTCTATCTTGAGTTTGTCGTGGATGCGGCCAGTAACGGCTATACCCAACAATCAGGCAAGATATACACCGAACAGGGGCAACTTTGCGCACTGACCCGACAATGTATGGTGTATTTCGATGCCCCGCGACCTCCGACTATCCCCTAGGAAGCGGCATTGTTAATCGATAAAATCCGCATTTGGAGGCAGAAAGGGATGGCAAAAGCGCACATTAACGGGATTCGATCGATGACAGGGATTTTGTTCTTCTCCCTGTCAGTGCTGGCCACTCCGGTAGCTGTCGCTCAGCACAGCCATGGTATCCTGACACCCGGCGTCACTTTTCCAAAAGATGATTCTGTCCTGACGGACCCTCCACGCATGATCACTATGAGCTTTCGGGTTGATGTGCGCCTGTTAAAGCTGGCTCTGTACTCCGCAGATGGCGAGTGGATCAATATTGGCTTCACCTACGATCCCGGGCGGATGAACAATAACTTTGTCCTGCCAATTCCCGGAGACCTACCGCCTTCTGCGTATTACATTGCTCAGTGGTCCGTGACTGATGACCGCCGCGGCTTGGTCAACGGGGAATTCAGATTTGCTTTCGGGCCCGGGGCGATTCCTCCCTCCGAAACCATTGAACTGGAATCTGAGGGAAAGGTGGAAATACTCCCTGAAACGGGTTCCTATCGGCAGGAAAGTGTCGTCACTGACTCCGGCTAGCCATTTGCTGAATGAGGGCACAGCGAGCCAGCCGGCTTACTCGGACCGGGGTTATTTAAAGACAAACCCCTGATCGGCCAGAAACGCTTTCATGTGGGGCCGGGATTTCTCCGACAGCAACGTCGCAACCTGCTCGGACCAGCTGATGCCATGTCCGCCGCCCGTTCTCGTTCGGTAATATTCTCTGATTGCCTCGTCATATTCCTCGATCCGAGCCGAATCCCCTTCCTCATTGTAGTAGTCCTGCTTGACCACAACCGACACAGGCAGGCGAGGCTTGATCTCCGGATCCTGATCCGGATACCCCAGACAGAGACCGAATACCGGATAGACCCCCTGAGGCAGACGCAACAGCGCTGAAACGGGACCCGGATTATTGCGGATACCACCGATGTAACAGATCCCGAGACCTTCCGACTCAGCAGCTGTCACGAGACTCTGCGCCATCAGCGCGACATCTACTGTGGCGATGATGAAGTGTTCAGTAAAGTCACCTTCAAACGGCTTGCCATAGGCTTTGCAGTAGTTGCCCGGGCGTTTTAGGTCCGCACAGAAAACAAGAAATTCCGCCGCGGTTTCGACATATTTCTGATTGCCCGCCAGTTCAGCCAACTTTGAGCGATTGGCTGGATCAGTCACGCGAACGATGGTGGATCCCTGCAGGAAACTGGATGTTGCTGCGGCTTGTCCGGCCTCAAACAGCGCCTGCAACAAGTCAGGCGGAATTTTTTCGTCGGTAAATTTACGAATACTTCGGTGCGATTTCAGCAAATCGATTACTGAAGCCATAGTGGGTTCCTGTGAGGTTAAAGTGTGTTGGTGAGATGCTCGTAAAACGTCGGGATTACGTCATTAATAGCGCTCGATTCCGCATTAATGAGTAACACCAGGCCGATATTGGCCTCGTCGGAAAATGCCATTTCTGACCGGTAACCCCGCACACCACCCCCGTGGTGGACAACGCGTAATCCGGACAGATCAAAGATCCGCCAACCAATGCCGTAATACGCATTCTCTAAACTCTCCCAGCGGTTGAAGTAGTTTCCATACGGCGTTTCGATAACGGGTGTGTGCAACTGATTCAAGACGCCCTCATCCAACAATTCCGGAAATGCGCCAAGATTTGCCCGCAGCCACATTGTCATATCGAATACACTGGCGTTAATGCCAGCAGCCGGGGCAGTAGTATAGTATGCAGGATTAGTCGCCACAGGACGCCACTGACCCTGACGCTTAGTGTGCGGAACGGTCGCATTAGGGTCGTTTTGATAAGGGTCCAGACCCACACTGGCCGAGACCATGCCTAAGGGTCGAAATATCTGCTCTTCGAGGTATTGCCCGTAACTGGAGCCGGTACTTTCTTCCACGACATCTCCGATGAGGGAAAAAATCACGTTTTGGTAGCCATAGCATCTTCCCGGCTTACACACCGCAGGGATGTCAGCGAATCTGTTTTTAATGCGCTCATAGCCAATACCGTCATCAAGCAAATTTGAATAGGAATGCGGCATCAGTCCAGTGGAATGGCTCGCCACCTGCTTCAGTGTAATCGAGCGATAGCTGACGCCATTGCCTAATCGCAGATCGGGGAACAAATCGGAAATGCGTGTCTCCCAATTCTGAAGGTCCTGCTCAACAAGCAGGGTTGCTGCCGCACCGGCAAATGTTTTGGACATGGACGCAATCCGAAAAATCGAATCCGTCGTCACCGGAGCCCTCTGATCAACCTCCCGTACGCCCCAGGTCTGCAGATGCATGATGCCCTCACGCGAGACAATGGCAAGCGCTGCACCGGGTATCTCATTTTCTCGGAGCAAAGAATCCAACCATTCAACATAGTCAGTAAAGTCGTAGTTGAACGTTCGGGCCCTGAACGACTCATCTGCCGCAGCGCTGCTGAACAGACTGACGATGAGACATGCCCCGACCAGCCGGAGAATCAGGCGGCGAAGCAACAGACTATAGGCAAGTGATGACAATGTATTAACCCGAACGTACTTGAATCCGCTGCGCGATGGGCAGGCTCCAAACCAGTGACATCCTCAGACTCAACTCGCAATGGAGTGCTCTCTCTTACGCGGTGAGGCAAGCAGCCAGAATAATGACTTAAAACCTGCGAGTTTAAAAAAGGCCGATCTATTGCTAGATCGGCCAAAGGAGCACTCTTTTTAGTGCGCCGGGGAGTTTCCATCAGGCATCAATCCGAAAAGTCAGGAAATCAGCAGCAAGAGTGTCTGATCCCCACGAACAACCGTAAGGGCTTTGAGGCGCGGCTCCGCTTCTGTTGCTGCTCTGAATTGATTGAGATCTGAAATTGATTGACGGTTGACTGCCGTAACTGCATCGCCCTGCCGCAGCCCCGCTGTCCATGCCGCAGAGCCCTGTCGCACCTCATCGATCAGCACGCCCTCGGTGGCAGAGGCATGCTCTCCCGGCCCGATCTCTGCGATGATCGCGCCGCGATAATTGAACGCCTGGGGAAAATCAACCGCAGCTGTCGCAACGCCATTGTCATCGCCAATTCGAGCACTTAACTCCATCAGAGCTTCACCACGAAAGACACTGAGCGTAATCTGCTGGTCCCGGCGCAGCAAACCGATGATGTTTCTCAGGTCAGCAGCGCTCTCGATTTGGTGGCCATCAATTCCGGTGATGACATCTGACACTCTGAGACCGGCCTGCTCGGCTGCGCTTCCCGGTAACACCTGGGTTACGACTGCCCCCTGTTCGGCACCGGCCCCAATGGCTTCCTTGAGTTCTGGTGTGAGGCTGCTGATCGTGACGCCAAGCATTCCTCGCCTGACTTCGCCGTCTCGCTCCAGGTGTTCGACGACCTTTTCCACCATGCCGACAGGAACCGCAAAGCCGATGCCATTGCTTCCCCCATTGCCGCTGATGATCGCGGTGTTAATACCAATCAGCTCTCCCCGCATATTCACCAGCGCCCCACCGGAGTTCCCTCTGTTGATTGCAGCATCCGTCTGAATAAAGTCCTCATAGTGATCGCGATTGAGCCCTCTGCGACCCAAAGCACTCACGATTCCAGAGGTCACGGTCTGCCCGATGCCAAACGGATTGCCGATAGCGACCACAAAATCTCCGACCTGCACCGAGTCGTTGTCAGCAAACTGAAGCTCAGTGAGTCCTTCGCTGGCGATCTGCAGCAGAGCAATATCCGTGCTTTCGTCACTGCCTACCAGAGAAGCTTCCAATACACGGCCATCTTGAAGCTGAATATCAATGCTGTCGGCTTGCTCGATCACATGGTGGTTTGTCACGACATATCCAGACTGGCTGTCAACAATCACTCCGGACCCGGCACCCGTCGCCCGCGGCCGACGTTCAGATGGCGACGGCGGGTCTCGGAAATACCGCCGGAGCGCATCCGGAACCCGGCCTTGCTCCAAGCCGAACTGCCCGCCGGTGGGAATGGATTGACTCACTCTGATGCTGACAACCGCTGCCGTGACGTTTTCAAGCATCGGTGCCAGGCTGTTGTTTGAGCCATTATCCGTCTCATGACTGAGGGCCACAGGCGCAAGCCCCCACATCCCCAGCCATAGGTAACCACAAATCATGAATAGACCACGCCCAAATTTCATATCCTGTCCCTCTCTGTTCAGTTTATGTCGAAGCACGCCGCAGATGTCGCGGTACCACGCAGGATGAAAATAGGGACCTGAGAGGTTAAATACCTGAAAATAATGTGATTTTTTTATCCTGAATGCCTCCAGAAAACCTCCAGAATAACGCCAGAGAGTCGCCGACGGCTTGTAAGCTGCTAAAGTGACCCAATTATTTAGTTCAGAAAAAGCTGCGCTATGAGGGGAACCAATTGGCCGCCTTTTCCGTCAAAGTAAGCAAGGAGGTTCTTCTTCCGAACAGTCAGCTCTGAACCAGAGGCATCAAGACATCAGCCATGCTTGAACCAGGAAGACAGTCAATGAACGCAACCACTTTGCCCGGAGAATCGAAAGCGCGCGCGGGTCAAACGGCAGACAGCGAGACCGGGCCAGTCGATGTCTTCGCAGAATCATTTCAACTCGCGAATTGGCAGGTACGACCGCAGCGCAATCAGCTATATGACTCGAGCCAGGAAGAGACACGTCGGCTGGAACCCCGCCTGATGAAGCTGCTGTGTGTCCTCGCACACAGACAAGGAGAAGTCCTTACCAGAGAGCAGCTGGATGACCTTCTCTGGCCCGACAGCATTGTGAATGAAAATTCCCTGACGCGTGCGATCTCAGAGCTTAGGCGAAAGCTGACTCCTTCCAGCGCGTCTGCAAGCGTTTTTATTGAGACCATACCCAAAAAAGGCTACCGGCTCGCTGTACCGATTGAACTCTCCCCGGAGCTTGCTTCCCCTAAAAATAATTCTCACGGCATCCGCGGAAAAGCATGTATTCATCCGGTGATTTCTTATGAGTCTGCCGAAAAACGCACCAGTGCATATGCCACGCTTTTAATGGCTGCGGTGCTGACCGTGATGGTGACCGCGCTCCTGCAGACAAGCCCCGCGATCCTGCCACGTGACAGTAAACCATTCGCTGACGAACTCATCAGGTCTGCGACCAGAATGCCCGCTGGCGGAGAGCTGATTCTGAGCAACTCAACGCCTACCGAACGGGGAGCGGGTGCGGGGTTTGAGTGGGTTTTCTCAAATGATGGAAGCCAGTTCGCCTACGTGGTCGAAGATCAGACAGGATTCACCATTGTGCTTGCCAGTACCGAAGGGCTGACTTCGACTGCACAGCAACAAGGCAGTGCGAGCCACGATAATCCTGTTCCGGTTTATCACAGCACTGACATGCCGTTTAATTTGGTGTGGTCGCCGCTTGGGAATGCCCTGCTCTTTGCCAGTCAGCCGTCGGTTATTACCCCGGCCCCACTGGGTTCAACTTTTGAGTTTGCGTCCGGGATACGACTGTATTCTCTCGATCTTGATTCACTTGAAGTCAGCGTCTTGCTGGAAGAAAAAGCGAGTCAGCTGGAAACGCTCAACACTGAGCAAAATTTAACCTAGCGCGCCGAACCCAAAGACAGAAGCACAGCACCGCTCTATTCAGCTCAGTGCATGGCCGGCCCCAGAGCAGTCGACAAATACGCTGTCAGCAGCAAGAGCAGGAGCGCAACAACGATCTCAAGGCGCACCGAGCGCTGAAACTGAGCCGTGTCGGTCTGCAGCAGGAGTCGCGGCACGATGATGTATTTGTTCACAGCCGCAATCGCTACCAAGCCGATCACCAGCAGGATTTTTAGTATGAGAGCTATCCCATAGGCCGTAGTGAATAACTCCGCTGCAGAATGTATGAGACTCAGCATCAGCGCCAGTCCACTGAGCAAAAGCAGAGAGACAATCACAACGGCATGCTTTGAAAACCTCTCTAAACTGACTTTCAGCTCGGCGAACTGTTCTGTCCGAGAAATCGTGAGAAGCGGATACAGCGCACCAATCCAGAGAGCAAACATCGTAAAGTGCACCGCCAGGGCAAATTGTACGGGCAAAGACTGTACCGAAACATGACCACCGAAGCGAAAGCTGAGCAGGAGAAAGATAAAACCGAACGCGTTAACGGCAAACAGGCGCTGGTAAAAGAGTCGTCTCGGCGCTCGCGTTTGCTGCAGCATTGTCTGATAAAAAAAGAGGCCTGAGCCTATCCATATCGCGAACCCGACGGCACGGAACAAGCTGAGATCGCCAAGCTGGGTACTGAGCAGCAGACCCGCCATATCTCTGTCAAAGGCACCCGACAGCCCGCTGCCACTGGCTGTGCCTACCTGCGCCAGAAAAGCGGCAGCAACCGCCTGTAGCCCCAGCAGAGCACCGACAAGGTGCAAACTCAGCACCTGTCTCAGGGTAGCGCGCCTACCGTCGTTGTAGTTTAGAAGGCAAAAAGCACCTCCAAGTGCGCTCGCGGCTCCCAGGTAAATGAACACCTTGCTCAGAACGCTGAGCAACTCCCAGCTTGGGGTAATAGACATGTCGCACCAATGCCGAACCGGTTTTCAAAAGCCCAGTGGCAGTTGGTTATCCTTTCAGGTGATTAAGGCGCTGAAGACGCAGCACTGAGGTCTACAACAAATCGGAATGAATCCGCCATTGTGTGCCCGTCAGCACCGATGGCAGCCCACGCTACCTCGTACTCCCCGTTCACCAAACCTGCCGCAGGAATGCGATAAACGGATTCAGGCTCCGATGCAGGGCTGAAGGTAACTTGTGGTTCACTGTCTCCGACCACATCAAGCTTTATCAGGCGAACCGGACCGGTAAATATCAACTCTATTTGCGAGGGGACGGCCTGAACTCGGGAATCAGCTGCCGGTGTCGATTCCTTCAAGCCTGTATGCGCGTAGATGTGCGTTGCGATACCCAGCATGATGAACAGAGTCAGACAAAATTTAACCATGTTCTGATGTATTTTCATTTTCATAATCCCCGCTGCTTGCGCCAACCGCCCGACCCGGATTTTGGGTAAGAGACCGGATTCAAAGAACCTCTGCCCGGTACACTCTGTATAAGTCTCGCAGTATCGCATCACTGCTGATGTCAGCCCAGTAAAACCGATGCGCCAGGCTGTGACAAAATGTCGCAGCGCCCGTCTCACTCCCCTTGATCACACCCGCTACCCGGCCTAACCTCACCCCTTCTGTAACTTGGACTGCCAGACCTTGGTGAGCGGCGACATGTTAATTTCGTCAAGCACTGTACCCGCGCGCGAGTTGACTACTGCGAGCACGATGGCCGCCACGTCCGCTGGAAGAATTGCGTGCTCGGCTTCAGGCCCCGGCTCAAAATGCAGCTCATCAAAAAAAGCACTCCGAACCGCGCCCGGATTAATCAGATTAACCCGCACACCTGCCTTCGCGCATTCGGGCCTTAGCGATTGCGCAAAACCGCGGAGACCGAATTTACTGGCACAGTAAACACTGCCTTCTTTGCCGCCCTGGCGAGCAGATTCAGAGCCGATGAATATGAGGTCAGAATACGCATGATGCTGCTTCATAACCGGCAGACAGTGTTTAGTCACCAGAATATGGCCGAGCAAATTGGTTGCGAGAACTTTTTCGATATCGGCGGCAGAGAGCTGTTCCAGATGGCCCATCTTTCCGATACCCGCATTATTGACCAGAATCCTCAACGGCTGAGCCAATGAGTTTAGCAAGGACGGAAAGACTCTCTGGATTTCGTCTGGGCAGGATAGGTCCAGGCATGTCTTTCTGAAATTGGGATGCTCCAGGTCTGTTTTGGAAAAGTCCCTGGCCAGACCTATCACCTCAAATCCGGCGGCGAGAAACGCCTCACTGCAGGCCAGGCCGATACCTGAGGAAGCTCCGGTGACGATAGCAATCCCTTTGCCTTCAGAACTCATGTGGTTTCTCCCTGACTGATTGTCAATGACATGGCGGATTCGTCTCCCGAGAACCTCATCAAGCGCATCGGTAATAACGCGAACGATCGACGTAACTGAAGAGGCGATCTTCCAACGCCTCGAGAAGCGCTTCGCCTCCTGCTGCCAGTGACAGCATGCCATCATGCTGCACTGTCTCCCGTGCCAGGAGGTCTTCATCCGGATACAGCTTGACCAGATTTTTGTGAAACTGGGCCGGCAGACGAAACTCTCCAAGACTTACCGAATGCAGCTCGTCTGCTGAGAGTGCGCTGAATGTTTGGGAGAATAACCGCTCATACTCCGCTTCGACACCAGCTTCTCCGATAACCGGTTCAAATCTGACGGCGATCTTCCAACCAGCGCGCTGGAGCTTCTTCATGGCCTGCAGACGCTTACTGAAGGTCGGCACTTTATGCTCCCACCGCTTCGATGCCGCTTCCGGAGTGAAGCTCATGGCGACAACGCAGTTGTCGATCGGCTGAAAATCCAGCAGTTGTCGAACTTGTGTGCTTTTGGTTCGAATCTCCAGGATCGATGCAGGTCTGTTGGCAAAAAACGGAATAAAGCGCTCGCAAAAAGCGCTGATCGGCTCCATCGCCAGACTGTCACAATCGTAACCACTGTAAAACACCGTGCCTTCGTCATGTTTCAGAGTTTCAGCGTCGATGCCAGCCATAAAGTCTTCATAATTCACGAAAAGTACGTAGTGGGCTGACCGGTACATGCCCTGCAGAAAACAGTAGCGACAATCATAAAGGCAGTTCAGCATATGAGAAAAATAGAACCCCCGACCCTGTTCAAAGCCATACCCCTCCGGGGCAGGCAGCACCGTCTTCCCGTGTTTTTTTGCCAGTATCAGGGCAGGCGCTCTTTTCTGAATCCTGAAATTCTGTCCCGCCCGATTAAAGACTTCACCATACCGATCAATCACAATGACTGGCGTTCCCGATACCCTCGCAATTATCCGCTGGGTCAGCTCATGCTCAGCGATCGCCCGCTCAATGTACACCGCTGAAAACTTCACTCTTCTGTCACCTTGCCCGCGCTTTTCAATGATTCCCGAAGAATCTGAGTCAGATCCCGCGCGCTGCGATATCCCGTAGCCAACAGTGCTTCCAATTCACTCTCTCTGTTGAGTGCGACAAACCGCTGGCACAGTCTTCTGACCTGCAGAGCCTGATTCACATTCAAATGTATGCGGTCGGCAATTTCCAGGTAAGGCACCGGGTCGGAGATCAACTGCTGCTGTTCATATGCCAGGTTCCGCAAAAGATCGACATGCTGTCGTATTTCATCCGACGCCGCATAGAAAATTTCATCAATAAGCGCTGCAGTAATCTTCTCGACTCCATCGTGCGGGTTGTCTGATATCAACTTACAACACTGAATCAAATCAAGCATGCCGTAGTTCAGCGCCATATCCCAGAAGGCATGGGCCTCCATGTCATAGGCTGCATTCTGCGGGTAAGTCAGCTCAGGCTCATCAACCGTAAGGACCTCGCCATAATGGTTGCCCGACAGGACAGGCGTGGGAAACGAGGACTGTGCACTCACGGCACAACTGATCTTATTGGCGACCATCATCTCGCCAACGGCCAGTTCCCGATGTCCTGCAATGCCCATATTCAGCCAGGCCGGGGAAACTTGTTGCGACTCCTTTGCAAACTCAGATCCGGCAAATCTGGCGAAACTCTGAGTGAGGTTGTTGCGACCCACACCCGTCACCAGCAACCGAATTCCCTGATCCGACTGAAAAACGTTGGTCGTGGCCCTGAGCGGCTTCAGCTGAAAGAAGTCCTTGAGCGGCCCGGCCTCAGCGGGAAGCGCCACCACCAGAGTAAGCAGTACTGATTCAGAGATTATGGGCATTCAGAAGCTGCCTGCAGTAGGCGATTAGCTCAGGATTGTCTCGCTTTTCAGCCCCGTTCATGAGAACGCGGCATTTTTCATGAAGCATGCGTTTGGTCGATAGCTCCTGCTCACTGTTCAGCGTGGACTGCGTCAGCAGTTTGGCCAGTGCTCGGACCCGGAATCGGTCCATACCCCAATATTTCGCTGACAGCTGATCTTCGTGGCCTCCGTATTTACGGATTAACGGACGTTCAATATACGCCACCTCGTATTGGTGACAAATCCTAAGCCAGAGATCGTAATCCTCGCAGGCGGGCAATTCCTCATCGAAACCTCCGACACGATCAAAAAGCGCCCGGGACATCATGACCGCTGAGGGCGATATGACACACCTTGGTAGACAATACTCGAAAATCTGACCCCCGTACTTACGGTGTTTCCGCATTGGATTCACCCGAACGCCCCTCCGGATCCAGATTTCATCGCTGTGTATCAGACTGGTATGCGGATTGTCCCGCACGCAGGCTAGCTGATGCTTCAGTTTCTCGGGGAGCCACTCATCATCTGAATCCAAAAATGCGAGCCATTCTCCGGTACTTATTGATACACCCGCGTTGCGCGCCGAGCTCACGCCCCGGTTGCCTTGAGTCAACAACTTCACGCCCGGATAGTCCCGCTCAACCAGCGCATTCGTTCCATCACTGGAGCCATCATCCACGACGATTATTTCAGCAGCCCCACGGGTCTGAGCCAGCACAGAGTTCAGCGCTCTCGGCAACACTGACGCGCGGTTAAAACTCGGGATAATAACTGAGACGCTCAAGGTCATTTTCAGCGGACAAAAAAATGGGAACCCTTCTGGTTCCCATTATAAGCGGTTCCTGTGGCCGAGCTATTGATACTTCGCCAGCTCCTTGCGCGCGATTACCCGACGATGCACTTCGTCCGGCCCGTCGGCAAGGCGCAGGGTTCGCTGACTGGTCCATAGGGCAGCCAGCGGGAAATCCTGCCCGATACCGGCAGCGCCGTGCATCTGAATGGCCCGATCAATTACACGCAAGGCCATATTCGGTACAGCCACTTTGATCTGAGAAATTGCGTCTCTTGCCGCCTTGTTGCCAATCGTATCCATCAGCCAGGCCGCCCTGAGCACCAGCAGCCGGCACATATCAATTTCAATACGGCTGTCTGCGATCACATCATAGTTACCACCCAGTTCAGCCAGCGGCTTACCAAACGCCTCCCGGCTGGTCGCTCTTTCGCACATCAGTGTCAAGGCCTTTTCAGCCGCTCCGATTGAGCGCATACAATGGTGAATGCGACCGGGGCCCAGGCGCCCCTGCGAAATTTCAAAGCCCCTGCCCCGGCCAAGTATGATGTTGCTTTCAGGCACGCGAACATTGTGAAATTTAATGTGCATGTGGCCATGCGGCGCATCGTCCTTGCCAAATACATGCATGGGTCTCACTACCTCGACACCCTCGGCATCCATCGGCACCAGTATTTGTGACTGACGATTGTGCTTGGGAGCGTCTGGATCGGTCACCACCATCACTATCATTATCTTGCAGCGCGCATCTCCGGCACCGGAGATATAGAACTTTTCGCCGCTGATCACCCACTCATCACCATCCAGCACGGCGGATGTCGAAATATTGGTTGCATCCGAAGAGGCTACCCCGGGCTCTGTCATGGCAAAGGCTGATCGAATCTCACCCGCCAGCAACGGCTCAAGCCACTGCTTCTTCTGCTCTTCAGAACCGTATCTCTCCAGTACCTCCATGTTACCGGTATCCGGTGCCGAGCAGTTAAACGCCTCGGAGGCAAGCCGGCTCCGGCCCATAATTTCAGCCAGATGGGCATACTCCAGATTGCTGATTCCGGCGCCACCCTGGCTCTCCGGCAGAAAGAAGTTCCACAGCCCCATGTCTCGGGCAACGTCTTTCAAGCCATTTAGAATTTCGTCCTGGCGAGGCGTGTGCGACCAGCGATCGCCAACATCAACTTGCTCGTGATACTCCCCTTCAACCGGCTCCACCTTATTCTCAACGAAGTCGAGAATTTTGCCCTTAATCTCAACCATTTCTTCGGACAAACCAAGATCCATCATCACTCTACTTCCTTATCTTTATGATTCTGTTGTTCCGGCTCACATTCAGACTGGCGAGCCCAGATTTTTGAGTCTCTGGCGGTAAGCATACCCGATAAACCCGTCACCCTGCGATAGTGCCACCGCCATCAATGACAATAGTCTGCCCGGTTGTAAAACTGCCGGCAGCGGACGCCAGAAAGACGGCTGCACCGGCAATCTCATCCGGCTCACCGATGCGCCGGAGCGGGTACTTTGACACGGTGTCTTGGTAAATTTCCGGGTTTTCCCACAAGGCGCGTGCGAAATCAGTCCGGATCAGGCCGGGCGCAATGCAGTTCACCCGGATATTCTTAGGACCCCACTCGACGGCCAGATTACGGGCTATCTGCATGTCCGCAGCTTTTGAGATGGCATAGGCTCCCAGGCTCTCGCTGCCCTTGAGACCTCCGATGGAGGAGACAATGATCACTGCTCCCCCCCCTGCATCGGCCATATCCGGTATCACGAGTTTACACAAACGATGAACACTCCCGATATTAGCCTGCATCACTTTATCGAAAGCCGCATCGGGGATTTCCTGCGACGGACCAAAAAAAGGATTCAGCGCAGCATTGCAGACCAGAATGTCAATTGCCCCATAGGCGGCACGCGCGGCATCCACCAAATTTTCAAGCTGCTCCTGATAATTGATATTGCAGGCGACTCCGGTCGCCTGCAAACCTTTGTCTCTCAATTCTGCCGCCACAGCGTCACAAGCATCCTGGTTTCTGCTGGAAATGATCACCCTGGCGCCCTGCTCCGCCATCCTCTGAGCAATTGCCTTTCCTATTCCTTTGGTCGAACCCGTAATCAGTGCAACTTTGCCTTCCAGGTTGAATAAGCTCATGCAGTCTCCCGTGTATTAGATTCTCGGCCCATTGATTGGCCTTTTTTAAACTGGTAACACATCTATCTTTCATCCCAGGGTTTAATTCCTTTGGACACATTGGTGCCTCCGTCTACAGGAATCACAGCCCCATTGGTGTAATTTCCCGCCCGTGAGGCCAGGTAGATCACAACGCCGGCAATCTCCTCCGCTTGCCCGATACGTCGTAAAGGGCAGTCCGCTTGGATATCTCCCAGGTAATGCTCGAAAATGTAATCCGTCATTCGCGATTCAAAAAAACCCGGCGCTACCGCATTGACAGTAATGTGCTCAGGGCCTAACTCAACAGCCAGAGCGCGAGTCAGATGATGCAGTGCTGCTTTGCTGGCTGAATAGGCAAAGGTCGGAACTCGCTGAACAACGGGCACATGCAAACCATCCATGGATCCGATGTTAACAATTCGGGAAGGGTTGTCAGCCGTCGCGGATTTCTTGAGCAAGGGTACTGCATCCCGGGTCAGTGCAAAAACCGCATTGAGGTTTGTTGAAATCACTTTCTCAAACCCTTCATCGGGATACTCGGCCAGGGGCGCACCCCAATTGGCACCTGCATTGTTCACCAGAATCGAAAGGCCACCGAGATGTTGCTCAACCTCTTCCAGCAGGCGACTGCGATCTGCTGACTCAGTAACATCCGCAATAACCGCCTCGCAGTCTCCATATTTTCTCAGTTCAGCGAGCGCCAGGTCACATTTTTCTCTCCGGCGAGAGGAAATAACCACCTTCACGCCATTCTGAATAAAGGCTTTGGCCATGATTAAACCGAGACCGGAACTGCCGCCCGTAACGAGCGCAGTTTTCCCCTCAAGACTAAACAGACTGTTGAGACTGTAATTGGTATCCATACTGATCCTTTGTTCGCAATAGACAGCAAAACGTCGCGAGCCTGTTTTGCCTGCAATCTTCGGGTGGTAGAGAGGCAAAAAGTCTAACTCAATTTTCTGATAACGAACAGTTGCCCCGCCTGTCTTCAGCCGAGAACATCCTGGCCCTGCTGAGCCATACAGAGCCGGCTTCTGAGAAAGCAGCTGCCCTCTTTCAGGCAAAAATGATCGGGTAAAACCCGTCCGAAAAGGATGCCAGGCGGTTTAGTCTGATCGATGAATCCAGGACTCAGCGACAGTGCAGAACTCGTAATCACCAAATAGGGATTCTGACAAAACGGACAGAAAAAGCCGGGCGTTTCGGGATTGAACCGCCGCGGGATGGGGGTGCGGTAGATCAGCGTACCCTGCGTGTGAGAACGGTGTTGCTGCTGATCAAATTTGCGACCTCCTCTTCGCTGAACCCGAATTCAGCAAGAATCGCTCGCGTGTCAGCACCATATTTTGGCGGCAGATGACGCAGCGCTCCCGGAGTGCGGGAAAATTTAATCGGTGTGCCAGACATTTGATACCACTCTTTCTCCACCACCATTTCCCTATGGCGAGTGTGGGGATGATTTACGACTTGCGCAGTGTTATGAATAGGGCCTGCTGCGAGCCCCGCTTTTGCCAGCGCCTCGCCGACTTCCTCTCCAGGGCGCTTAACAAGAGCTGACTCGAGCTCAGCCTTGAGTTCGTCCCGGTTAGTCACGCGGTCGATGTTGTTCGCAAATCGCGGGTCGTGAATCAGCTCTTCCCTTCCTATCTCCCTACACAGCTTTCCCCAGGCCCGGTTATTGCCGGCGCCAATAAAGATATCAATCGTCTGAGTACGGAAGGTGTCATACGGAGAAATATTGGGATGCGCATTCCCGGTCGGCCCGGGAATTTCACCGGAAAAATTGAAATTCGCAATGTGGGGATGCATCAACGACACGGCACAGTCATACAGCGTCATATCCAGATACTGCCCTGCGCCTGATTTTTCCCGCTCGATGAGGGCCATCAAAATTGCGATGGAAGTGTACAGACCTGTGCCCATATCGACCGCAGCCAGACCCAGCCGTGTGGGTTTACTGCCGGCCTCTCCGTTCACGCTGAACCATCCGGCCATGGCTTGGATGATCGCGTCATATCCGGGAAACCCTCCCCACGGCCCGTCGCTACCAAACCCGCTGATGCGGCAATGAATAAGCTTCGGAAAACGTTCGCGCAGCACCTCTTCGTAGCCAAGCCCCCAGGATTCCATGGTGCCCGGTTTGTAGTTTTCCAGCAGCACGTCGGCATTTTCTAACAGCCGCAGCAAGACCTCGCGACCTTCAGGCACTGAAAGATCAAGACCCATGGCGCGCTTGTTTCGATTCACCCCAATAAAATAGGCGGAATCTTCGTCATGGAACGGCGGACCCCAATCACGGGTTTCGTCGCCGCGCGGCGGTTCAATTTTAATCACCTCAGCACCGTGATCGCCGAGTATCTGAGAGCAATATGGCCCCCCCAAAACCCGACTCAGGTCGATAATCAGCTTCCCTTCTAGGGCAGAAGCGCCCGTGATATTTAACATAGTGAGAGTTATCAGATGAACAAAAAACAGCAGCAAATCGCTGAACCGGCGACGAGGATAATGCAGGGAGTGAGTTGATACAAGCAACCTTCCGGAAACAGCCAACCCTGAAAGTCAGGTGCAAGTCTATCCGCAGTTACTGATAGGGTGGTCTATCCAGATGTCTCAACCCAGATCTGAGAGTAATTCCGAGGCCACTCCTTCTCTGGCAAGGATGACTCGCAGACAATTGAGCGCCTCAAGCTGAATTTGTCTGACTCTTTCGCGGGTTAGCCCGATCTCTTTGCCCACATTATCCAGCGTATCACCATCAAATCCATAAAACCCGAAACGGCGGGAAATGACCTCTCGCTGCTTTTGGCTCAATGCGGATAACCATCGATCGAAGCATTTCTTTAAATGGTACTGCTGATGAAGACGCGAAGGCCCTCGAGGCCGCCTGTCGGGCAAACAATCCAGCAATGAACTCTGTGAATCGCCTGAAATCGGCGCATCGGCAGATACCACTTCCTGTCGCACCGACAAAGCCCTGTTGACTTCAGCCAACGGTACTCCCATATCAGCCGCGACAAGCTCTGGGCTCGGATCTTTGGTGTATTTCGCCGCAAGCTTTCGTTCGACCTTCACAAAAGCCTTGAGTTCTTTTTCCAGATGCACGGGCAGGCGGATCATCCGAGTCTGATTCATCAGGGCGCGCTCTATGTTCTGCCTTATCCACCAGGTGGCGTATGTAGAAAAGCGGAACCCCTTGTCGGGATCGAACTTTTCCACCGCTCTGATCAGACCTAAATTACCTTCCTCTATGAGATCTGACAGGGGCAGGCCCCGGTTCAGATACCGCCTCGCAATCATCACGACAAGACGGAGATTGCACTCGATCATGGTCTGTCTGGCTGACTCAACCCCTTCTCTGACCAGGCGGCCGTAGGTTTTTTCCTGTTGCGCATCCAGCAAGGATCGATGACCAATCTCGCGAAGATACAGTCTGGTCGCATCAAACTCCGGGTCGGCACGGGTCGGATAGGCGGACTCCGGCCCATCGGGAATCAGGGCAGAGATTTGATCTGACGGAGGTTGCCGGCAGGCATCGTTGCGCTTGCGCCGCGACGGGCGGGGGTTCGGCGATTCAGACGGATTCCGGGCGGGCTTGCGCAAACAGACAGGGCTCCAAGATTCCACCGGCTTGCATTTGGAATGATTCATTGTGTACTCCTTTACAGCAATGGGTTTCCGATGACGCTTTTGTGACGGTTGTAACGGTTGTAAAAGGCACCAAATAAACCACCGCCAGTGCCCTACGAATCAGTATAGACTACTCACGGTAAACGGCCAGTCACCCGGCCGCAAGCGGCTGTTTGGCAGCAGGGGGCAAACCGAGAAGACCCCGGGATAAATCCAACAGCGGCCAGATGACCACTCTGAGCCTCTTCAGCAATAAGCCGGGCTCATCGACACCTGCGCAACAGCTTATCCAGTGTTTCTCCCGGGAGGAAAAATTCAGCAACCATGATCGGCTTACTGTCCAGATAGAATAGCCTTCGGCGGCCCCAATAACCCTGCTCGGATTGGGCGAACTGGAATGCACCGCGCTTTAGGCCGTTCTGCGAAAACAGATATTCACCCAAAGGTTGCTCACCCAACGCCAAAACCTGATCCAGAGCGGACTGCGCTGCGTGCTCCGGCATGAGACTGTGTGCAAGTACCGCCGGCGCACCCTCGCAAAGCAGCACTGTTTTCCGGGACCAGAATTTATGCGACAGAGCAACCGGGCCGAACAATTTCCGCAAATCGTCTCCGAGGAGATTTCGCCACGCAAGCTCGACCGTTTGTACGCGGAAACGGCCATTACTTACCTCGATCAGCTGCTGGGTTAATGACCCCTGATCGTATAGCAACCGCTGAATGGCCGGATTCGCGCGGCGGGGCTGGCAATCGGGTACGGTCCAACGCAAGCGGTCATCATCAAGCTCAATGGTCTTGATTGGCTCCATCCTCTTTGTCAATTGACCCTACCGCTGCACTGTGTGGGTTTCTGCATGACATAATATGCCCCCGCCAGTTCCATCGGGTTCATGTCATCGCGGCGCGGCACACTTCTGCGCCACCTGCCGCTTCGGAAAATGCCGGAGTATACGCGGCGTCTCCTAAAACGAGAAATATGACTTATCCGATTAACTGTGATAGCGATCGCATCGCATGTCCTTTACACTAGTCCGACGAGCATGCTCCTGAGTTCGAGGGAATTTCAATGAATGTGCTGCCTCTGTCGACCCCAGACCTGAAGAGAACCCCATAAGTGCAAGCCTGGCGCTCAGAACTGCGAAAACAGGTCCTGATACTGGTCTCTGTGTGCCTTGTTGGTTATTCCATCGGGCAGTTTCTGCCTGCACTCTTACTGTTTTTAGTTTGCTACGTCCTGTTCAATCTTGTGCAGCTGCATCGGTTGACAAAATGGCTTGCGAAAGATCATGCCTCAGACCGGTCAGCACCCCCTGAGGGTTTCGGCCTGTGGGGCGGAGTATTCGACGGCATTTATCGCCTGCAAAAGCAGGAAAGACGCGCCAGTGCCTACTTGGAAAATATCGTCAATAAAGCACAAGAGTCGTCTGCAGCGCTGGAAATGGCGATCATAATGGTCGACCGGAATAACAATCTCGACTGGTGGAACAAGGCCACTGAGTCCTTATTGGGATTGCGCTATCCGGAAGACAGGCGGCTACCTGTGACGAATTTGATTCGTGATCCCGCATTCACCGCATATTTCGGCAGAAACGTTTACGACGAACCGCTACACATCAATGCGCCCGGTGACAGCGGCAAAAGATTGGAGATTCAAATCGCTCTTTTTGGGGAAAATGAGCGACTGATTATTGTTCGGGATATCTCTCAACTCCATCGACTCGAACTGATGCGAAAAGATTTTGTCGGCAACGTATCCCATGAACTTGGTACTCCAATCACCGTGATCAAGGGCTACCTTGAAGCGATACTGGACAACATCCAGGATCTTGACGGTAAATGGGAAAAACCGGTCATCCAGATGCATCAGCAATCCTCTCGCATGGAAAACATTGTTAAGGATCTGCTGGCGTTATCCGCGCTGGAAACCGGCACTCCATCAAGAAAGCAAAGCTCATTCGCCCTGATTCAGCTGCTGTCTGAAATTGTCAACGACGCCAGACAAATTTTTGCCCAACAGGATCACCAGTTCAGCCTCAGTTGCGATGAGAACATCAAATTCATCGGGGATCGCGGTGAACTCTACTCCGCAATCGCTAACCTCGTCAGCAACGCCGCGAAATACACCCCATATCAGGGCAAGATTAATATCCTGATTCGCCTTTCCGAGGACTTTCTGGAAGCCCATGTCGAAGACAATGGACCCGGTATTGAAGCGCAGCACCTTCCAAGACTGACTGAGCGGTTCTATCGGGTAGATGTCAGTCGCTCGTCAGAAACCGGCGGCACAGGGCTCGGACTGGCAATCGTCAAGCACATCGTAAATCGACATGACGGCGAACTGACAGTCTCCTCTGAAGTTGGCAAGGGCAGTTGCTTCACCTGCCGATTTCCGCTCAGCAGAGTTAAAACCGACGGCAGAGACACAGTCGCAGCAGATGAGAGGGCAGAAACGCCGGCTACGCTCATGGACAAGCTCTCCCAGGCCAGCCGGCACTGACAGTATCCGCCACAGTGACAGGCTCAAGCGCCCTTGAAACGGTCCTTGAAGTGGTTCTTAAAGCAGCTTTCGATCGCCTTGCTTGCGCTCGAGATAACCGACAAACACCGGTTATCCTGGCGTGGCGCTGCTGATACTGGGAAGATCGCTTTGTGTCATCGCATCGAAGGTCTTCTCATTTCGTACCATAAAATCCAGCATGCCTTCTCGAAGTGCAGTTGCGCTGAATTGGACAGACGACACCCGGTAGGCTTCCATCAATCCGGACAGCACGCACCATCCGGGCAGCAGCAGATCGCGCCGTGCCTCTTTCAACCCTGCCAGCTCCCCCTGCGCGACGATTGTTTCAGCAAGAAGGGACTTCAACTCCCTAAGCGCCTCGAGAGAGACAGCCCCCGCCGGACGCCCTTGTCCCTGACAGATTGCCGCCAGCATTTTTACCGTCCCCGAAGAGGCATGTGCCTGCTGCCATCCGCACCGGGCAACACCCGGCGCAACTGCAGCAAAGACTTCGATCGCCGCCTGCCGACCCGCGTCCATCGCCGCGAGGACCGACTCGGTGTCCGGACTCACATCGCAAAAGAAACGGTCGCGCCATGCAACACTGCCAATTGGCAGACTGTCTGTCAGTAATCGCTGATGATGACTGCCGATGATGACTTCTGTGCTGCCACCGCCGATATCAATAACCAGACGATGAACATCACTACTCGGTAGTTCCGTGATCACCCCCGCGTAAATCAGGACGGCTTCCTGTACCCCTGAAATAACCGAAATATCTATCCCGATTTCACCGGCACTGGCGATGAACGCATCAGCGTTCTCCGTAACACGAAAGGTATTGGTACCGAGCGCCCAATACTGTTGCAGGGGGTACTGCGCCATGAGATGCGAAAACCGGCGCAGACAGGCGAGACCACGCTCGAATGCTGCCGGCGAAATGCGGCCTGTCTGGCGGACATTTTCACCCAGCTGAACTTTTTCGCTTAACCGCTCGACGATCTCGATCTTCCCTTGCTGCCATTCGCCGATCAGCAAGTGAAAACTGTTGGAACCCAGATCAATACATGCATGCATAGACAAATTTTGAAGCTAAGGTGGACAGAGGCAGGGCCCGATCACGGCGATGTCAGATCCGCGGCGTCTATTCGGGATATCGACAGATTTTGGATGAGCCTGAGCGCAGTATAGACGGAACGCCGGAAGCGCTTCTCGTTTCGGAACGCCTCACCACATCGGGGGAGATCAGAAGCTACGCTGCGCTGACAAATGCAGCCGACTTAGCGTATTCTTTGACGATGGTTCGTGCCAGTTTGCCACACTTACCGCAGTCAGAAGCGACACCCAGCTTTTCCCGCAATTCGGAGAGAGAACTGGCGCCCTCGCGACAGACGTCGCGAATCTCATGGTCGGTAACTTGACGGCAAATACAGACGTACATAGGAATAAACCTCAGACGTCATTCAAATGCAAATGAGAATGATTGTCAACATTATTTAGATTTGCTATTTTCCATACCAAGATAACCTCTGAAATATTGTCTGTATCTTGTTGAATTTCTGGTAATTATTTAATGAACTCAACAACTCTTGCCAGCGCTCAGGTGGGCGATGTTTGTCTGGTCACCGAAATAGCACAGAAGCCGGTTGAGCTGAGAAGTCGTCTCTATGCACTGGGGGTAATACCGGGCGCCAGCATTCAAATACTGCGGGTCGCTCCGCTCGGAGATCCCATGCAGATAAAAGTGGGTGGCACGCTCCTCAGCATGCGCAAGACTGATGCCCGAGTAATCAACGTACAGATCCAATAGGCCGATGAAAAAAATTGCTCTGATTGGCAACCCGAATTGCGGCAAAACTACCCTTTTCAATCTTCTGACCGGAGCACGCCAGAAGGTCGGCAACTGGCCGGGAGTGACCGTCGAGAAGAAATTTGGCTACTGCATGCTGGAGGGTCAGCAGGCAGAACTCATTGATCTGCCTGGTATCTATTCATTAGAGCAGGAATATCAGGGCGTCGATGAACAAATCTCCTGCGACTTCCTGGCGAACAATGAGGCACAGCTGATCATCAACCTCATTGATGCCAGCAACCTTGAGCGCGGACTGGTCCTGACGCAACAGCTCAGCGAACTCGGTGTACCCATAATCGTTGTTCTCAACATGCTCGACGTTGCTGAACAGCACGGCATCGCCGTTGACCCTCAAAAGCTGGCAGAGCAACTCGGGCTGACGGTGGTCTCAATGGTGGCCGCCCGCAAGCAGGGCATTCAGGCATTGAAAGATGCGATGCTTTCGACAGGCGACTCTGGCCGGCGTGCGCACCCCGATAGCGAACCGAAAGGCAATACTGCTGCGACAGGCGATGCGGATCCACTGCTGCGTCGCTACCATCGATCCAAGCAACTGTTAAACGGCGTGGTCGAGGTCAACCCAGAAAAACACGGTCTCTCCGAGAAGCTGGACCGTGTTGTCCTTAACCGCTGGCTGGGTGTCCCTATTTTCTTGCTGATGATTTATCTCATGTTCACTTTCGCAGTGAATCTCGGCGCAGTGTTTATCGATTTCTTTGACATCCTGTTCGCTGCCCTGCTGATTGACGGAACGAGCTGGATGCTCGAACAACTGTCCGCACCGGCACTGCTTGTAACATTGCTCGCAGAGGGCGTAGGTGGCGGCATTACCCTGGTCGCAACCTTCATCCCGGTGATTGGCTTTCTCTATCTCTGCCTGTCTGTGCTCGAAGATTCCGGATATATGTCAAGGGCCGCCTTCGTCATTGACCGGCTGATGAGCAGCATCGGCTTACCCGGTAATGCTTTTGTGCCTCTTATTGTCGGCTTTGGCTGTAATGTGCCGGCCGTGATGGCAACCCGAACACTGGGCAGGGACAGCGATCGTCTTATGACCATAGCCATGGCACCGTTCATGAGTTGCGGCGCAAGATTGACTGTTTACGCCCTGTTTGCGGCCACCTTTTTTCAGCAGAGCGGCCAGAATATCGTCTTTGGTCTCTACCTGCTTGGCATCGCCCTGGCAGTATTTACCGGCTGGATTTTTCGGAAGCAGATGTTCCCCGCCGAAATCTCTCCGTCCTTTCAGGAAATGCCTGCCTATCACGCCCCGATTGCCCGTAACATACTCCTGACCACCTGGTTCAGGCTCAGGGGATTTCTGGTGCGCGCCGGCAGAACCGTGATCACCGTGGTCATTGCCCTCAGTTTTCTCAATTCGCTGGGCACTGATCTGAGCTTCGGCAATGAAAACTCTGAAAAATCCGTGTTGAGCGTGATTGGCAAATCCATTACCCCGGCTTTCGCACCCCTGGGGATCGAAGCAGATAACTGGCCAGCGACTGTTGGCCTGTTTACCGGCATGTTCGCCAAAGAAGCCATCGTCGGAACTCTCGACGCGCTGTATACCGAGCAGGAAAACGGTGAAAACTCAGCCCCACCCGACCTGTTGGCAGCGGGCAGCGCTGCACTCGCCTCAATCGGGACAGAGTTTCTGGCGCTTGCCGACAGTCTTTCTGACCCACTGGGCATCTCAATCGGGGACGTCAGCGATCTGCAGGCCGTGGCTGAGGAGCAGGAAGTGCAAAGCAGCACCCTGACCAACATGGCCAGCCTCTTCGGTAGCCCCTTCGCCGCCTTCTGTTATCTGGTGTTTGTGCTGCTTTATGCGCCCTGCGTAGCAGTGCTGGGAGCGGTTCATAAAGAAGCCGGCCTCCACTGGACAGTACTGGTCTTCAGCTGGAGTACCGGACTCGCCTATATCACGGCGACCGTGGTGTACCAGGTTGGCACCTTTGGTGAGCATCCTTTGCATTCTTCATTATGGATTGCATCTATGCTGCTGATTTTATGGATTTTTATCAATAATCTTAAACGCCTGTCGAGCAAGATGGTGCCGAAAAATCTGATTCAGACTGTACAGATCTGACAGAGCATTTGCTGCAACTTCGAAGAGCTGTTCTGCATGCTCTGGAGCAAACCGGGAGAGCAATTTGTCAGCGCGAACCCCATCCCAGTCCGGCGCTTTGAGACTGTTGACGGCAGGATTTCTCCTGCTGGCAGTGGTCAAAACGTTTCTGGCATTCAAACTTGACCTGTACAGCGACGAAATCTTCTACTGGCTGGCCTCAACACAACTCGCTTTAGGGTACAGTGACCTGCCTTTCATGACTGCTCTGCTTGTCCGTCTCGGCAGTTCTCTGACAGACGGCAGCGCACTGGCGGTCAGATCCATATTTCTTGTGATGGGCAGCACTGTGCCATTGCTGGTTTACTGGTTGGCCTATCCGATCACCGGCAAGCAGGCCGCCCGGCAGTCTGCGCTGATCTCGCTCTGCCTTCCTCTGGGCGGATTTCTTGGGCTCCTCGCGGTACCTGACGTTCCGTTAATCTGGTTTGGCTTAATTGCCTTAGGGGCATTTGAGCGCGCCCTGCGAACTGACTCGGCTTTTTTCTGGCTACTGACTGGCCTGTCGACTGCCTGCGGACTCAGTACGCACTATCGATTTGTCTTATATCCACTGGCTGCACTTGGATTTCTGCTCATTTCACGTCGTTCAAGAGCGCATTTCCGCAACCCTTTGCTCTACCTTGCCATGCTTATCGCAGCGACAGGGCTGGTGCCGATTCTCTGGTTCAACCTAAACAACGCGTTAAGCAGTGCCAGTTTTTATCTGATTGATCGACACCCGTGGGAATTTCAGGCAAGCGGGCTACTGCACATCTTCAAGCAAGCGGGACTGGTTACACCACCGCTCTACCTGTGCTTTCTCCTGGCTCTGATGCGGCTTTTCAAACAGGCTCAGCGGCAGGAAGCCGCGGCCCTCTTGTTTAGTGTCTCCATTACCAATTTGCTGGTCTACATGCTGCTGGCACCATGGACAGACGCAAACAGCACATCAGTCCATTGGCCCCTGTCTGGGTATTTTCCCCTGCTGGTCGCATTACCGGACACCCTCAGCCAGGTCAGCAACTGGTTTGAGCAGCGGCGCACTGCCATCAGCGGGAGCAGCGCGGTTCGTATCATCTTGACGCTGGGCTTTGCCGGAACACTTACCGGATTGGTTGGGGTGGGCTCTCAGGCCTATCAGGAACAACTGCAGCCAGTGTTGGGAAAAGGCGTTCTTTCTAACAAGATGGCCGGATGGAAACCCTTCAGTGAGCATACCCGTCAAGTGCTGCGGAGCGAATTCTCTGATCAACGCCCTCTGCTGATTACGGACAATTACTATACCGCTGCCCAGCTGAAATTTGCCGGATTTTCGAACAGGGTGATCACCCTGGACCGAGATAAAGCTGTTCGGGACGGCAGGGCCACGCAGCTGGCTTTGTGGCGAATGGACGCCGGTGCAATTCAGGAGCATGAGGGGCAGCCTGCGCTTTACATCACCGAAGACAGTACGCTGCTGCAAGCGGACAAAATCGATCTGATGACGGAAATGTGCCGCGTCAGCCAGACGGTTCGTCCAAGCACCCCGCTCTCACTGTTTGCAGGAGACAAGGCGTTCTCTTTCTACGTAATCGATGAGCTTGTCATGTCGGAACCGGGCTTGAAGGACCGCGCCCGGCCCTGCCCATATCCCATCATTGCCTGGATTGACACGCCCGATCATGAGGACGTGGTGCGCGGCCAACTGACTGTCACAGGCTGGTCCTATAGCGAAGATTTGGGCATCGACACTGTCGAACTCATGCTCAATGGCAAGACCGCCCAATCATTACAATATGGGGTGCCAAGACCAGACGTCGTGCGTAATCAGGATGTGATGAGCGACCCGAACCGTCCCAATCTGGGCTTCACCGGAACATGGAATAGCCTGAGTGTCGCCAACGGCACCTACACACTCAGCGTGAGCTTACGAAACCGGGCTGGAGAGGTCCGGAATTATGGCGAGAGACAAATCGTGATCGACAACTAGAGAGGTCGGAGCACCTCAACGGCAATCCGCCATTCCTTGCTTTTGGTTAACCGCCACAAGCGCAGATAGTTACGACTGAATCCGACCTGCGCCTCTTCCGGGTTGGTAGACATTATCCCGTAGGTGAAGCCCATTTCTCCTGACTCGCTCAGATATCCGCCCATCGATTCCAGACTGACGGGAGTCGTCGTTTTCAGCTGGTCATCAAGATAGGCGCCATAGACTGAACTGGCAACCTCGCCCCCGATGGCGGGGCCCATACCGGGTAAATACACGCGTATGTTCTCCATACCGTAGCGCAGCAGGGCCCTTTCGCCTCCGCGGATGTTAATCGAGCGCCCAAACAGCGTGTCAGCATCGAACAGGACCTGCATGGTGCTTCCGATTTGCTCCGCAGTTGCCGGCAGCGCGGTTTCTTCGAAGACAGGCTGCGTGTCATCAAAGCTTGGCTCGACTTCCAGTGACAGAAATCCGGGGATAAAGGCAAACATATCAGCTGCAAGTTTCCATTCCCCGGCCTGCTTCCACCAAACCGAAACCAGATGACCAAAGCTGTTGGCATTACCCTCGTCATCCGCAGTGATGCTCACCATCGGCCCGGCTGACAATCCGAGATCACCCGCCCGGGATACGTCGATGTAATGCGACTCCCAGGTCAGATCGTTGCCCCGAAAGTCGGGCGATGAATACTCCTCCAGAGCGTCCACCGGCCCTCCTTCACGAAAGACCACAGACCCCTCGCCCAAGAATTCCAGAAATGCCTGGGATCTTCCGATCTCCAGCGCCCGGTCAGCGTAGGTCTGATCTGCAGCAGCAAGTTCGAGCCAGTACTGGTAGTGGCTGCGCTCCTGCGCACGGGCGCCGCCCGTCAGCAGGACGGTTGCAGCGAGGAACATCAAATGAAAACTCCGATCATTACGCATAGGGGAAAGCTAGCACCGGTGGCCATGTAAGGCCAGATTCTGTTGGTTAAGGCGCTTAAAGCACCTCCTTACGCAGGATGAAATATCTACTGTAACACACTGTTTCTTATGAACTAATAAAGCTATTTTTGATGAAAAAAAACGCGTGGCCGCCAACTCCTGATCAGATCGCCTGGCCGCCAGGGTCTATGCTTGTGACACTGAAAAAAACCGTCGTTTGTCGGGGCTATCCCTCGAAAGGGCGGTGGCAGGCCCGTGAACTGCCATCTCCAGAGACGTGGTGTGGTCAATACATTCGCAGTCGATATAATAAGCGCATTCAATCGGGGCAATAACAGCATGTCATCACAGATCTGGCAGCGACTTCGGTCCGAGGCGGAGTCAGTTATCCAGCGAGAACCGCTGCTGGCCAGTTACGTTTACGCCTGCGTACTCAATCATAACAGCCTTGAATCTGCCCTTGGCTTCATACTCGCAAACAAGCTGTCTGATGATGTAATGCCCGCAATCTCCGTGGGCGAGTTGTTTGAATTTGCTTTCGTCAATTCGCCTGACCTGGTCCACGACGCCGCGTCTGATATTCTGGCCGTGCACGAACGTGATGCCGCTACCCGATCCTATTTGCAGGCGATCTTATTCCTGAAGGGTTTTCAGGCTATTCAGGTACATCGCCTGGCGCATTGTCTCTGGCAGAACGATCGAGAAGAACTCGCCCTGTTTATACAGAGCCGCAATTCTCAGGTTTTCGGCGTAGACATTCATCCCGCTTGCCGGATGGGGCGTGGCATCATGCTGGATCACGCAACGGGAATTGTCATCGGGGAAACCACCGTGATCGACGATAATGTCTCGATTCTGCAACAGGTCACTCTTGGCGGTACCGGCAATGAGCAGGGTGACCGTCACCCCAAAATAAAATCCGGCGTCCTGATCGCAGCAGGCGCCACCGTGCTGGGCAACATCACAGTCGGCGAAGGCGCAAAAATTGGCGCTGGCAGCGTCGTGCTCGCAGATGTCGCCCCGCACACGACTGTGGTCGGAATACCCGCCATGGAATCAGGCAAGCCAAATTCTGAGGCACCGGCCGAAACTATGCAGCAAAACTTCCTGGCAGATTCCGACAAGGGTTGACCGTCTAACCGCGCAAACTTGGCAGCAGACGCGCGCCTTACCCATTCACGTGCATGAAATGATTAAATCCGGCTAAATCCTCATATCAAAGGTGCTCTTCAGCAAAAGCGGCCAGGATAGAGCGAGGAACGCCCTGCAACAGAACGTTCCCACCGTGCTGAAACCCTTTGAATCTCTCGGTCAGGTAAGTCAAACCCGAACTGATCGGCGTCAGATAAGGCGTATCTATTTGGGCAAGATTACCTAAACAGATCACCTTCGAACCGTTGCCGGCGCGAGTCACGATCGTCTTGATCTGATGAGGCGTTAAGTTCTGTGATTCATCAATGATAATCAGACTGCTCTGGAACGATCGGCCCCGGATATAATTCAGTGATTTAAACATCAGCGGCACTTTGTCCAGAACATACTCAACGCTGCTTCTGCAGTTCTCATCCTCAAGATGCAACGCCTCGAGATTGTCGGTGATTGCCCCCAGCCAGGGCTCCATCTTCTCCTCCTCTGTCCCTGGCAGAAATCCGATATCCTCGTCCAAGCCCTGAGTGCTTCGCGTAACTATGATGCGGCGGTACAGTTTAGTGGCGACTGTCTGCTCAATAGCCGCGGCCAGCGCAAGAATCGTTTTCCCTGAACCTGCCGACCCGGTCAGATTCACCAGGTGAATCTGTGGATCCAGGAGCAGATTCAATGCCATCGCTTGATACAGATCCCGGGGCTTCAGGCCCCATGCCTCAACCTCCATCAATCCGGGTCGGCTGAGATGCAAAAGCGTGACCGACTCGTGATCTGACTCCAACACCCGAGCGACAAACCCCATCTCATCATAAATAAACTGATTCGGGCAGACCTCCCCCTCGAACAAGGCGCGCGGCAGCACATGCTGGGTGCTTCCCTCCCTATGAATGGTCTCAACGGCATCGACCTGACTCCAGAAGTCGCCCTCAAACTCAATATAGCCTTTGTTCAGGTGCTCGATGTCACTGAGCAGTTGATCACTGTGGTAGTCCTGGGATTCGATTCCCAGTCCGCGAGCCTTAAGGCGGACATTGATGTCTTTGGTGACCAGCACCACCTTACGGTCCGGGTGTCGCTGCTTGAGGAAACCGACGTCATTGAGAATTTTGTTGTCGTTGATATGGGTAGGCAGCTTAACGACGTTATCCGGTATTTCAGTCATCAGGACTGACAGAGTACCGCCCCGGCTGGCGGCGTCACAGCGCTGAATAGCCACGCCGGCTGAGACTTCTGCCGGACTGGCCTGTCCGAGCTGATTATCCAGCTCCCGTATTGCTTGCCGGCAATCTGCCGCGATGGAATGTCGCCCACTTTTGAGCGAATCGAGCTCTTCTAGAACGGTAATGGGGATGACGACATGATGCTCGTCAAAATTGAGAATGGAAGTTGGATCATGAACCAATACGTTGGTGTCTAAAACATAAAATACCGGGTTGGAGGAGATACTGCTGTCAATTTCTTGCTCGACAATTTTCGCTTCGCCCATAAATCATGAAACCCCTTTTACGACATTGAGACCGATGATAAAAACTTTGTACCTGTGACGCGTTCTTCCTCCGTGTGTGAATTAAACTGACTGTGTTATTCACTGCGTCGGCACTGTAGAGCCAAATCTTTAGGTCCTCACGCAGTCAGACTCCCATCACCCGATGCATTGGAGAGGGTGTCGATGAATTTACGGGCTGCCGGGGGCAGACAGATAGATCAGGGTTGCGGACGCCTCCACCGGACGGCCCGCACTCAGGCGCGGACGAAACTGCAGTTGTTCAAGGCGTGCAATCATTTGCTCTCGAAACTCCACAGAAACCGGCGCAGGCTGCACCAGACTGATGTTAAGTGGCTGTGCGACGGTGCGTACCTGCTTGCGACTGATAAAGCGGGTTATCTCCATGACGCCGGAAATATCGAAGCTGAACAGCGCTGCGCTCCTGACCGCACTGACCTGCTGCGATACTGGGTCGGGTGAACTGGTGTACGGGAAGCTAGGCCCCCACTCCGCATAAAGAAGCTGCGCGTGATCTGTCTCCGCGGCAGGCTCCGGTTGGCGGAAGGAATCGAGCTCAGACTCTTCAACCATTACCCCCTGCCCGAATGTCGAGGCCGCCGCCAGTGAGCTATGGAAATCGTGCACCGGCAGGACGCTCGGAGTCGCAAAAAAATCTTCCAGTTCGTCTGGCTGCCGGCCGGCATAGGAAAGCTCTTCGTATGAACGCCGGTAGGCAGCCAGCGCCGCATCCTCTTCATTGAACAGCAAATGCCAGTCAGCGGTATAAAGGTTTGCCATCGCAGCGCCTTCCAGATCAAGCGGCGCCTGGGCCAGCTGTATGGACCGCAACTGATCGAGCAAGCGCAACCCGGTCACATAGAAATACCGCCGCATATCATCACGCTCACGAACCAAATCGGCGCCCGGCACAATCTGACGCAATTCCCAGCCGGTTTTACCGCCCTGCTCGACTGCCACAGCCTGCAGGTGCTGCTGCCTGACCAGGGAGTAGATGATGGGCACAAGACGTAAATCTGTTGCGCCCCAAAGCCTCTCAGCAGCTCCAAGAGCCAACCAGTTGACACGGGCAGCGCGCCGAAAGTGGAAGGTCTGGAACTCGTAGTTGTCTTCGCTAATGCCGCGGAGATGGAGCTCATTCAGAGCCATCAAATCAGCAATTAAGGCGTTGTCTACCCGATCCGATTTCGTCCTATGAAGCCAGAAAAGATGCTCAAGCTGTTCTCGGGCGCTGTCCCAGTCGCCCCAGTCGCCGTAATTTTCAACCTTCATTCTCACCAGAGGGATTTGAGATCGAGTGTAGAGACCCTCAGACACTCTGATGACCTGTGCCGCCCGGTCAAGCAGCCGATAAGCTTCAGCGAACCGGCCCTCATCGCGATAGAGGTCGGCCATTTCTGTCAGAGCCGGAACGAGCTGTGTGCTGTTATTGCCGAATTCAGATTCCAGCTCAGTCAGGGCCACAAGGCCGCGCTCCAACCGACTGTCGGATTCGGGCAAGCGCTGAGCCAGGCTGGGAGAACTCAGAAAGAGCACCAGAAACAGACCGCCGCATGTAGTTGCACATTTCATAAACTGCAAAGCCTTTGCATCGATTGTCTCAGCGTTCCTGCCCCATTTGTGCCGCACGCCGACGTCTGATAAACGGAGCAGCGAACCGCTGGCGCTTGTACGTTTCTTTCTTTAGACTCTCTGACAAACCGTAGCTTACAAGAGGCAACAGGCATGAAGAAACTGTTAAAACCCGCACTGACATCACTTTCACTGTTTATCCTGGGTTTTGGAACGAGCACCCTGCTTAATACGTCCGCTCAGGATCAAGTGGTTTATGAGCTAAGAACCTATACCGCCACGCCGGGCAACCTCGACAATCTCCATGCGAGGTTCCGCGACCACACCACACGTATTTTCAACAAACACGGGATGGAAGTCGTAGCCTACTGGACGCCCACGGATCCCGAAAAAGCCGAGGACACATTGATTTATGTGCTGAAACACAGCAGTCGGGAAGCCGCCGACGCCTCTTGGGCGGCATTTATAGCCGACCCGGAATGGACAGCCGTGGCAGAGGCATCTAATGCGAATGGCCCTATTCTCGGCGGGATCGAACGTGAGTACATGATTGCAACGGACTATTCACCCCTTCAGTAAGGCACCCATAGTCACTCTCAGTCACTCTCAGTCACTCTCAGCCACTCTCAGTCACGGACAGCGAGGGACGAGCGGCGTCTATGTGGGTTTATTGCGGGCCGTGCATCGGCTTTCAAGGTAGAGGGCTGCCCCAGGCATTGCGCCGCGGCGGCCCGGCGGCGTATCAGCCATAAGCCAGCTGCAGCAATTCCCGCACCGATTCGATCTGCGTGAACCAGTAAATCGCAGAAAACACGATAAAGGCTTGCGCCACAACCAGTGCCGCAGCCTGATCGTCTTTTACCTTAGTGTCTTTATTCTCTGAAGTTACGTCATCAGCCATGTGATTTATCCGAAAGTTATTGAACGGATTGCGTTCTCTGTTTCAGCCGCTGAAACCTATCCACCGGCCAGTGGCAGCAACCATGAACCATACCAGCATTGACGCCACCGCAACCATTTTGACCACAACAGGATTCAAATTTTGAATGTCGTGGCCGAGCAGAGGCCGGCGAATCTGAAAGTGAAACAGCATGCCCGCCGAGAGAGCCAGCATTTTGAACCAATAAACCGGAAGGTAGTAAATTTTGGTCGCCACCCCGCAGGCCATGAAGATACCGGTTACAAGACAAATGGACAAACCGAAAACAAAAACCCTGTGGGTCCGCTCTACCACTGTCTGCACGGGCACATCAGTCAGGACCACTCCCAGCAATCGTCCATCGCCCGCTAAAACGCAACCGCCAAGCAAAGCCAGTCCCAGCAAGTGAACGGCTTCAACAAAGGCAAACGCAGCCCCCCAGGTTTTCCCGATCACCCCGAACCAGGTAGTTTCCAACCACTCGAATACACCGAGCAACGAGGGATAAACCGCATCCATGACACCGCCGTAGGCAAGCATCAATAATGTCAGCAGCGCCGCCACAACAGTCAGAGTTCGTGGGTAGGAGGTCAACATTACAGCATTCATCGTTTTTTCCTCTCTGCGTCCTAGAACCGCGTCTGACCGTCTACACAGCCAGAAACGATATCAATCAGTGTGTTGGGGCTTGTATCGCAATCGAACCAGTCATAGGCAATAAACCGGCCGCACACTACGACAATTGACCAAAAAGTGAGTGACAGCATCGCGCCAAGGCGGATACGACTCGGGGCTCTTGGCTCGATATCCCATGTTGATACCGACTCATTCATGCGTTTGTGAAACAGAAACGCGTTCACCGCGCAAGCCACGAGAAGCACCATCTTAATCCGGAACCAGAGACTCTGCGAGGTGCGCACCGGCACAGCATAGAACAACAGGATTCCGGTAATGAACATTACGGCAAAACCGATCAGCATCGGCACATTGAGGCGTTCAGCGATCCGGCTGGCGGGCACATCCGGTAGGGCCAAGCCCAACATACGCAGATCGATCAGAAACAGCATGCCAAGACTCACCATCAGGGTGAGAACATGGGTTGATTCGACCCAATTGTACATATAGTACGACTCGTGAAGCATTCTGCTCCATTCGGTATCGTCCAGCCATACTGCTAGGTTGTAAATGAGCTCATTCATTTCAGAGCTGTCCTCCCCTGATGCCAACAGCGCGAGCCGATGACTCCCGCTGCTCTGAACTTTTTATGCAGACGCTAATCGGGCCCACGGCGGAAGCCGGCCATCGCCTGAGCGTTTGCGTGTTTCTTGATTTCCTAGTCGCCGTTTGAAAAAGGCCGCAGAGATCTTTGCCCTACGTCTTTCCTGCAAAACTGAATGTTTGCGAGCCCGACAAAAGGAATTTGATTATTATTATGGCAGGTTGGTTTCGAACCCTTTCCCACGGGGCAAGGATAACCTACCGCTTTAGTGAAAATCCAGCGAACCCAGTCAACTCGTTTGCTGCTTGCGGTACTCCGACGGCGTAACGCCCATGATCTCTCTGAAGGCGTTGTTAAATGGAGTGATTGACTGATACCCCACCGACAAAGCGATGGTCAACACAGGCACACTTTGTTTGTCCGCGTCTGCCAGTGCCAGGCTGGCCTCCTCAACGCGGTAAGCATGCAGCATCGCATTGAAGTTCCTGAACCCCAGCTCTCTGTGGATAAACGCCCGGAGCCGGTATTCTGGCAAATTGAGCTTCTTAGCCAACTGGGCAATCGTAAGACCCGCTTCGCGATACATCTGCCCCCCTTTGAATACCGAATTAAAACTGTCCACGTCGTAGCTTGGCGCACCTTCCGGCTCTGAAACCTCAGTCAGTTCCGTGACCTTTCGGATTGCCTGACTCAGAGAGACCAGATCGAAGCGCATCGCGACGACCAGCATGGTCAGCGTCAGCAAGGCAATCGCGAATACGATGACGGCCTGCTCTGAGGCGTTGTTCGCAGAGCCTCCTTCCAGCAGAAAATTCTCAACAAAAACCACACTGAATATCAGCGCCCCCTGAACACCAATGATAAACCAGCGCAGGATGCGTCGGTCATCAACGAGATCGGCTCGCCACCCTCTGAGGGTCCAGAAGATAGCAAAGCCGACAAACAGCAACTGCATGACGTCCAGAGCGCCGGCCAGGAAAGGCAGATAGGTTTCGACAATTGGATTTTGAGCGGTGCGCAGGAATGGAAACAGCAATTCCAATGCAACCTGTAGCCCGAAAGCCAGACTCAGGAAAGCCGGAAATTTCTGCTGTTCCTGGAAAATCAGAAAGCAGTAAATCATAAACAAACCGGATACCGAACTCGTACCCAGTTCAATCAGGCGGTCAATCGCCGAAAGATTGATCCTGAAGTTAGGATCAATGCTCTCTCCACTCATACCGTTAAGCAGATAGAACACAACGAAAAGCGCGATTACCGCGAAGACCCGTGCGCTGGCACTTTTCGGGTCACTCTTGAGATAACCAACCGCAAGTAAAAAGACCGACATAATTGCCACAATCTGGGCGGTGAAAAGCAGCAAAGGACTGGACACGGGATCTATCCTGAATAACACGCTGAGCATCGACGAACATACCGCAACATGTGCATAAATACAAAAACGGGTAGACAGCAATCACCGCAGCTGCCCCTGAGATTGAGGCAACACTTTGCTGGTAAAGCGGATTCAGAAAACTTTTAACACTCAGAATTTACACGCGACGGGATTTTGCCTGACCGCTTCCTGGCAGGGGTTTACCGCTCAGGTTGTGGCTTCGGTTTCGCCTCGCTGCGGCCAACAGAATCAGCCTGCTGGCCCGCGCGACCGTGCTGCTCAAACAAGTTGATCAGACGTTCGGATCGTCGGCCCAAGGCGAGAACTTTTTCGAAATAACCGCTTTGTGGATCACGCATCAGCACCACATCAAACAGAAAGGCAAAGAACGACAGCGCGCTCAGAACAACGTCACGAAACGCATCGATATAGAGCTTGAGCTGAAAAACAAACAGGCGCTTGCACTGAAGATAGAATTTAACAACGCCCGGGCGGGATTCCGCTGTTTCACAGGATTGAACAGATGAAGACGATGCTGTCTTATCTTGAATCATTGATTTCTCAAAGCGCGCAAAATGACCAAACCCAGATTTCTTTGCTTTCGACAGAACCACCCTTGCGTTGGTGCGACAGCATTATCGGAGAATCGCTTGTCCTGGTGGGACTGATGGACGCGAATTCACTCGATACGCGATCGACAGCACGCACGCAGGTTTTCCCTGTCTGACTAGTCTGCGGCCGTGTTGACTACCTCGAAAGTCATACCCGCGCTGGTCTGCAGGCGCAGAAGCAGCGCCTCACCAAAGGCCGAACCGGGGGTCCAGAAACCACCCTCCAACTGAGATTTGTCAACGTCCCTGCGCAAGCTGATGGCTGCCTGGGCTATCATTTTTGCTGTCGAACCGTAACCGGGATCTCGATCCCCGGTAACTTTAACCCGGACTTCCTCTCCTGACTCCGTCCGGCCGAAGAAGCGCAGATCAAAGAATCCGGCTCGCTGCTCATCCGGAGACGGCCCTTCACCGGGTTTTGGTAAAAAGAATTTCAGCGCCAACCATTGCAATGGCGCAAGCATCAGTACCGCACCGAACAGCTTTGTTCCGAGAGCAACCCTTTTCGCTGCCTTCCTGCCCTTATCACCGGAGCCCGTCAGACTGCCTTCATCATAGTAGAACTGGCGTCCATATTGTTCATTCAGAAGCGCGTTCGTGCGGAGAACGACTCTGGTGTTGACACCGGCCATGATAAACGGACCCACCCAGGATTTAAAATCTTCGTCGTACTCTGTATTCACGTGGCGCTGTTTAGCAGAATTACGATGCGCTTCAGGACACAGAGAGTACCAGTCTTTCATTTCCTCTCTCACCGCCGGATCACTGGCGGCTTCCTTGAAGGCGTTCACCCCGCTTGCAATAGTTCCTCCCGAGGCACCACCTTTCATTGCCTTCACGCGCATTTTTACAGTGCCACAAGGCTCACCGAATCTGGCCTGCGCCTGTTGCTGGAGGAATTTCACCCCCAGATCCGACGGCAGGGAATCAAACCCACAGGCATGGATAATACGAGCGCCATTCAATCTAGCCTGGTCGCTGTAGCGTGAGATCATCCGTTTCATCCACTGCGACTCACCGGTCAGGTCGCAGTAATCGGTTCCGGCAGCTACACAGGCCTCGACCAAGGCTTCCCCGTAAAGCGCATAGGGCCCAACGGTTGAGAGAATAACAGCGGTCCGATCGCACAGCGCCGCCAAAGCAGCCTTATCAAATGACTCTGCGACGATTATCGGAATGTGTTCTGCCCCGCTGCCGAGGGTAGCGCGAAGGCTTTCAAGTTTTTCTCCCGATCTGGCCGCCATGGCCCAGGAAAAATTCGGCTCAATGTGCTCATGGGCAAGATAACGGCAAATAATCTTGCCGACAAAGCTGGTCGCACCGAACACGATTAAATCCAGCTCTTTGTTCACCTTTCAGTTCCTTTTTAAGTCGGTCATCACAAAGGAGGCCATTACACTGCTGCAGCAATCTGCCCGGAGCCCGGCACACTTTCCGGCTGAAGCTGGCTTGACTGGGAATGGCTGGCTCGCGCATGCCGATAGCTCAACCAGATAAGAAACTGCAACCCGAACAGTAACGTGGCGGCAAGAAGATGAGTCGGCTGCACGAATGCAGGCATACCCAAATGCCCCAGAGTTGCACCCGAAAGCACTGACAGGCCAATCACCGCGATCATCCCTAAGGTCAGCCGTGTTATGGCATGCATCCATCCCAGCGAATTCACCAGCAGGCGCACGAGCCAGAGGTTGGTAAAAAGGACCAGAGCAGAGAAGCTACGATGCACGTAGAAAAACCAGGGCATCGCTTCAATCCAGGAAGCGCGCATTGCCTCTCCCTGACTCTCCTTTATAAAGTCGGTCATCTCCCTAACCTGCGTACCCATGACCACCTGCAGCACGGTCATGGCGAGCACAATATAAAGCCATTTTTCAAAACGTGGATCTATTGCCGTTACCGGTTGTGCGGCCATCATCTGCCGTCTGGACTGAGCCAGCGCGAAAAGCAAGGTCGCAACGATTGCCAGTGCCATCAGCATATGCAAGGTAATCATGCCGGGCTGCAGGTTAGAACTCACCACCCGGGAACCCAGCCAGCCCTGAAAGCCAACCATAAAAAACGCCGCAACCGAAGCTTTCGTTATCAAAGCGTTGTGATGCCGTAAAGGCCAAGACACCAGAGCACTCAGAAAAATGAGGATGCCGATACTGACACCCAGCAGCCGATTCAGATATTCTGTCCAGGTCTTTACGACGTTAAACCGGGTGTCGGCGTAACCGAGTTCAGCGTACTTTTGTTGATAGTCAGCCGGTAACTGCGATTCGTGGGTGGGCGGTACCCACTGTCCGAAACAAGTCGGCCAGTCCGGGCAGCCCATTCCCGCACCGGATGCTCGGACGCTGGCTCCAACCAGAATCAAAAAATAGACAGCTGCCAGAGTCAGGGTAGCCAGACTCCGAAAACGTTGCAGAGATACGTCTGTAGCTTGATTTGATGTCATAGTACTGTTCAGAAAAGTTAGGGTAAAAATACATTAAAAGTCGCGATCAGTTTTTCAGGGACTCAAGCAGGACTTGCGAGGCGTATCCGTCTTCAGGCAGACCCTGTGTTTTTTGATACGCCCTGATCGCAGCCCTGGTTTGGCGTCCGACTCGGCCATCCGGCTCGCCCGAAGCGAATCCGCGACTGTTGAGCAACTCCTGAAGTTGTTTAACGTCTGCCAAGCTCATCGCTAGTTCATTCTCCGGCATTCGCGCGATTGCCTCGCCACCCATAAACCGATCAGCAAGGTGACCTACCGTCAGCGCATAAAACGTCGAGGGGTTATAAGTCATGGTGGTCCGAAAATTCTGATAACCCAGAAAAGCAGGACCCTGTGCACCGGCCGGGAGAATCACTGAAGCCTCCATACCTGAGACAACCGGAAGCGGGTTGCCGTTGACTAAGGTAAGACCAAGAGACCGCCACCTTTCCAGTGACATGCGGGTTGCTGTTCCGGTCAGGCTGTAATCGAAACCGCGGGGCAGCAGCACTTCCCTACCCCATCGCTCATCGCCTCGCCAGCCGGATTCCGATAAAAAATTGGCGGCAGAGTGAAAGATGTCAGGAAGGCTGTTCCAGATATCTATCCTTCCATCTGCATCTCCGTCAACGCCGTACCGGTAGAAAATATTGGGCATAAACTGCAGCTGCCCCATCGCTCCGGCCCAGGAACCGCTCATGCGCTCAGCCTGTATATGTCCGTCATCGATAATCTGAAGGGCAGTGAGCAGTTGCTCCCTGAAAAAATCGGCCCGACGCGGATCGTAAGCGAGTGTGGCAAGAGCCTCCAACACGGAAAACCCTCCGGTTGCTCTGCCGTAGTTGCTCTCGATTGCCCAAAAGGCCACTAGATAATGCGGCTGGACGCCGTAGCGGCGCCGCACTTCTTCAAGCAGAACGCCATGCTGCCGGAGCAGAGCCTGACCCTGCGCAACCTGCCTCGATGTGACCCTAAGGTCAAGATAGCGGGTGAAGGTTTGCACAAACTCCGGCTGACTGTTGTCCAGCTCAAGCACTCTTTCGAGCGGCTGGATGGCGTCGAGGGCGAGCAGTGTGGAGTCGGAAATGCCCCGGTCGCGGGCCTCAGCGCGCAACTCGTCTAACCACTGCGCAAAATCTGGCGCTGACTCTTGAGCCTGCAAACCGGACAGACAACAAACAAAGACAACAGCAGCAATAAACCGGACTCGAATCATCCGCCAATGATAACGAAGTTGCGGCCAGAATTGAACGTGACTGTTGCTGGCTGTTAAGCACTGTTGTCGCTCACTGACACGTGATGACCTCCCATGAGATGGCAAAAATGTCGCCAAGGGACACACCTGAACGATAGGTGAAAACTGACCGGTGCCTCTCGCCCTCGAACAGTCTGAATTGATGAATCACGTCTGACCCGAAAGCGGGCTGCAAAGGGCCTGACCCAAGTCAGCCCCGGCAGCCGCAAGACGCTCAGACCGCCGGACCGACTAACCCAGCTATTGGCAGCGCACCGTATTTTCGCTAGGTTTTCACAATGAACGCGATGTCAGCCCCCGCAAAGCCAAAAAGTCCGGTCCTCCTGATCTGTTGGCTGTGCTGTGTCATAGCAGCCATCATCAACAGTCCGGCAGCGGATGCACAGGTGACGCGGAACTACTCAGAAAGCGAGGAACGAGGCCGCTTTCAGGAGTTGCTGGATGAATACGGGCAGAACAAATCCCTGCCACCTGGCTTCGAGCTCCAGGCCCTTCTTGCGTTGAGCCACTACCCAGAATTGAAAACGGTGAACATTCGCTTCGTCATCGACGATGTTGATATTCCACTGTCTTCACGACCCCACTGGGCAAGCCTGCTCAAAGGCGCCGAAAAACGAAACTATCTGGTCGTCATCGACAGCAACCGCAAACAAGGGAACGGCGCGTTTCTGCTCAAGAACCAGCCATTCAATGCTCAGGTGGGTATCCTCGGCCATGAACTGGCCCACACCGTCTATTACCTCGACCGGAGTTTTTTCGGCATTGTTGCCGATGCCCTCTGTCAGCTGAGTGACTGTCGAATTCAATTCGAGCGGGCAACAGACCGGCGAGTAATCGACTACGGCCTCGGCTGGCAGCGCTTTGACCACGCCCTGTTTGTTAGAAGTCAACTCACTGGCAGTCGTGAAGCCGGCATGAACAGCGAAGGCGGCGGCGGTGCATACATGAGCCCTTCGGCTCTACTGCAATTACTGGAGAACGATCCCAGATATCAGAATTCGCGGGCTGTTCCGGAAGACCAACCTGTTGCACAGTAATCAGGGGCAGGCCTTCACCAAGCGATTGCTGCGCGCGAGTCAGGCATTCGGCTCACCGGAATTTCTCAGTTTTCCAATCACCGTTTCAATCGCGCGATCAATCAGCGGGGCTTCACTGATAATTTTGACGGTTCCATCCTTCAGCTCTCTGGCAAGGCCCATGCGGGATTTTTCGATCACCTTGGCCCCTCGGGCGTTGACGAAAACATATTTGTCAATCATGTCGATCTTACCAGCCAGTGAGCAACGAATACTCTGGGCTTCAACCCCCTGAAATTCCATCCACACACCGAGCGGCAACTTATCAACCTGCTGTAAATGCTTGTCTGACTCCGGCAGCTCAATCAAGTGGTGATCAACCATCGGCTTGGCATCGGACAGCCATGAATCAAAATCCACGTCCTCATCCGAGTCTTCGACAGTACTGGGTTGAAAGCGCGAGTCCTGAATCGCTCTGAGGGAGTCGAGCGAACTCGCAGCTTCATGCTCATCCATTCCGGCAATTTTCATCGCCTTTGCCAGATTTGTCATCAGGCGATCTTTCAGCGCCTCGAACCGCTCCCGGTCTGCTTCGGAGCGCTCACTGTCAACTGTCCAAAGCAGCACATCGACAGTGGTCATTATCGGGCGCCAGCTGGGTCCACCCGGCCCTTCTTTCAGCAGGGTGCGGACAACAAACCGGCTGAACTTTTCCAACAGGAACGCTTTCACGGCTGCGGGAAGTTTCGGGTCTATTATCCGCTCCTGAATCTTGTTCCGGGCATAAATATGCAGCTCTTCTACTCGCTCATTACGGTCATGAGTTGCGCGGAAACGATTTTCATCTTCCAATACCTGCTCGTTTTGGGCCTGCTTGAATTGCTGAAACTCTTCCAGCAGGGCCGGCGCAGAATCAGCCGGTTCAGAGGCAGCACCAACAAGCCTCTGGATCAGCCTTTTGACTGCCAGATACATCGGATCCTCCTGAATCACCTCTGTCTCTGTCCAGCTGATTCCTGCAGTGGCCAGCTCATTAATCAACAAGCGCACCGGATTTTCAGCTGCAGCAAAAAAGTCCGTTTCCCGTAGCGCAGCCTTCAGAACGCAGATTTCCGTGTGCACAATCAGCTCCTTAATTGGCGCAGGCAGGGACTCATCTGACCAGATCGCATCAAAAAGAAGTTCCACCAGCATGACTGCGTCTGAATTCCTGAATAAGGCACGGTCCGGCGTGTCTGCGCCGGGTTCTGAACCCACCGCTGCGGCAATCCAGTCCGCCAGCGCCAGACCCTGTTCAAACCGAGACTTGACTGCTTCGGCCGAACCCTGTTGAACCCCATCAAGTAAAGCGAGCAAATTCTCAGCGTCGAGCAATTCGCTGCGCTCCTGTGTGCCGGAACGCGCTCCGCGATCGTGCAACAAGCGCTCAATCACAGAATTCAAATCGGAAACCGCAGGAGGCGACGCATTGTTGAGCTCATCGGTATCGGAAAATGCGCGCTCATTCGGATCCTGCCGAGGTGGGCGTGATTCACGTTTCGCACCTTGAGGGTCCTGTTGACGCAGTGAAACATCCAGTTCCGACAAGATACCCAGATCTATGAAGACCTTGTTCGCCTCATCGATCACAGTCGGAAGCGCTTTAAAAACCTGAGAGTTGAAGTGGCGATAGGCAATCAGCAGCGCGTTAGATTTCAGGCTCAGAGGTTGCAAGGCACTGGCAAAAGCAGCACCAAGCTGCTGCGGATCGAGCGGATCGTTGGATTCATCGATTTTGATTTTGCTGAGCAGAGTATCCAGACGAGAAACAAATGGCAGGGACTGTTCAAGCAAGCGTTTACGCGCATAGGTGACCATTCCCTCCATGGCGATGACCGCCTCAAGATCGTCGTCTACCATAAGACGCAGGTTTGCAAAGTCCCTGACTTTCGCTTTCTCTTCTTCGTAGTCGGTCCCGAATTCCACCAGAGCGCTAAATTGCTTCTCAAACAGCCGTCTGAATCGAGCCAGGATTTTCTCTTCACCCCTGATCAGAGATTCTCTGTCGTCAGCCATGCTGGCATAGTTGCGCAACTCATGGATGGTCGCTGTCAGGGTCTGTTGCACTTTCGGAGTCAGCGCATGACTGGCAACCTCACCGATTTGACCGACAATATCTTTATTACTGTTCATTTACCTGCCTGCAGAGCGTCCGGGTTACAAACCGGTGTTTCTGCCATCAGGACCCTGCTGGATGGCATTTCGTATTGCACAAACGGCTCGCAATAGCCGTGATTTGGCTGCGGTTCACCAAGACAACAGGAGCCGTTTGC